>Ga0247610_10002111_pt1 | contig 23483 bp, 14 predicted proteins | sample 174DNAGHGhighgp2_FD_193483 | JGI IMG/M metagenome (GOLD analysis project Ga0247610, IMG submission 193483) | Sheep rumen microbial communities from Palmerston North, Manawatu-Wanganui, New Zealand - 1742 DNA GHGhigh gp2 | ecosystem: Host-associated > Mammals > Digestive system > Stomach > Rumen...
GGGTAGGTACTCTCCTATCTGAGAGATACAGTCGTCCACGCGGTCTCCGTAGTTGTCGCAGACCATGCGGAAGTTCTCGTATGGATTGCCTTTTGTCAGGATGAGGTTGAAGAGCTCCGAGTAGTCGAAGGTCGAGGATGTATTGAGTTCCTTCAGGTCCTTGCATCCACGGTCGGTGAGCTCCTGTAACTTCTCCATGATTTTCCTTAGGTCGGGGAAGTACCTGTTGACGAAGGTCAGGATGTCTTGGTCTGTGAAACTGACCCCGAATGCCTTGCAGATGGCAGCCACGCGCTTTCCGTACTCCGTGACGAGGTAGTTCCTCTCCTCCTGTATGTTCTGTCCCATTGGTTCGAGGCAGATGCAGTTGAAGCGGGACTGAATGGGCTCGGGTATCTTCTCGATGTAGTTGCAGTTACCGATGAAGCGGAGAGTCTGATGATAGGTCTCCACGGTCTCTCTCATGGCGTTCCATGCCTGAGGGGTGAAGCCGTCGCACTCCTCGAGGATGATGACCTTCAAGGTCTCCTGTCCGTCATCGTCGAGGGACATCTGAGAGGCAAAACCGTTGACTTCCTCGCGGACTGCATCGATGCCTACTTGTGAGCAGCGGATAGAGTGGGTCGGATGACCGAATGCCAATATCCTCGTCATGGTAGTCTTTCCCGTACCGGGCTTTCCATAGAAGAGGATGTTCTGTGTGAGACCTTTCTCCAACTGTTCCCTCACACGCGGAAGCAGTATGGCTTGGTTGATGTTCCTTGGCCTGAATTGCTCAGTGAACATTTGTGAGACGGTGTCTGACATATTCGTTTTCTTTTTAATTGTTTGATTTGTCCTGTTTCTAAGGTTATAGTCACCTTTGAACGATGAAGTTTAGTAAAGGTTACCGATACCGCCGATGTTCCAAAAATCGCAGTCTATCTCCTGTCGGGATTCCTTCAGCTTGTCTTCGCGATAACGTTCCATGAAAGGACGTTCGTCGATGTACTCCGCGTATCCGTTATTATGGATTTTGAACTTCTTGTCGGCTACGTAGGCATAGGCCAAGACATTCGGTTCTCCTGATATGTTGTCTTTGATGTTATCAAACCAATCATCGGAGAGAATACTACGCCCCATGGCATCCGTATAGTTGTACTCTCCGAGGTTGGATACGATTTCGCGGAATTTCCCTCCGATATACCTTCCCGTATATTTGCTCTTGGAAGGGTCTCTTTGAGGATATATGGGATTTCCTTCGGAGTCGAAGGAAGTACATATCCTGTATATAAATTGGTCTTCAAAGCGGATTTTCTTTGTAAGTACTTGTATGAGAGGGTCATAATTAAGGATGATGAACCTTTTTACTTCCTTAAGTATCTTCGGGTCAACCTTCCTTGCTTCGGGATTGGTCTTCAGAACAGAGTTCGGTATCTCGGGATTGGTCTTGGATACCGTGATGGGTATCATATCCCTTGTCTTGACAGGTCCTTTCCTCGCAGCGAACTTTATCCTCATAGAACCGTTATGGTTAGAACCGTATTGTGCTCCTGTGTTGTCTATCCATATCGACACGGGAAGTTTGGATATATCAGGTGTCAATGTAGACATCTCGAAAATTTCCTTCCATGTCCTGACAGCGGAATAGGATTTCATGAAATCCGTCTGAGACATATATCCTGCTCCGACTTTTATGAGAATGTCCTTGTTTTTCTTGATGAACTCCTTTATCTGATAAATGACTTCGTCGGATATACGTAGGTCGTAGTCCGCCAAGAGTATCTGCGGATTGTCGCTGATAGACATAGGTATTACTTCGAAAGGGTCTTCCCGTGTACCGTTTCTGAAATACATCCAAAGCGGATGGTCGAGCCGCCTAAACATCTCGTTCGTATCAATGAAAATATCCACGTCAACACCCGTGGTCTCGGGACTGAGTGTCAGATTCTGTACAATCTCCTCTTCCTCTTGGGATTTCTTCCAATAGGTATCGAAGTCCGTGTAGTAGTCCCACCATATATCATCAGTGGAAAACAACGAAATGTTCATTTTCTCATTCATATCCTAAAAGTTTTTGCTGCAAATATACAAAAATCCGCCTCAGAAAGCAAGCGAGACGGAAAACATTTATATAAATTTAACATTCAATAGATTTTAACTAAGCCGTTGATGACATCCTCGGCGAACTCGTATTCGACGGAATTCCTAAGACATTCCCCTCCGTTCACGACGGCGAATAACGGTCGAAGCATAACCCATTCATTCCATGCTTCCTCGAATATCCCCATCTTCATCAAGGCAGTCTCCCGGCGGCATCTCGACATGCGGTAGAAATCATTCTGCCAATAGAAACCGTAGTCAACATAGACGTTACCGCTTCCCGCATCTTGAGTACCGAGATACACATCAAATATAAATATCTCTCCCTGTCTTGTAATCTGTCCTATATCCATGACTAATACCCATTCGAAATATATTTTGTGACACCTTGCTTGTAATAGTCCTTCATGAGTTCATTGAAGAAAGGAGCGTTCCTGTCCTCGCACTCGAAGCACGCACAGCCGTGATAATGTCCGAAATAAGCCATCAGGGGACGTATCTCCACCATGGTCTTCCAATACAGTTCTCTTGACTTTTGGGCTATCAACACAATAGGATTGTTAGGCTCATTGTTGCATAATGGGATAAAGATGTAGGAGAGGTCTTTCTTCCTTATGACATGCGGTAGTACGAATATGGTTCTCGGTTCGTTCCAACGCCTCGTCAGGTATACGACATACCCATACGTCCCGAAGTCGGTATCCTCATCCGATGGGGTGGCATCGCCCAACGAATACGTGAACTTAGGCTTGAAAGGATATTTCTTTCCGTGCTTCTCGTAGAAGTCGTTGCTGTAAGGGAACTCTGCCATTTTTAACAATTAACGAACCACGCGGGTTGGTTGGTTTCCTTGAAGTACTCCTTGCACTCCTCGAGTTCCTTCTCGGCTCGCTGAGTGTAGAGGTCGGCGTTGAAGTTGACACCTCCGATGAGGTTGTAGGTGAACAGTCCGAGCATCATGACCACCTGCTGCTTGCAGCATGCACACAGGTACTGCCTCACCCACGGGTCCTCGAACAGGACATCGTCCTTCAGCTTCTCCGTGAGGGCTATGAACACGTTGCTCTTCGGGTCGTGACCCTGTATAAGGCACTCGTGGGTCTTGTCCTGCCAAGCGAACTGTAGGTGCTGACAGTCGAACTGCCTGAGAAGGTCCCACATGTTCCACTGAATGGTCCTGTATACCACGGTGTCGCTTCCCATCGGAGACATCCAAAGGTCGGCTTGGAACATCTTCTGATAGGCGAAGTCGGGGTCGTTGAAGCCGCACATCATGAACCTTCCCATACCGCGCATCTCCTCGACATCCGTCACCATATGGATGCACTCGGGGAACCTGAGCGTCCTCGACTTCCTGAAATCCGGGGTATAGAAGTAAGCCTTCGGGACGATGGTGTACTTCTTCTGAACGCTGTCGTTGTAGATGTCGAAGAGCTTCTTCTTCTCCTTCTCCACGATACGCTCTATCTCGTTCTCGGGAAGCTTCAGGTTCGGTATCTTACCCGAAACGCTTATCTCGTCATTGATGAAGGTTATGAGTTCCTGCTTGGTCATGAGCTAAATACCTCAAATAGGCTGTGTGGGTATTTATCGGTCATGCACGTCAAATCAAGGACATTCAAGGACAGGCGGATGCTTCGTCGGCTGCTCATGACGGAGATAGACGACGGTATCACGGAATGGATACACGACAAGGAAGGATGGGAAGACCCCCTCATGGAGGACTTCATACTGTAAGGAAAAGGCGGTGGGAATCCCATCGCCTTAAACATTCAAGTTGTCAAAGGGAGTGCGTGTCCTGTTCATGAGAGGAGTCACGCCGTGGTTGTCATTCGGCGGTTGGAACCAAAGGACCGTCGCCAACGCAATAACGGATAATATAACGGAACATATGTTGTTCATTTTCCTTTCTTGTTTTTCTCCTTTTTCAGTCGGAGGAAACAGCGCGTTTCGCTGCCCTCCGTTATATTGTCTTCGTTTTTGACTGTCTTTGTCGTGGAAGTCAAAGTATCTATCGGAGGAAACACAGAAAATGGGATGTTTCCGCACACAAATGTTAAAAAGACACTTATTTTTTGATATTCCTCAACCGGGTTGATTTCCGTCAACTCGGTTTTTATGGAGTGAACCACTTTTGGAATTCCGTTGTCGGAACTTCCACGTTGAAGTCGTTTTCCTCCGATGAGATGTATCCGAAAATATCAGACAGATACTCCGTCAGGATTTCAGCGGTCTTCCTCTCGTTGGAGTTCAGGATGAGCTCGAATCCCTTCAACCCGCCTATTCCGTATTTCGGCTTCGCTACTGCCACGAACGGTCTCCAAAGATGATACAGCTTACCCTTTCCGTCAGATGAGTGTACAAATGTCTGTGCATCCCAAAACATCCTTTCAACGTCATCCATGAACATAGCCGACGTTATGGTGTAGTACGGTCTCTGCCATCCGCTCAAGAGGAAGCATGAACTCAGCAGACCGCGCTTGGTCTGAAAGCACAGCCTGACGTTCTCGTCCCGCTCCTTCGCGGCATAGAAGTGGACATCACATATATTGACGGCGTTACGACTGATAGAATGTGGCATTGAAGTTACTGTTTGGATAGATGTTTACGATTGACCACAGGTATTTCGGTGTATGCTTTGTCAGAAGACGTTCGTACATGTCTATGGTATATTCCCCCAACATGTCATAGTCGGCATCGCTCCTCGGCGATATTCCGAATTTTCCCGATGGGCTTCCCTGCCACATCACGGGTTCGATGAATTCCCCGAAAGGACGGAATACGGGTATTCCATAGACCTTCGTGTCATAGCAGATGGTTTCCGTCAGACTCAGGTTATAATAGTTCGCGGTCCGGGGTTTGTCGAAATCCGTTCCCCAATGATACCTCAGGGCACAGGCTTTCCTTCCAATCATATGGACGGAAACCCTGAACATCGTCCTTTCTTCCCGGATGGAATTCGCCACGGCCGATGTGAAAGCCTCATCCGACAAATCCGTAGCGGTGAATAGGATAAAATATTCTCCTTCGTATTTCATTACCTGCTCCTTCCTCCGATGACATTGATGAGACCGTCCGCGACGATATTGCCGCTGTTCAGTCCCTTGACCCTTCCGTGGTGTCTCGGTATGGGTCGTGAGGGCATGATGGTCGCAGGGTCGAGGGCGACAATCCTCCCGACCTTGTAGGCGAGGACGTAGACGGTGATGATGTCGTTGAAGCCGTTGCGTGCCATCCTTACAATCTTCCCCTCGTACTCCTTACCCGTCTTCTTAGACTTGCCGCTGACATAGTCGCCTTCATGGATTACCTTGTCATTGGCGTTGTGGGCATGTGCCACCGACTTCCTGTCCACCTTCTGCTGAAGGTCGAAGTTCAGAGGAAGAATCCTGTAATCACAGTACGGCTGACCGTTCGCGCCCGTACCTCCGAACATTCCCATGTCGGTATATCCCTGCCCATAGGACTCGAGGAGAACGTTCCCTATCCTCCTGATGTCGGTATTCAGGCTCTTGGACTTGCTAATGCGGACTTCCGCATCCTCGTGGACGAAGGAATAGTATCCCTCGCAGACATCCGCCCTGAAACCGAGCATGTCCGCGAACACGGCTATCCTTCCCTCTATATCAGGACGGTCGGAATCCGAGAGGTTCCTCCTGAGGAACTCCCTCGCCCGGCTTTCCGTGAGTGACTTCGTGATATCTTCCATATTTCTTATACAGCCGTAAGGTAGCAGACCTTGACAGGATAGTCGTTGGGGTTGAACAGGTAAAGGGAACGTGAGAATCCCTTGCTCTCATCCTCGGGGTCGTCGTCGGGACCTATGACCGAGTAGAACTGACCGACCTTCATCCAAAGGTCGTTCTCGGATGCCCAATCGATGAACCTGTACATGCCGATATGGTCGTCCTTGGCTTCAAGGAGCTTGCAAGGACACTCGTCGGGACAAGTGCATCCGTCTTCATCTGTCTTCGTGACGTTCTTCCTGATGACAGTACCATACCTGTCGGTGTACTCGTCGAGGTTCTCCGAGACATAGAAGTGACGGATGTTCCGTCTTTCCTTCTCGTTCTTCTCCATACCGACCACGGGAAGTCTGTGTTTGACATAGTGCCCTTCCTCACAGTCCTCGGTCTCCGAATAGATGTCAACTTCGTCCTTGACGTGGGTGAGCCATATGCACTTCTTGGCATCGTCATCCTCCGAGTCGGGCCATTCGGGGACTATGAACCACACCCTCGATGCACCGTTTGGATACTTGTAGGCACCGAGTCTCATGCTCTCGTCCTCGGGCATGTTCGTAGGAAGCCATTCCCCGGGTATCCTGAAACCTATGTCCTCGGGAAGTCCATCGTCCTCATCGCTGCCTTCATCCTCTCCATCGTAGTGGAACAGCTGCGCCAAGGAGCGCAAGGCTTCCCTGTCGTATGTTCCGTAGGATGTTGTCATGGAGTTAATCCTGTCCCATATGGACTTGATGTCGTTCTCTGCATCCTCGATGATTTTCAGCTCTGCGGGGCTCATGCCGTCCTTGGAGATGACGAACTTCAAAACCCTCATGACCTTGTCACCGAGTTCGTCGATGTAGTTCCCTTCCTCATCCGTCAGGAAGTTTCCTTCATCGTCCTTCACGAGGTACGTCGCCTCCACGGGATTCCCCTCCTCGTCGAAGTACTCGTAGATACCGTCGAAGGGAGAACCGCTGTATCCGTCATCCGTCAGGAGGAGATTAAGTTTGACATCGGACACCCTGAAGTCGTATCCCGCAGTAGAGGAAGTGAAGACGAGGCAGTATTTGTCATCATAGGTCATCCATTCAGCCGTCGCGGGGATTCCCATGTCCGACAGAATGTTGTCTATCCTCGCCGTCAGAGCCGTAGGTGTCTCTTCTGTAGGCATTGACACCTTCACGTGGTAGTCCTCCAACTGAAGGTTCACGGTGTATAGGATGTCGAACTCCAAGGAAAGGTAGGTCTCCCATCCCATGAGGTTCGTTATACCTTTTATATTATCGGGAAGGAGGAAGCACTGTCTCATATATGATGCACCGTACTCCAACCCCGCGAGGAACTTCACTTCCTGAGGGTTCAGCACGACAGTGTTCAAGGCGTACTGCGTGACGGGCTTCACAAGGAGCGAGGAAAGCGAAAGGCTTTGGAGCGTGTTTCCGTTTCCGTCGGTGATTGTCACCGCATCGTCGTTTACGGAAAGGGACGTGGAGTCGGCATCGTCGGCGGAGTTGCAGACATAGTCAACGTCCTGTGACTTTGACTTGGCACTGTCGTAGTACTGACCGAAAAGTTTCCTGTAAGACATCTATATAGTTCTCTGTACTCGTTCGGGAATTTAGGTATTTATCGGTTTCGGGTTTGGGCTCGGATGGGATGGAAATCGGATTTTTACCCAAAAATATACACTAAAAATTTTCAAATTTTAACATTTTTTAATTTTATTGATTTTCAGATAGTTACGAAGGAATTTTTGAAAATTGTAAATTTTTATTTTTCAAAAACGTAAACCACTTTGAAAAATCGGACTATTTCCTTAAGGGGAAACATTGAAAAAATTGGGGTTTGGGGAAGAAGGAACATTGGTCGGAATGACGGACGGAATACTGTCAGAATGCTACCTTGGGAATACCCGATTTTCAGAGTGAATCCGCAGTATTAGCTATGACGATGGGAGATGACAGACTCCTGACCTGACGAGGCGAAGCCGAGTGATGCCCGGAGTGGAGCTCCGAATCCGGGATTCGGGATACTCCGATTTTTGAGGTCAATCCGCATTATTAGATACAAGACTTGGGAAAACGGCTGAGGTCCGAGACCCCCGGAGGGAACAGTCCGATTGGCGGGCGGAAGCCATCCAAGGGTGGGAGTTCCATTCGGATAACCCAATTCCATAGGAAACCGATAAATACCCAAATTTCGAAAAAGACAGGCACAGCGAGATACAAGGACGATGATTAACTTCCTTAAGGACCTCAGCAAGGAGGTCAACATCCTCGGGGAATACCCAAGCATAGTCAACCACAACAACACGGCGGTCAGGAAGGAGTTCGCCCATTGGTTCAACGAGAGGGAGAACGAGTACATCCGCAATATGAACTCCCCGACGGGATACGCGAAGGCTCATTGGGGTGAGTTCGTAAACCTGAAGTGCAAGAGCCTCAGCATCATCGACACTTCCATCACGTTCTCAGCAGACTACTTCAACGAGCTGTTCTCGGAACTGTCGAGTCACAATACGCTCGGTAACAGGTTCTACTATCAGTTGAAGAACACCCTCGATACCACAGGATTCCCGAGGATGACGGACTTCTATGTCCACGACGACATGCTCATCATGAGCAACGCCCCTCAGGAATGGAAGGAGAGCCATGCCTCTCAGTTCAACACCACGAACCAAATGGTCGGAGGATACTCGCTCAGGACTGAACTGAACTCCATTGAGGCGGATGTCAGCCTACTGATGGCGAACCTGACCGTCAAGGATGTCTCGGGGAACAATGCCGGGGACAAGAAGGGGGACGGTGATTCCTCACTGTACGGAGCAGCATCATCGGGGAACGGACTGTTCGGAAGTTTCTCTGATTTGATGAACAGGAGCATCGGAGAGACGACAGACACGGGTACGGACGAGGACTTTGTAAATGTCCTGTCCGACAGTACTACGTCGTATACCGAATATCCCGACAACCTGTACACCGCCCCCGCAAGGACCATCAAGTCCGCACTGAACGCCAAGTCCGACTACTCGGACATCCGTTCGGGGCTGACGGGAGTGCGCTATGTTGACGTGACCGATGACACTGCATGGGTGAAGCTTCAGAGCGGGGCTGTGTACCGCCTGAGGGCGAATGTTGCATCGGGAAGGATTATCGGCATCATACCCTGCAAGGGTGACGGTGACCTCAGGGTTATCCTGAATCCGCAAGAGACGATGTATATCCCGAACGACAACCTGAGGACTTCAAGGGTTCGTCTCGTCTGTACGAAACCCGCTGACGACAAGCAGGGAGGAGAGTGGGATATCTACTCGTTCTCGGGATACGTTGACATACAGAACAGCAAATAAGGAACACGAAGGAAAGACCATAAGACAAGATGGGAAGGAACATAACACCTATACTAAGGCCCCTCAGGGGAGACGCGGGCACGCTCTATGTGTTTCCGTCCGCAAGCGAGGACATCGGACTGAACCTTAACCAAAGGGACAACAAGGTCGCACTGACGCACTATGCGCTACTGAACTTGCCTGAGGCCAAGTGGGGAGGTAACACCACGCAGACTGACGTGAACTACTTCAACCTCGCCAACATCCCCGGTGTGGCCAACAGGTTCAACGGCAACGTGACCATGAAGGACAATCAGCTTCCGAAGAAGATAGCGGCAGCCCTTCAGAACTACGCCATGAACTTCGAGACCGTCCTCATGAACAGGAACGACTACAACTACACTGACAACAATACCGTTTCGGAGCGTGTGTTCATGAAGTTCCTCAAGGAGACGGGTGCCATCAGGTTCAAGAAGGTGGAGAACGCCACCCTCGGAGGAGAGAGTATCTATGAGGAGTACCCGGAGAAGGATGAGGACGGAAACCCGACGGGATACAAGCGCGTGTTCCAATGCATGGGCGAGATTTCTGCGGGAAATAGTCGCTCCACGGACTTCGGCATGTACAACGAGACGTATGTCAACGTACCGACTTCCTACGGATGCGCAAGGCAGTTCTTCCGCAGCGTGTCGGACGGCAACTATACCCTCGGAAAGGTCTACTCGGCAACGGACACGGAGTCAGAGAGGCTCGAGGGCAGAAATCCCGACACGGACAACTACGTGGAGACCGTGTACACACAGAACGCCCCATACTTCGACTTCGTAGCGGACGTTGGCACGACAACGGACAGCACAGGGTTCGTGTTCTCTTACGTGGATGACGAGTATGACGGATACCACAACAGGGAGATAAAGGCATATCAGATTAAGATAGGGGACATGCTCCTCATCGACGAGGAGAACAACATCTACCGCAAGGTCCTGAGGATTTCGGAGCTCAACAACAAGGATATCACGGGATACGCGGTCATCGTGGATGCTCAGTCCACCCCGATTAACCTGAACTACAACGAGACGGTAAGGGTCAGCATCGAGGGAGAGAGTTGGATGGAGTACGAGGGCATGTCCCTCGGCATCCTGACGAATGCCTATGCGACAGACACGGCGGTGACGGACGGTGAGGACCTCGACATTCCGATGAAGGTCGTTGAGAACGGCATCGTCATCAACCGCTACAAGAGGACCAAGCTCGACGGCATTCAGCTCATCAATCAGATACAGGATTTGCAGGAGATATACGACCGCTTGGCGGACGATGCCTCCGTGGAGACCGTCAATCCCCTGACCTACGACTACATCAACACCGAGTATGCCAAGAGCAACGTGTTCTTCTACGACAACTCCACGACGACGGATACCGTGGACGACACGCTCGTCAGGACATACACGACATCATTCAACTTCAATGCCATCCTCCTGTACTATTCCGTATATGACGGCGTGACGGGGAATGTGCTTGCGGTGAACCTCTTCGGCATCGTGTTCCTCGACGGCCCCGTTCCGACAGGCGACTGCACGGGATACACTCTTAACTTCGCGTTCCCTGTCCTGAAGAAGAAGCGTTCCAAGGACACCGACAATCATTCGTTCGGAACGGGATACTCGTTCAGGGTCAATGTAAAGTCCTTGGAGGTCTACGATGACACCGAGGCACTCATATACGACAACACCACGTCGTCCTCCATCCTCGGAGACGACTTCTCGGAACTGCTCGATGCCCTCCGCCGTGGAATAGACAGGATGGGAGAGAACACCGTCATCCTGAAGCAGGTTCAGGACCGCTACACATCCATCCTGTCTCAGTACTCTTCGCTGAAGACCGTCATCGACAGCGTGAAGAGGGATGTGGACGACCTGAGGCTCGGAAGGCTCTCCGACAGTTCGCTGTCGCTCGGAAACATCAGGACATCGGGCAGCTATCAGCGGATAGGAGACCTCAGCCTCGGCGTGCAGGATGTCAGCGACGGCTCGGTGATGGACCTCCTCGACGGCCTGTCGGTGAAGTTCGGCACGGATGCGTCGGCATATATCATCGACCCCGGGGAGACCTTCACGGGGGGTGACAGCAAGGCGTTGGACTACATCATCCCTTCGGGTGAGCAGATAAACGCCGTAGACTACGGAAGGCTCGTGCCTCTGCTCGTCAGGGGGTTGCAGGTGCAGGGTAGGAAGATAAAGGAGTTGGAAGAGACCATCTTGGAACTCCATGACGACAGTGACGGAGAGTAATACAGTATGCCAACACGCAATATAAACTCCTTCGCGGAGAACATGAAGAGGGTGATGGTCACCCACAACAACCAATTCAACCTCCTGAACAGCATTCAGGAGAGCCTCCTCACGGATGCCGACAGGGTTCAGTCTGTCATCACGGACAGCGAGACCTTGGAGCAGTACAACATGGAGCTGCCGTCCCTGACTGCCGTCAGCAGGCGGCTTGATGCCGTACAGGAGTCTGTATCGACCCTCATGGAGGGAAAGGGTGCCCTGAGGGTAGGTGACAATGTCGGAAGCGCGTTCTCCGTCAGGCTTACCACTCCCGCCACCGCACCGACGAGGATAACGGGCGTTGTCAACCCGACGACGTTCGGTATAGACCCCAATTGGTGGTTCGAGGACCTGATGTACCCGCGTGCCATGGTCAGGCTCGACCTGAAGGGAACGATTGACGACTTCTCCGAGAAGGTCGAGGTGGACAGGATTATCCTTCCGTACAACACCGACAACCTGACGTTCTACAATCAGAACATCGTCGGAACGACTGTCAGCCGAAGCACTCTGCTGACCCTGCTCAACGAGAGTGGTATCGGGTACTCCGAGGACAGGGATATCGTAAGCCTTCCTCCTTCCTATCCGGGATACGAGGGGGATTTCGGTATCACCAACGCTTCCGTGACCGTAGAGGGTACGAGGGAAGTTAAGTGGTACACCTTGGACGGCTTCACCTACAGAAGGGTCAATGAGGAGACGGGACTTACACAGGACACCATAGCCCTGAAAGCCGGGGACATGCTCGCCAACTCTTCATATCTCTATGTCATAGACGATGTGAACGTCTCGGAGATGAAGGTCGCCCTCACGCCCATCATGGGATACAGCCTTCCGAAGGTCGGAGACAGCCTGAGGCTCTATACCGAGCCGTATGTCAGGAAGTACGTGGACGTGAAGTTCTCCAACGACGAGATAGACATCGTGTACTTCCGTGGGATTTCCGTGGAGGGACAGGTGGTCGCTCCTCAGTGGTCTGAGCCCGTGTACTTCGTCACCAACGACCTCGTCTACGAGGGAAACAACTCCACGACGTTCGACAGCTATTATCAGACGAACATCGTGGATTGGGGCAAGAAGCTCATCGGGGAGATTAAGGAAGGGCGTGTGGGTGCCTATGAGGGACTGAAGCCTAATGCTCCCTTCCTCATCAGCGGTAACTTCAAGGTCGTTCAGATTAACACACAGGTCAACGCGAGCCTTGACACCGATGAGATAAGGAAGGCCGTTCAGAGCATGCATACCGCCAAGTCGAGGGTTGCGTCTCTCCGTAATGCCATCACCGCGCAGCAGACCAAGCTTCAGAGCACTTCATCCGTCAGCGAGAAGAAGAAGATACAGGATGCCATCGAGACCAACACCAAGGAGCTCGCATCCGCCAATCAGTCATATTCAACCATCATCCTGAACGCCCGGGAGCTCATCGATGAGACGGATGCGGTCGATATCAGCCCGAAGTACAGGGTGAGGGGTTTCTTCGACATCCCCGACCCGAGACAGAACGGTGTCCGTTCCGAGCAGGTCATAGGATTCGACATAGCATACCGCTACCTGAAGCCCGACACCACGGGAACGGACTTGAAGACCTATACATTCACATCAGCAGACGGAACGGTTCAGACAGGTGTCTATACGGATTGGGTGGAAGTCCGCTCGTCTCTCCTGAGGAAGGTCTACGACACCGACACCGACAGCTATGTTTGGGAGACGAAGAGTGAGTCTGACGGAACCGTTGTGAACATCAATCAGGTGGACATCCCAATCACCAAGGGAGAGAAGGTCGAGTTCAAGGTCAGGTCCATCTCGGAGGCAGGGTATCCCTACTCCCCGCTTATCAGCGATTGGAGCAACTCCATCGTCGTTGACTTCCCTTCCAACCTGAGCACTTCCTCGGAGATACAGAACCTCGTCAAGGACATCAATGATGCCACGGCTGTTCAGACCGTCAGCAACGAGATGGACAACGCGGGTGTGTATACCCACCTCGACGACAGCGTGGCGAACATCAACTCCGCCACCAACGTCTACTTCAAGCATCAGGCGAAGAACATAGCCGTGGATTACAGGAACAGTCAGGGCGTGGTCACGACCGTCAGCCTTCAGTCCCTGTTGGATGCCATCTGCGACAGCGTCGGAAGAGGCACGATTGACACTCATCTGAAATAGTTTTCGGACAATCCCATATGGAGCCCCCTGACCGATAAATACCCAAACTTTCGGGAAGGGGGCTCTTATTGTGCCCTGACCCGGACAAAGGAAAGAAGAAGGAATGGCAGTTCTAAGGTGTACAGACAACGGGACCGAACACGACATACAGTCGGTCTCTTTCGTGAATCCTAACAACGGAGAGGTTTTCCTCAACCCATACAAGCTCTTTGATACCCAAAACGGTGACGTGTTTGACGGGAGTATATGCTACCCGGTATGCCGTCTCAGGGTCGTCTCCATGGATTTCAGCGAAGGAGGGGAGAGCGTGCTCATCAACGGATGTCCCGCGAAGACCGATGACCTGTACACCATTGAGTTGGACAGCGTGAAGGCAAGGACTGCTGAGTTCGAGCGGAACGTGCCGCGTCAGGATGCCAAGGAAGACGGAAACTTCCTCATTTCCTCCGTGTCGGGTATCCATCCTATAGGAAGCATGGATGTCTTCATCTATGTCAGCAGGAACGTCGGCGGTGCGTCGGGCATTGTTCCCGACGGTAAGTATTTCCGCGTGATATTCACCAAGAGCGTGCTGAACAACGGCACTGAGCACTTCCGTGGAAGCGGTGTGTCCATGACGGATACCAATTCCTCCTTCCTACTGATGCGTTCAGACCCGAGGCTTTCGGGAAACGTTAAGTTGGTATGCGACAAGGAAGGAAGGCTTTACCTCGACACTTTCCATGTCACCGAGAACCTTTCGAGGCGGGAGTACCGACACGTCAGCGTGTCTGCCAAATCGAGGTACTCCACGGATGTCAGGAACGTGTTCTCGCATCTTTCCTCTGAAGACCTTTATGCAAATCCCGAGATTTCCCTCCGCCCTCATGCAGTCGCCACGGACTACTCCGAGCAGTACGACAGCATATACTTCTATGGAGCTGAGACCAACTCGGACGAGATGTATTCCGAGAACTACTCGGTACTCGCTCCGCTGTGGCTCAACAAGGTCATACCCGACTTCTTCGCGGTGTTCCGCGTGGATGGTCCGATGAACCAAAACTCATACGAGACATCCCTCCGCTCGTCATCGGAGGTCATGCGTTCTTTCCTGAAGGAAGGAGTCACCGTGAAGGTGTTCGACCTCAGGGAAGGTTCTCCTCTCGGTGACTATATAAGGAACTACTATAAGGAAATCTCCATGTACACGGGAAGCATGTACCTACAGTTCGTGGAGAGGGAGGAGCCCGACGAGCACCGAAACGGAATCAACTCATGGATAGGGATATCCGTTGACCGTGGGGAGGTAGTCAAGATGGATGAGGTCTCTTGGTTCACGGAGGAGAGCATCGCAGAGGGCTCGCAGGAGAGGTTCTCTCAGTTCCTTACGGACGGATTCAAGCGAAACCGTCTCATATGCCCGCACCTGATAAACCTTCAGTTCATGTTCGACGACCCGGACGTGGAGACCTACTCCATGAACAGGTACTTCGGACTGTACCTGAAGGAGAACGACATCATCAGGTACGACTTCCTCGAAAGTGCCTTGGATGAAGGAACGGGAAACCTCCGTATAGGAAAGTACGGTACGGACCATGCCCCCATAGATGACAGGTTTCTTCGGGGAAGCAACGGGCTTCTGACATCGGGAAGGTACGATGACAGGCTCTTCTTTGCCGTCACGAAGGATGATGCCGTCAGGGTGAAGGACTATAACTCCCTGAATACATTCATCAGGAAGAATGCCGTCAACACGCCATCGGTGAGCCTTTTCTCATCGGAGGCAAGGAGGGTTATCAACCCCGGTCACAAGTCCTTCATCACTTTCACGGTGACGAAGCCCATAAGGTACGGCGAGCATTTCAGGGTCTGCATTCCAACCTATTCGGAGGATGGAGAGAGCATGTCCGTTGTCCTCGAGGTCATAGCCTCCAACGACGAGAGACTCGCATCCAAGGAGGACTTCGTAAGCCCATACGTTACCGTCAACAACAGGAACTACGACACGAACTACTATGTATGGTACCGCCACAACGACTTGGTGGACGGGGTCAAGCCGAAGCAGGACAACTACTACATGGCGGACACGGGACAGAACAAGTACACGGAGTTCCGATATATGGAGAAGGTCCGTTACAGCCGAAACGGTGCCGTGTTTGATGTCCGTGAGTCCGACAGGATAGGCTCACATGAGGCAAACGTCGCCAAGTACCCCTATATCTTCAGGATGTGCTTCTATACACAGGATGAGGACGACCATTCGGTACTCGCGGGCGTTGATGAGCAGATAAAGAGGATAGCCCGGTGCTTCGATGTGTTCGCCGAGGAGCTTAACATAGGAGTGACCTGTAAGGGACACAGCGGGGATGCCGTATCAATCGTATCCGACTACTCTGTTACGTATTTCCAACACCTGACAGCCGATATCCTCGAAGAGGACTACTATACGCAGTATCAGGCTATGTTGGATGAGGGTCTTTCCCCTGAAGAAGCATACTTGAAGGTTGAGTGTGAGGAGGATGACGGCATCAGGTATTTCGGTGCGACATCGGTGTCCGTGAAGACTCATCCTCTGTCGAACGACAGCAACCTCTACTATTCGGACAGCATTATGTTCGCACCGCTGAACTTTGAGAATCTCGGTTGGAGGCGTTCATCTATCGTCAGGATGTGTTCGTTCGGAAGCTATCTCTATGAGACGGATGTGGAGGATATGACGAAACTGATGGGGAACTCGCTCATCAGGCTTTCGGACGGAACATACAAACGACTTTCCTCCACGGTCATGAAGGACTATGCCGTTGCGACAAACGGAGTGCGTTCGAGGATATACGAGTACAGTAATGAACTCCTTCTTGTCAGGTCGCCGTTCAATCCTTCAAAGTGGTTCGTGATGTGTGACGACGAACTGAGTATACCAAACAACAGGCTCAACTTCTTCTCTCCTGTATCCGTATCCCTTTCCCTTATGGGCATCATGCCCGTGAAGGACTTGGACTGCGGGTTCTCGGGATTGGAGTCCGAGATGGTATCATCCAACGTTCCAATCACCATACCGACGGACACGCTCGTATCAATAGGCAATAGGTCAGAGCACTATATCCTCCCCGGTGTGTTCTATGACATAAAGATGGGGTCCATCGCGGGACTGAACCGTGGTTCGGGATTCGTCATCATAGACGGTATACTCTATTACGGAAACGAGATGGACGGTGTAATCAGGACGATGGAGGTCGGACAGGGTGTCCTCAGGACTTCTGCGGAGACGGTACTTCAGCCGAGGGCTGCCTCACGTACATATGACTATACAATCAGTCCTATTGAGTTCTCTGAGCAGGGATTCTTCGAGAACATGGACATGACCTCATCCCTGCTGTACCCGCTGACCGTTCCGTCTGCGGTCGTGTGGGAAAGCGTGGGACGTTACTATGACGGAGACAGCATACTTCGCTTGGAGAACCTTGACGAGTACGTTCCCGATGTCACACACGGCTATCTGACGGCTTACCGTCCCGACGCGGGAGGCCGCCTGATGAACCGGGGTATCAGCCACAACATGGACAGTCTCGTGAATGTTACGGATGAGAGCGGTGCGGTGACCGTGGAGACCTTCAGAAAGTACCTATCCGACAGTATGGAGGCTGAGAGTATGAACCTCTTCCTGACGGAGGATGCCATGCCCAAGTACTCCGTGGGTTACTACAACGAGTATGTGAACACCTTGGAGTTCACGGCGTACGGTATCAGGTTCAGTATGTCGTTCGACTCCACGGACTACGTCAGGCAGATACAGCTCTCGAACTATAGCAAGTACGAGGTTTTCGTCCTCTTGGACTATACGTCGGCAAGGAACGAGATGTTCATCAACACCATCGAGAACGTCATCCTCATAGTCTGCCATAACTTCGCGGGGGTCGGCTCTTCATCGGGCGGTAACCTGTTCTCGTCTCCGGGCGGTAAGTCGTTCTCTCCGAACCAAGGGTACGGATGGATGTCCACGGGAATAGAGCTCGAACTGAACGGAATGGAGGCCAATGCTTCTCAGCTGCATATCCCATTGAAGGAGCCTTCCAAGGTTGACCTTTCCGACGGCAAGAGCCTCTATCAGCTCAATGTGTATTCCGAGGAGGAGAACATGTTCGAGAAGGGACATAACTCCTTGGTGAAGATAGACAGCGCATATGTCAATATATCTGACGGAAGTACCTACAATGAGTCCCCTAATGACGGCGCGTCTGCGATGTTCCTGAATTGGGATGCTTCGGAATTGGTTTCGGAAAACGCTTCGGAAAAGAAGACCCATGTCATGAAGCGGAGCATCCTCGACCCTCGTTCGTTTGACGAGACTGAGAGCAGGACCTATATCATGGGCGACATGTCAAAGGATGCGGACATATACAAGGATTACGGCTCTCTTAGGGAGGCCCTTATAGCCTCTTTGACACAGGAGGACAACTACGAGATATACATCAAGCACAAGAACGGATATGATGTCGTGACAGACCACATGAGCACCTCGGCGGACTACAAGCCAATCTCCATATCGTGCTCGGTGCCTGCCCACGTGAAGTACCTCGCGGACTTCTACAACCCTCACTTCGTTAACATCATGGGTTTCGCCCTCAACGAGGATGACGACCTCATCCGGGCGACGGGTAAGAACTTCGTGCTCTGCGACACATGCTTCGAGAAGGTCTCGGGTATTGGAGGTCTGTTCGGAAGGAAGGTCTTCACCACGGACACCAACGTGAGTCTCGGCGGTTCGAAGAACAACCTGTACCGAAGCAGCCGTGACGTGACGATGTCCGATTGGGACAAGGGTTTCTTCCGTAGGTACTCATCGGACGGAAACAGCTATGCGGATGTTGACGGATACATGACGGGCGTTGACATGAGGTCGTTTTTCGGAAGCCGATGCATCAGCCTCTCAAAGGCGGAGTTCGAGATAACGGATTGGAACGCCACCAACGTGTCCACCGTCGTCGTGGAGAAGGAGCGCATCATCGTGACTGTCAACCTGACCCGTGCCTTCGTGATGTACTTCCTCTCGGGTAACGAGAGCGTATTCACCGACAATTGGCGTTATTTCAGGTACAATTCGGACTCCATGAACAACTACGTCAAGAAGTCGCTGACAAGGCATTTCAAGATAAATAACCGAAACGATTTCAGCCTGTATTCGTGCAGTACGGAACTCAATCCTACAGTACACCTGACGACCCCGTCCAACAGTGCTGAATACGAGAAGGTACAGAACTTCGAGAGTACGTATTCCGTGGACAACGAGGAGGTTGTAATGACCATCATCCTCAGGGACGTGAACAAGTCGTACTACTTCAGCTACAAGATGGCGAGCAGCATAGGATAAGGAAATTTTTTCATGGCAGAGAACAGCAGCAGGATATTGAACTATCAGTACGCCCCGGGTATTGCCACCTACGGCGTGGACGGCGCGAGGGGAAAGAAGGGCGAGCCGGGAACGGCTTTCTTCTTCACGAGCTATGACCTTTCGAGCCCCGCCGAGAGGGAACTTTTCCTTCAGAAGGTCAGCGACAACCGTCAGCTGACTTCCTATTGGGATGCCCCATCGGACAGGAACTATGTGTCGGGAGACCTCATCCTTGACGTTACCGCCAATCTGTACCGTATCAATCAGATAAACGGGAAGTGGCAGATACCTCAGAGGGTCGCCAAGTTGAAGCAGCTCATGGTCAATGACTTCTTCGGTCATGATGACATGAACAGGATATACCTGAGGACGGCCGATACGTCTGCGGGTGATTCGTCGGATAATACCGTCAAGGGTCTCGATATTGTTGTATCCGACGACCCCGATGCACACGAAAACTACGCCGACGGAGACAACACGTTGCTCAGGGTCATCTCCGAGAAGAAGGATAAGTCGGGTGACTATAACCTGATGAGTCTCCTGACCAAGACATCCTCGGAGACCAAGAAGTACCTTAATGTAACATACAACGAGAACACGGATACCTTCTCTTTCAAGAGCAACGCCGACGTGGTCCTCGACTGCAAGTCGCTGTCCGTAGACTATGTACAGGGTGCGGCAGCGAAGAAGGGAAGCGACATGTACCGAATCGCACCTTATGATGACAATATAGGGCTTATCCACTACGTTTTCTCACAGGCGTACATCAAGGAGATAAGGAACGATGTGCTGACATTGGCTTTTCCGGGGAATACGGGGGAACTGACGGACTACAGGCTGATAGTTCCCGACTTCATCAAGCTCTACAAGGGAACGGGAACGGACGTACGGGAAAGTATATACTTCCCTGATACAACCGTCACGGACACATCGGCGGATGCGGACGGCGTGGCTTGGAACACCGTGAAGTTCAAGGGAATGGATACCTCCGCTCTACAGGAAATATCCGAGATGTATTTCTCAGACGAGTCTCAGGATGCATTGCTGATGCAGTCGTATCGCATCGGGCTTGTTAAGGGCGTGGAGGTCATGCTTAATTACGCAAACAAGGAAACAGAAGAATAAGGCTGTATGAAGAGAGGTGTTGTTGAATTCAGCGGCAAGGCACACGGTCTTCCCGGATTGGGTGTAAGTGGTAGGACGGGTGATGTCGGCGAGCATGGCGCATCCTCCTTCGTAGGACCCATACAGAGCTTCTTCGACAAGGTCCTTTCCTTGGAGGAAGGATATGTCTACCTTCGTCGTAATCAGGGGACGGAGGAACTCTTGGAGAAGTTCAACGGGCTGACTGACAGGAACAATATCAATCAATACTATACGGGTGATGATGAATTGGACAGGCTCGGCATTATCTCCCTGTATAAGATAGAGCCTGTCACGCACGCCCTCAGTAGGGATATACAGAATGACTCGCTCCGACCTTCGGGGAAGGCAGTCATCAAGATGAACGGAGACAATGCCGAGAAACCGACGGATACTTCCCTGAACGGCATAGTGTTCAGTGACGGGGAGTCTGTCTTCGGAGAGCATGTAAGCATATCTCAGACCGACGAGGCGGGAAGCTACAAGTTCGCCAAGGCTTGGTCGGATTGGAGGGATAAGCATGATACGAATACATACGACACCACGGAGATAGGAAGTCTTTCCTCGGACTATGTCCCCGGAGACCTGCTGTTCGTTACGGACTACTTCGACTACCTTCAGTACATCGTACCAATCACCGAGAGCCTTATCGGGAAGTCCTATGATGTATTCTCCAAGAACAGGTTCGTTCCGTGTGACGAGATACTCACCAACTTCGTCGAGAGCGACGGAAGGGCGGTGTCGAGGCGCGGTATGGTGCTGCTTCAGTTCGGACTGAACGACAGCGTGGAGGAGTTCCGTGAGGCGTTCGTTGAGAATTTCATCAATCAGAACCTTGACAATTTCGCCCTGACGGGTACCTGCAACGATGATGTTTCTTGGACTTTCTCAAAGATGGGAAACAGTGCGGAGAACGTGTTCCCCATATGGTATGGGATAGTCGGGGAGGACGGTGAATCAGAGAAGGGCTATCATATAGGAAAGGGCGCATACAGCGGTACGTCCGACCACCATATGGATATCCACAACCTCTTCATGAAGAGGTGCTTCACCAATGTCAACATTCCCGAGTACGGAAACTCGGCGATGAGGCTTGACGGATACAGGTGTCCGTCATTGTCGGAGGGTGATGTGCTCGGTCAGGTCATAAGCTATTCATCCATACAGTTCCTCGGTACGGCTGAGAGGGGCGTGTACGGTTTCATCATATATGAGGCGGGGAACAGCGGATGGAACGGTGAGATATACCGTAGGACTGCCACACAGGGAGAGCGGGTTACCTTTGACCTGACGACGGACGGTGTACTGACCTTTGAGGAAGGAGTGGAACACGGCTATTGGATAGTCAACTTCTGTCAGGTTCCGGGAAGCACGGTTTATTATAGCCTGCCTTCGGCGATAACCACCCTTCTCAGCGGAAACGATAGACAGGTTACCATACAGTACGCGGACGGAACGACTGACACGGGAAGCGGTCTCTACGACGGTATAAGCTTCATGAACTACAACCTGACTCCTTCGGAATCATTTACCGAACTCAGGGTTGAGTGTGAAGACTACAACATCAGCGATATCTACATCAACGGTGTAGTGTTCGTTGAGAAAGGCGAATTGAAAAATGCCGTAATCTCTGAGCCGTCATGGTGTAGGGTGAGTGCCGATGTCTCTCAGGAAAGCGGAGAGATGGACGGTGAGACACCGTCGTATTTCTATCTGTCGAGGATTACCTTCGACGACAATATTCCCGACAATTCCTATTCTCAGGATGTGTCTTATGTCGAGGACTATATGGCAGCTCTGTCGGAGAAGGGGTACGGTATCGGCGACAAGCTCGCGGACACCGTGGACAGGGATGTCGTCGTTACCTGTGTGGTCCGTGACACTGATGCTTCCACGTCGTCAGACGTATACTACCGTTCGAACCACAGGATTATACAGCCCGGATTCAGGCATCCCGGTGATATAAGCATAGGACTCACCCCCCTTATCAAGGATGGTATGTTAGAACTGTCCAACGATGCCAACAACGGCATACTATGCAATCAGTTGCAGTACTTCCTTGACTTGGACATCGAGGGATTCACCGAGGAGACTTGGGGTCGGTATCTCGAAGACCCGAGGCTGAAGCTCTACATAACACTCTCGGACAACCACTACGAGAGCAGGAATTCCTTCGATTACCTGAAGACCACGACATCGGGAAACATCCGACTGTTCACTCAGTCAACGGACTTCGAGGTGTTCCCCAACAACGGAATCCGGGCGAGGTTCGGATGGATTCCGAACATGGATGCATCAGGTAACGCCATAGGGGTATCTTATGATTCCTCCCTGTCGGACATCGAGGATAATTTCCTACAGGTATCCGACTCGAGTTACACGGTGTATGTGAATGCCAAGGGGTACGATGACTATATCTGTCCAATCCATGACGGATGGCTTAACTTCGCGGATGTAACCTCCGCTGACGAGGAGTATTACGGAGATACGCTGAAGAGGCTTCGTTCCGAGACTTTCAGGAAGGTATACTCCACGCCGATATACTATGACTTCGGTGACGACGGACACGGATTTGTCATCGACGGAATATCCATAGCCTCCGCCAATCTTGTCAACAGGAACAGGATAAGGGTGATGATGGAGTTCGGAAACCCCGTCCCGGCGGAGATAGACCTGAACTTCAAGGTCGTCGGTATGGAAGTCCACGGAAAGGTCAAGGACATGTATCGAAATCCCGACGGAGGTGAGGCGGAGGAACTCGTGTTCAGGAAGAAGTTTCCCGTCTCTGCGGACGACATTGACAACCTTGACAGCGACAGGTTCTCGGGTGTAAGGAAGTTCATCATCAACCCGATTTACATGACGGTCTGCGATGCTTCCTATGAGGCTTCGGAGGGAATGAGCAATATCAGGACCACGAGGAAGTTCCGTGACCCGGATACGGGAGAGGAGGTCGAGGACGAGGTCATCAAGATAACGGGCTCCGAGAATCCTTCCTATATCTCCTTCGGTCTCTACGGAGAGGATGAGATAAGGGACTGCTCGACGCGTCTGTATGTCAGTGACCCGAGCATGGACAACGGAAAGGCGTATCTCCTTGACGGTCTTACCGTCCATCAGAGGATAGAGATGGGTCTTCCTATATACAAGAACTATATCCCGTTGAAAAGACACCTTCAGGACAACGTATCAAAGATATATGTCCGTCCGAGGAATCTCTCTGAGGACATCAGTTCGGGTCTTGTATCGCTGACCGACCTCGGGAAGTATATGGATATGTTCGACTCTTCCACGTTCTCCGAGCAGATGAAGAACGTGTACAATGTCTATCCCATCAT
>Ga0247610_10002112_pt1 | contig 23482 bp, 27 predicted proteins | sample 174DNAGHGhighgp2_FD_193483 | JGI IMG/M metagenome (GOLD analysis project Ga0247610, IMG submission 193483) | Sheep rumen microbial communities from Palmerston North, Manawatu-Wanganui, New Zealand - 1742 DNA GHGhigh gp2 | ecosystem: Host-associated > Mammals > Digestive system > Stomach > Rumen...
TTTTATTGTCACGGAGAAATACCCAAGTGGCTGAAGGGTTCGGTCTTGAAAACCGATAGGGGATGCAAGTCCCGCGGGGGTTCAAATCCCTCTTTCTCCGCCATATATCGCGGGATAGAGCAGTCTGGTAGCTCGTCGGGCTCATAACCCGGAGGTCGTTGGTTCAAATCCTTCTCCCGCAACCAAATTTTAATAAGTGGTCCGGTAGTTCAGTTGGTTAGAATGCCTGCCTGTCACGTAGGAGGTCGCGAGTTCGAGTCTCGTCCGGACCGCCACTTATAATGTATTGCTTCGGTAGCTCAGTTGGTAGAGCACAGGACTGAAAATCCTGGTGTCGGCGGTTCAATCCCGCCCTGAAGCACCATTTTTATTTTCAAACCTACCTTTCTTATATATTAAGCATTGGCTTTTGCCAATGTTTTTTATTTTTGTATTTAAGAAACATTTTAATTATTGTATAATAATTAATAGAATGAATGAGTAGGTATTATTCGAATATCATGAAAAAGGGGTTTTAATGATGTTTTTAGAAGTTATTGATGACATTACAAATTTTTTCAATAATAATATGGTATTAACAATTATTATTGATGCCTATTTGGCTTTATTAATCATATCTTTTGTTGTTTTCTTATGCTTAAAATTTAAGAAGGCCATTAATTTAACAATTATAGGTGGATTATTATTACTTATTAAATTTGCATCTGATCAATTTGGTTTCAAATTATCATCAATGATATATACAGTAGTTTTAGCAGCTTATATTGTAATATGTGCAATTTTATTAGCACCAGAGCTTAGAAAGTTGATGGAATATCATAAAGCTGATGACAATAAAAAAGCTATGGTTCTGTCATCTACTCAAGCAACTAGAGAAGCAATAGTTGATGCAGTATTTAACATGAGTGCTGCTAAAGTTGGTGCATTAATTACATTTGAGCTTCATAACTCACTAGAGCAATATGCAGAAAGAGCAATTAACCTTAATTCAGATATTTCAAGAGAATTATTAGAACAAATATTTATAAAGGATTCTCCACTTCACGATGGTGGAGTAATCATTAGAGGCAATAAAATAATTTGTGCCGCTGCTTATTATACTTTATCTCAAGATCAAACACTTGATAAGACAGTAGGTTCTCGTCATAGAGCAGCCTTAGGTTTATCAGAAATCACTGACTCTTTAACAATTATCGTATCAGAAGAAACAGGTACAGTACATATCGCTTGTGCTGGATTAATGAATGTAATGAATTCTAAAAATGAGCTTTTAGAATATATTAGTATTTACTTAGGTAACTAGAAGGAGGCATATTATGAAAATAGTTAATTTAATTTTAGAAATATTAACAGCTCCTTTCTCTTTATTATTCAGAGCAAACGCAAAGCCATCTCCAAATAAGGTGGTTAAGCCTATATTCGTGCTATTAATATCTTTAGCAATTGTTGTTTCATTAATACTAATTGTTTACTATGAGGTGATTTTTAAATGATAATTCAGGAAATAGACTTATTTAGTTTTTTTAGTCAAAGTCCTATTATTCCTTTAGCATTATCAGCTTTAATAACATTTATAATTATTATGCAATGCTTTGCTAAACATATGTTTTTTAAGGTTAGATTAGTATTATCTTTCCTTTTAACATTTGCTTCAGCATTATGCTTTGTGTTTCATAAAGAAATTCAAAATAGCACTGAAATGTGGAAATATTTTGAATTATATGGTCTTTTAGGAATAGATGCATTAGTTTGCGTACTATTTTTTACAACAATAGATTTATCATTATCTAACGAAAAATTACACAAAATCTTAACTAAATCATTAGATGAAACTAAATATTTTGTTTTATTAGATAAAAAGGATAAGATTAGAGAAATATCATCATTGTTAGCAAAAGACCTAGATGTTAAGCCCGAGGATGCAATAAGAAAGAATTTCTTTGATGTTGTTGAAACTAAGTATCGTATTGTCGGTTTAAATGGTGAAGAATCTTCAAAAAAGATGATTAAAAAATTTTTTGAGCATTATGAAAAGAAGGTTACCGAAGATTCAAAAAAGACTTTAGAATTAAATATATTAGATGATAATGCTCATCATGATGCCCTATATTTTAATGAATCTCCTGTTTTCTCAAGAGGAAAATATAAAGGAAGAATTTTAATTGGAGATAAGAAAAATGAGGAAACACTTATAGGTATGGAAAAAGAATTAAATGATATGAATTCTGAATTAGATTTAATTAGAAGTCGTTTCTTATCTATTTTATACAAAACTAGTGATGGTATTTATTTCAATAATTTAAATGATAAATCAATTTGGTTTAATGATATATTAGTTAAAAGATTATGCTTAAATGGTAATACAATTGATAGTAATGATTTTTATGCAAATATTCATCCTGAGGATATGCCATTATATCAAGATGTATTAAATAATGTTACTGATGATTATTCTATAACATATAAATATAATACAGGTTCATATTATGTATATGTAAAAGAACAAGGAAATAAAGTTATATCAGGTAATACAATTGAATTATGTGGTGTTATGTCAGTTATTGATAATTATCGTTATGAAAAAACAGATACAGCACTTGATTCAGTAGGTAGTGAACCTGAAATGCAAGCAAGATTTAAAGCTCTACAAGCAAATGATGCAGTATTTGAGGTTGTCTATTTTAGAATAGACTCTATTCCTGAAATAAATGAAAAATTTGGTAGAGGAATAGGTAATATGATGTTATCGGAATATGTAAATTTCTTTAAACAAACTTTTGTTGTAGATAATTATATTTATAGAACATCAGGATTAGAATTTGTTGCTTTCATAACAAACTATAATAAAATGGAAATGCTAAAAAGCCAATTAAGAAATGAAGAACACCTATTAAATCCTTCTGCAACCCTAGGTAAGGATAAAATTGCAACAAAGGTATATATGGGTATTTCATATTCAAATGATACTCCAAATCCACAGGATGCAATTATTAACGCAAAGAACGCATTAAAAATAGCATCTAATGAGAATTATTCTTCATCTTATGCATATTTTAAGGATTTAAGATAATGACTAAAGAAGAAGCTAGAAAATACGCATTAGCTAAACGAGGTAATCTTTATTCTGATATAACAAACGATTATATTGTTAATAAGCTTCAGGATGCGATTAAGAATTTTAATAATATTGGAATTTATTATCCAATAGGTAGTGAAATTAATGTTTTAAAAATAATTAATAATAATCCTAATAAATCATTTTATCTTCCTATTACAAGGGATGAAATAGCCTTTATCAATTATAAAAATGGTGATCCATTATATGATGCAAAATTTCATACAAAGGAGCCTAAGGGAGCTATAGTTGATAGAGATAAAATAGAATGCTTTATAATACCATGTGTAGCTATATCAAATAATAAAGAAAGAGTTGGATATGGTAAAGGATATTATGATCGATACCTTGATGGATATCAAGGATATAAAATAGGTATTATATATAAGAAATTAAATAATTTAGAAATAGCTTGTAATGATTTTGATGTAAAATTAGATTTAATAATTGAGGGGTGAGTTTATGTTTTCAGCAATACTTTTAATGGCCGGTAAAGGCGAAAGAATGAAAAAAGATATCAATAAGGTTTTATTACCTCTGGGGAATAAAAAAATATATGAATATTCTTTGAAGGTATTATCTGAAAATGTAGATGAGGTTATTTGCGTCATCAGTGAAAATGATACCCCATTAATTAAGAAGCTACCTAAGAATGTAAAAGTAACATTTGGTGGAAAAACAAGACAAGAAAGCGTAATGAATGGATTAAAGCTTGTTACTAATGAATACGTATTAATTCATGATGCAGCAAGACCATTTTTAACTGCTAATTTAGTGAATGAAATTAAATCTAAGCTAGTATTAAATAGAAATGTTTTAGTATGCTTTGAATGTAAGGATACAATTAAGCAAATTAACGATGGAATGATTAATACATTAGATCGTAGCACGTTAGTTAGAGCGGCTACACCTCAATGTGGTAAAACAGTATTTTTATTAGATGCTTATGAAAGAGCTTTTTCTGATAATGTAACTGCAACAGATGACCTATCCTTATTAGAATATTATTATCCTGAAATAAGTACAGAATTAATATTTGCTAGCGATGATTTATTTAAAATTACAACTGAAATTGATTTACAATTAGCTGAGCTAATATGGAGGAAATATGATTAGAGTTGGACATTCATGGGATACTCATCGTCTAGTAGAAGGAAGAGAATTAATCCTTGGTGGAATAAAAATTGAATCAAAGATTGGATTATTAGGCCATAGTGATGCAGATGTAGTATTACATGCTGTAGCAGAAAGTATTTTAGGAAGCCTAGCATTAGGAGACTTAGGAACATTTTATCCTGATAATAGTGATAAAACATTGAATATGGATTCTAAAATTATTTTAAAGGAATGTTATCAAAAGGTATTAGAAAAAGGATACCATTTAAATAACATAGATTTAATTATTTATTCTCAAAATATTAAAATAAGTCCAATTAGAGAAAAAATAAGAGAAAGCATAGCTAATATTTTAAATGTAGAAAAAGATATGATTAGTGTAAAGGCAACAACATATGAAAAGATGGGCTTTATCGGTCGTGGTGAGGCTATCGCATGTGAGTCTGTTTGTTTGGTTGAAAGCAATGATTAAAGTATTATTTGTATGCCATGGAAATATTTGTAGAAGCCCCATGGCAGAGTTTTTATTTAAGGATTATGTTAATAAAAAAGGTACAGCAAATAAGTTCTATATTGAATCATGTGCTACTTCAAGAGAGGAAATAGGTAATCATATTCATTATGGAACTAAAAAGATATTAGATAAATATAATATTAATGCCAGTAGTAAAATTGCAAGACAAATTACAATTGCAGATTATAATTCTTTTGATTATATAATAGTAATGGATAAAAATAATATTTATAATTTAAAAAGAATTATTGGTAATGATTCTTTAAATAAGGTTCATTTATTTTTAGAATATGCAGGATTATCTAGGGATATAAGTGATCCTTGGTATACTGGTGATTTTGATAAAACTGAAGCAGATATTATCCTTGGAATAAAAGGATTTTATTCATATTTGATAGAAAACGATTTAATATAACTTTATTAATTAGGTATTTTGTTATATAATTTTATGGTGTGGGTGGAAGTATGTTAATTAAATGTAGTAAAGGAATGTATAAAGTTGAGAAAAACTATAGAGATGCATTTAAGCTTGAAGAATTCCAAGATAAATATATTGAGGAATGCTTTGATAGATATCCATATATTGTTGGAGATGTATCTTCTAATATTTTAAGACTTAAGGGCTTTGATGATAATCCAAAGAGCAACGCATTTTACAAAAATATAGATAAATACATTGAAGATTCATGTTCTTTCGGCTGTCCACATTTTATTTTAAGTAGAATTCATAGTGAAGCAGAATATAAAAAGCTAGCTGAGAATGATAAAGAACCAATAACAACTGATGATAGATTTGTTATTACTACAATTCAAAAGGAAAATTTTGATAAAGAATCTTTGATATTAAAGGCTACGCCAAAAACAAGGGTAAATGTTGTTATAGATACAAATAAGTTAAATTCTATACCAAAGGGAGCTTTACCACAAGATTTAGCTGAAATAGCTAAAAATGATCGAGCTTTAAATGCAAATAATTCTAAAAAGAATAATAATCAGGCACCACAAAAGGAAAAGGAGCCTGAGCAAACATTTGTTTCTGCAAGTCCTGATTTTGATCCTTCTAAGAAGGAAAAGAAGGGAAAATTTAATAACAATCGTAGAAACAATAAGGGTAGATAGGAGATAACTTAATTATGGAAGAAAGAACAAATGAGGTAATAGTAGCTGAAATCGAAAGGATTTTAGATAAAATTAAGCCATACCTTAATTCAGAAGGTGGAGACTTAGAATTTTTAAAATTTGAGGATGGTATAGTTTATATAAGAATGCTTGGTGCTTGCATCGATTGTGGAGCATTAGATTCAACATTAAAGGATGGAATTGAAGCATTATTATTAGAATATGTACCAGAGGTTATAGAAGTAAGAAACGTAATAGGTGAATAATATGTTTTTAGAAGAAGTTCCAATAATTGACCCTAAACTAATAATGACTACTCGTGCTATGCAAATAATAATATGCTGTTTAATAGCAATGTTTTCAGCACAATTAATTAAGGTTATTATTTATTCAATTAAAAATAAGAAATTAGAATATAGAATGTTTTTTACAACAGGAGGCTTACCTTCATCACATTCATCACTTTGTGTATGCTTATGTGTTGTTTTAGGTATGCTTCAATATCACGACGAGGGACAATTAACATGGGCATTCGCAGTTGCTGTCGTTGTATCTATGGTTGTAATGTATGATGCAATGGGAGTTAGACTTGAAGCTTCTAAGCATGCAAAAATATTAAACAGACTAGCAGATGAAATTCCTGATGAAGAAAAAAGAAGCCTATATGGTAAAAAGGGTAAATTAAAGGAAATGCTAGGACATAGAGGCGTTGAGGTTCTTGCAGGTGCTATACTTGGAGTTTCAGTAGGATTTGCTGGATTTGGTATTATAATGATGATTGGTTAATAATTACCATTCATCTTTTTTTTCATATAAGCCACTTTAAAAATCCATAGATTTGTTGTATAATTATTGTAATGAATTAACTAGGAGGAATTAAATATATGGAAAAGAAATTATTATTAGATATTTCTAAAGCAGAATGCTTTTGTGACAAAAAATTAATTGATGATGTTTCAAAAGAAATCTTAAAAGCACATGATGTTTTAAGAAGCAAGAAAGGTCCAGGAAATGACTTTTTAGGTTGGTTAGACCTACCTATTAATTATGATAGTAGAGAGTTTTCATTAATTAAGCAAGCAGCAGCAAAGATTAAAGAACAATCTGATGTTTTACTTGCAATTGGTATTGGTGGATCTTATTTGGGAGCTAGATCTGCAATTGAAATGCTAAAGAAATACTTCGGACAAAAGGGAGTTGAAGTAATCTTTGTTGGTAATCATATTTCTTCTACTTATGTAGCTGACCTATTAGATTACCTAAAGGATAAGGATTTCTCAATTAACGTAATTTCTAAATCAGGAACAACTACAGAGCCTGCAATCGCATTTAGAATCTTTAAGGATTATATGGAAAAAAGATATGGCAAGGCAGAGGCTAAAAATAGAATTTATGCAACAACTGATAAGGCAAGAGGTGCTCTTAAGACTCTTGCTGATGCTGAAGGATATCAAGAATTTGTTGTACCTGATGATATCGGTGGTAGATATTCAGTTTTAACTGCAGTTGGCCTACTTCCGATAGCTGCAGCAGGTGTTGATATTGATGAAATGATGCAAGGTGCTAAGGATGCATACTTTGCATATATGGAAAAAGATATCAATAAGAATGATGCATTAAAATATGCATTAATGAGAAATGTATTATATAGAAGTGGCAAGAAAATTGAAATGCTTGTTAACTTTGAACCAAAATTAAATTATTTTGCCGAATGGTGGAAGCAATTATATGGTGAATCAGAAGGTAAGGATGGCAAGGGTATTTGGATTACATCTGCTGCCTTTACAACAGACCTTCATTCATTAGGACAAATGATCCAACAAGGCGAAAGGACAATATTCGAAACAGTAATCTCTGTTGAGACTCCTGAAAGAGAAATGCTAATTAATAAAACTGATGACAATCTAGATGGTCTTAATTTCTTAGCTGGTAAATCAATGGATTATGTAAATAAGATGGCAATGAATGGTACTATGCTAGCTCACGTTGATGGCGGTGTTCCAAACATTAGGGTAACAGTACCTAATATTTCAGCTTATACTTATGGCTATATGGCATATTTCTTTGAAATTGCTTGTGGTGTATCAGCTTATACTTTAGGTGTTAACCCATTTGATCAACCTGGTGTAGAATCATATAAGAAAAATATGTTTGCTTTACTTGGTAAACCAGGTTATGAAGAAATGACAGCTGAATTATTAAAGAAATTAGACAAATAATTCAAAAAAGTAACATGCATTGAAACAGGGCTCATTTTGAGTCCTTTTCTTATGCTTTTGTGATGTAGTTTTAAATACTAATACATGTGTTTTTTGAATAAGAACATAAAATTCGTAATATAAATTAAATTTATTGAAATTGATTAATTTTTAAAAATGTATCATAATAAAATACACTTTATTGTGTATGTATAAAGCAAAAATACAATTTAAAAATTCAATGTTAAAAAATATATTTTTCTATAAATTTTTTTTATAATAAGAATATTGATTATTAATAAAAAAAATATCGTTTAAGCTTTGTTGTAAAACAACCCTTATAATGGTAAAATCATAGTAGTTTAAAAGAGGTGTTTAAATTGGAGAATATAGTTATTATTAAAAAAGATGGTACTATCGAAAAATTTAATCCGGAGAAAATTAAAAAAGCCGTTTCTAAATCTGCAGCAAGAGTAATGATAAACTTTACTGAGGATGACCTTAATAATATTGTCAACACAGTAATTAATGGTATTAAAGAAAAGAACCTTGAGAAGGTTACTATCCCTCAAATGCATAATTTTGTAGAGGGATCTCTTGAAATCCATTTCCCAACAGTAGCTAAGAGCTATCGTGATTATAGAAATTATAAGCAAGACTTCGTTCATATGCTAGATGAAGTATATACAAAGAGCCAATCTATTATGTATATTGGAGATAAAGAAAACTCAAATACAGATAGTGCATTAGTTTCTACTAAGAGAAGCCTTATTTATAATCAGCTTAATAGAGAATTATATAAAAAATTCTTCTTAAACGTTGAAGAACTACAAGCAATCAATGATGGATATTTTTATATTCATGATATGAATGCTCGTCGTGATACAATGAACTGTTGTCTTTTTGACGTGGCAACAGTTTTAAAGGGTGGCTTCGAAATGGGTAACATTTGGTATAACGAACCAAAGTCATTAGACGTTGCCTTTGATGTTATTGGGGATATCGTATTATCTACTGCGGCTCAACAATATGGTGGATTTACTGTTCCTTCAATTGATTTGATATTAGACGAATATGCAGAAAAGTCATATCAAAAGTATTATCATAAATATGTTGGTTTAGGTTTAACTAGAGTTAAAGCAAACGAACAAGCTATAGAAGATGTTAGAAACGAATTTAAACAAGGCTGGCAGGGTCTTGAATATAAATTTAATACAGTAGGCTCAAGCCGTGGTGATTATCCATTTATTACTGTAACTTTAGGTACAGGTACATCTAGATTTGCTAAAATGTGTACTATTGAATGCTTAAAGGTAAGACGTGGTGGACAAGGAAAACCAGGTAGAAAGAGACCTGTATTATTCCCTAAAATTGTATTCTTATATGATAAGGATTTACATGGACCTGGATGTATAAATGAAGATTTATTTGAAGAGGGAGTATTATGCTCTTCAAAGACAATGTATCCAGATTGGTTAAGCTTAACTGGTGAAGGATATATTTCTGAAATGTATAAAAAATATGGTAGAATCATTTCTCCAATGGGATGCCGTGCTTTCTTATCACCTTGGTATGAACGTGGTGGTATGGAACCAGCTGATGAAGATGATAAGCCAGTATTTGTTGGTAGATTTAATATAGGTGCTATTTCACTTCACCTACCTATGATTTTAGCTAAGGCTCGTAAGGAATCTAGAGATTTCTATGAGGTATTAGATTATTATCTAGAAATGATTAGACGTATTCATATTAGAACATATGAATATTTAGGAGAAATGCGTGCATCAACTAATCCACTTGCATATTGCCAAGGCGGATTCTATGGTGGACATTTAAATCCACATGATAAGATTAAGCCTTTATTAAAGTCAGCTACTGCATCATTTGGTTATACTGCATTAAATGAATTACAAGAATTATACAATGGTAAGAGTATTGCAGAAGATGGCGAATTCGCATATGAAGTATTAAAGCATATTAACGAAAAGATTAAAGAATTCAAAAAGGCAGATGGAAATCTATATGCAATTTATGGTACACCAGCAGAATCATTATGTGGTACTCAAATCACTCAATTTAGAAAGATTTATGGTATCGTTGAAAATGTATCTGATAGACCATATGTATCAAATTCATTCCATTGTCATGTAACTGAAAATATCACACCAATTGAAAAGCAAGATAAGGAAAAGAGATTCTGGGAATTATCTAATGGTGGAAAGATTCAATATGTTAAATATCCAATTGACTATAATATCGATGCAATTAAAGTATTAATTAGAAGAGCTATGGATATGGGCTTATATGAAGGTGTTAATATGTCTTTAGCATATTGTGAAGACTGTGGACACCAAGAATTATCAATGGATGTATGTCCTAAATGTGGAAGCCGTAATTTGACTAAGATTGAAAGAATGAATGGTTATTTATCATATTCTAGAGTAAATGGAGATACTCGTTTAAATGAAGCCAAAATGGCTGAAATTGCCGAAAGGAAGAGTATGTAAAAATGCGTTATCATAATATTACTAAGGATGATATGCTAAATGGTAGTGGTTTACGTGTCGTTCTTTGGGTTGCAGGCTGTGGACATCATTGTCCTGGTTGTCATAACCCAATTACACACGACCCTAATGGAGGCATTCCCTTTGATAATGCAGCAAAGGAAGAAATTTTTGCTGAATTAAAAAAGGATTATATATCAGGAATTACATTTTCAGGTGGAGATCCCCTTCATCCAGTTAATGTTAATGAAATAGGAGAATTAGTAGCTGAAATTAATGCTAATTTCCCTAATAAAACTAAATGGCTTTACACAGGCTATACTTGGGAACAAATCTCAGGTTTACCATTCATTTCAATGCTAGATGTAGTATGTGATGGTAGATTTGAAATGGATAAATTTGATCCAAAGCTTCACTGGGTAGGAAGCTCTAATCAAAGAGTTATTGATGTTAAAGCAACAAAAAGAGAAGGTAGAATCGTATTATACGATGACGGTTCTTGTTAATAAAAAATGAAAGTATGAAGTAACCCTTCATACTTTTGTTGTATAAGGAGTTGCATATTATGATTATTAATTGCCCTGAATGTGGTAAAGAAATTAGTAATGAATCTAAACAATGTGTTCATTGCGGATATCCAATTGCCAGGCATTTAGCAGAGCAAAAACAAAAAAAAGAAATTGAAAAGAGGGAAGAATTTTTAAGAAATAATCCTAATTTTCAGCCAAAAGCATATAAAGTATTTAACATAATTCAAATGGTATCGATTATTATTCTTGTAGTGTGCACATTATTGTTTTTTATAATATTGGCATTTAGTAATGGAAATGCATTTAAAGATGATTTTGTTTTTTTTAGTGTATTTTTAATCATAGAAATAGTAGGTCTTATTATAGATATAATAATATGTGGTATTTTAAAATCATGTTTTAAAAGAAGATAGGAGAACTATTTTATGTCTTTTACTTGTCCAGATTGTGGAAAAAAAGTTGATGAAAATTCAAAAAAATGCCCTTATTGTGGATTTTTAATTGCTGGTTTTCTAGCATGGAAAGAAAAAAATAAGCCTGAAGAAATTCAAATAGAACAGCCAAAAGCATATAAAGTATTTAATATAATACAAATGATTTTATCTTTCATATTGATTATAATTGTTTTGTTTTTTGCTATAACATGTTATACTACTAATGGTGATCCATTTAGGGATGGATATGGTATTATTACTGGTTTTGTTATAATGGCAATAATTATACTTACAATCGATATTATAGTTTGTGGCATCATTAAAGGATGTAAAAAGAATAAGGGAGAAAATAAAAATGATTGAATACGAAACACCAGAACACCCAAAAAGAAGATCTAAAGCCTATGTTGTATTTAAAATATTATTTATCATTTCATTGGTTTCTGTAATATTTTGGGTATTGTTGTTTTTAGGATATTGTAATGCTGTAAATTGGCGCCCATTTAATAATGAGGCAGCTATGGCAGGACTTGTTCTTGTTGCACTTATGTTTTATTTTGGAGCTGGAGCTTTGATATTTGGTATTTTGATGTTTAAAAAAAGAAGAGGTTAATTTATGAGTGAATTTAAAAAAATAGCTAAATTTGAAATTGTTTCATTTGAACAATTTAAAACAGGATTTGATAATGAATCAGAAGAAGTAATTAAATCATTATATGATGCAATTAAATTACCTAAAAGAGCTACTAAGGGCTCTGCAGGATATGATTTTTTCGCACCATTTGATATTACATTAGCTCCTGGTAAAACTATAAAGGTTCCTACAGGAATTAGAGCTAAAATGGAAGATAATTATGTATTAAAGCTATATCCAAGAAGTGGATTAGGCTTTAAATATCGTCTTCAATTAAATAATACAGTAGGTATTATTGATTCTGATTATTATTATTCAGATAATGAAGGACATATTTTTGCAAAAATCACTAATGATTCTAATGAAAATAAAACATTAGAAATTAAACAAGGTACAGGCTTTATGCAAGGTATCTTTGTTGAATATGGAATTACTATTGATGATGATGCAACTGAAACTAGAAATGGTGGTTTTGGTTCTACAACTAAAAAATAATTATATTGCCTTAGAATAAAATCTAAGGCTTTATTTACTTTATGGAGTCTATATGAATGAATATGAAAAGATGATAAATGGAGAACTTTATTATTCAAATGATAAAGAATTATTAAATTATAGGGAAAAAGCTAAAAAATTATGTTATGATTATAATATATTAGCTCCTACTGAAGGAAAGAAAAAAATAGAAATATTAGAAGTATTATTTAATCAAAAGCTAGATAATATTACTATTGAACCATCATTTTATTGTGATTATGGATTCAATATTAGTGTTGGAAAGAATTTTTATTCAAATCATAATTTAGTTATATTGGATGTCAATAAGGTTACATTTGGAGATAATGTATTCATCGGTCCTAATTGTGGATTTTATACTGCAGGTCACCCATTAGATTATGAAACTAGAAATAGTGGATTAGAATATGGTAAACCAATAACAGTAGGAGATAACGTTTGGTTTGGTGGTAATGTAGTGGTTATGCCAAATGTAAAAATAGGATCTAATGTTGTAATAGGAGCTGGAAGTGTTGTAACAAAGGATATACCAGATGGAGTAGTTGCATATGGTAATCCATGTAAGGTTATAAAAAATATAGAATGAGGTGCAAAGAATGAATTTTGAAGTTAAAAGACCTGAATTTAAATCTGATATTTATAATATCTTAGATTTTGGAGCTAAAAGTGAAATAGGCTTTAATAATAAAAGTGCTATTCAAGCTGCTATAGATAAATGTAGTGAAAATGGTGGAGGCATTGTATTTATACCTAATGGCTTCTTTTTAACAGGACCAATTGAATTAAAGGATAATGTAAATTTAAACTTAGCTAATAATGCATATGTCAAATTTACAAAATCCAAAGAAGAATATCCATTAAAATTTGTAGAATATGAAGGAATCGTACGTATTCGTGCAATATCACCTATTTCTGCAGAAGGTAAAAATAATATTGCGATTACAGGAAAAGGTATAATGGATGGCTCTGGAGATTTATGGAGAGGTGTTAAACAATTTAAGCTTACTTCAAAACAATGGGATAGAAGATTAAAAAAATCTCCATATGTAATTGAAGGAAAGGAAGGAGGAATTTGGTGTCCTACTAAAACATATTATGAAGGTGTTTTAAAGGGAGAACCAGATTATAACGATCCAAAGGTTTTAGAAATTGCAGCTGAAAATTATGATGTATATAGACCTGTATTTGTATCATTTGTTAAATGTAATAAGGTATTAATTCAGGATGTAACATTATGCAATTCACCAGCTTGGAATGTACATCCACTTTATTGTACAAACTTCACACTTGAAAATGCTACAATTAAAAACCCAGCCTATGCTCAAAATGGAGATGGAATAGATTTAGAATCTTGTCAAAACTGTGAAATCTCTAATACAGTATTCGCAGTAGGCGATGATGGTATTTGTATTAAATCAGGTAAAAACCGTAAAGCTAGAGAAACAAAGATTCCTACAAAGAATGTATGGATTCATGACTGTAAGGTATATAATGCCCATGGTGGATTTGTTGTAGGCTCTGAAATGTCTAGAGGTGTATCTAATATCATCGTAGAAAATTGTATTTTCGCAGGAACTGATATCGGTGTAAGATTTAAATCTGCAATCGGTAGAGGTGGTGTAGTAGAAGATATTACAATTAGAAATATTACAATGACAGATATAATAGAAGAAGCATTTATCTTTACTATGGGTTACGTATTGGTAAATATTGAGGATGAAAATGAAGGAAAGGTAACAGTACTTGCTGATGATATTCCTGAATTTAAAAATATTCATTTAGAAAATATCATTTGTGATCATGCAAAAACCGCAATTAAGATTAATGGTTTAAAGGAGCTTCCTATTCATGATATTGACTTTACAAATGTTGTTGTCACTGCAGAAAAAGACCTTGCTTTATCACTTTGTAAAGACATAAAATTCACAAATACGACCATTATTACACAAGATTGGGTTAAACGTTTAAGTAATGAGACTATAACTGTTGATTAGTCTTTTAAAAAGTAGTATAATTTTTGTATGCATAAGAGGGAGGCATAATAATATGGGATTTCCAAAATGGGTAGATGAACAATCTAAAGGTATAAAAATTCTTTTATTCATTCCTTTCTGGGGATGGGTTATTGGTTTCTTATATCGTTTATTTAAGTTCATTGAAACAAAAGAGACTGCAACATTAATTGGTATGATTTTATTCGTTATACCATTTACAGGTTTCATTTTATCTATCGTTGATTTAGTATTCATTATCACTGAAGATAAAATTAAGCTTTTTGTTCCAGGTGGAGAAAACTTTGGAATTAATGGAAAGGTATCTTCTGATGAAGAAAATACTGATTCCAAAGATGACGAAACAAAATCAGAATAATTAGAAGATTAATGGAGTATTAATACTCCATTTTCTTTATTTTCATAATTGATAATTATTAATAATAGGTGTATTCTATATATAGGAGGTTATAAGAAATGTCTTGGTTTGAAAATTTAAGTAAGATTGTAAGAATTATTCTTTTTATTCCTTTTTGGGGATGGATATTTAGTGCACTAAATAGAATCTTTAAATATGTTGATAAGAAGAATGTTGTTACTTTAGTAGTTGGTATTTTATGTGTAATTCCAATCATTGGTTTCGTTATGTCAATTATTGATTTAGTAACTACAATTACTGATGATAAGATTGCTGTATTATATGAATAATTAGAATCCACAACTGTGGATTTTAATTTTGAAGAAAGGAATAAAATAATAGTTTACCTAGATTAGTACAAATTATTTTATTATTAATTCCTGGTGTTAACTGGGTTACAGAGCTAAAATAATTAGATTAATAATCGCATTAGTTGTAACAATCGGAGGCTTCTTCGTAGGCTGGTTGGATGCAATTTGGTGTTTAGTATTCCATCATATGATTTTTGCAATTTAATTTAACTACCTTCGGGTAGTTTTATTTTTTATGAAAAAATAGTTGAAATTAACATTTAGATGTGTTATTATTTAAGGGCTGTAAATTACAGTAAGGCACATTACTCCGCTGGCAATTGGGATTTTGGCTATGAGTTTTGTTAGAAGGAGAATAGATACTATGGCAAACGCAAAGGGTCAAGCATTAATTAATGAAATTACTGCTGAATACTTACAAGATCGTCCTAGCTTCCGTCCAGGAGATTCTGTAAAAGTATATGTAAAGATCGTTGAAGGTGATACTCATAGAATCCAAGTATTTGAAGGCTTAGTAATTAAGCGTCAAGGTGCTGGTATTTCTGAAACATTCACAGTTAGAAAGATCTCTTACGGTATCGGTGTTGAACGTACATTCCCTGTTCATGCACCATCAATCGACCATATTGAAGTAGTTAGAAAAGGTAAAGTACGTAGAGCTAAGCTTCATTACATTCGTACATTATCAGCTAAGGCTGCTCGTATTAAGGAACGTCGATAATCTTAAACCAGAGTTATACTCTGGTTTTTTTCTTGCATATAATTCAAAAAAATGGCTTTATTATGATGAAAAACTAGTATAAATTTTATTTGAAATAATTAAATAATATAGTATAATTAGATTATATTTTTATGGAGGATATTTATGGGCGGATTTTTCGGAGTAACATCTAAAAAAGATTGTGTTTTCGATCTATTCTTTGGAGTAGATTACCACTCACATTTAGGAACTAGACGTGGCGGTATGGCTGTGTTTGGCGAAAATGGCTTTAATAGAGCCATTCATAATATTGAAAACTCACCATTTAGAACAAAATTTGAACGCGACGTACTTGAAATGAAAGGAAATATGGGAATTGGATGTATTTCCGATTATGAACCTCAACCTTTAATTGTTAAATCTCATCATGGTACATATGCTATTATCACTGTTGGTAAGATTAACAATATCGATGATTTAGAACAAAAGCTTGTTGAAAATGGTACATCACATTTCTTAGAAATGAGCGGTGGAGATATAAATCCAACTGAGCTTGCTGCATCAATAATTAATCAAAAGGCTAATCTAATAGATGGTTTAAAATATGTTCAAGAAATAGTAGATGGATCACTTACAGTCTTATTAATGAATGAAAAGGGGCTATATATTTCAAGGGATAAATTTGGTAGAACTCCTGCAGTAATTGGTAAAAAGAGCGACGGAAGCTATTGTGTAGCATTCGAATCATTTGCTTACCTAAATTTAGGATATAAGCATTATAGAGAGCTTGGACCTGGTGAAATAGATTTCGTATCAGCTGCAGAAGGCGTTAAAATGCTAGTAGCACCTGGCTTAAAAATGAGAATTTGTACATTCTTATGGGTTTACTATGGCTATCCTTCATCATCTTATGAAGGCTTATCAGTAGAAAAGATGAGATATAATTGTGGTAAATATATTGCATCACGTGATAAAGAAACTCCAGATACAGTTGCAGGTGTACCTGATTCAGGTATCGCTCATGCAATTGGATATTCTAACCAAAGTGGTATTCCTTTCTCTCGTCCATTTATCAAATATACACCTACATGGCCAAGAAGCTTTATGCCAACAATTCAAGCAAAGCGTAATTTAATTGCTAAAATGAAATTAATTCCTGTCCATGATTTAATTCAAGACAAAAAATTATTATTAATAGATGATTCAATCGTTCGTGGAACTCAAATGAGAGAAACAACTGAATTCTTATATCAAAGTGGAGCAAAAGAGGTACACATTAGATCTGCATGCCCACCACTTTTATATGGATGTAAATATTTAAACTTTAGCCGTTCTAATTCAGAAATGGAGCTTATCACTAGAAAAACAATTCAAAAATTAGAAGGCAATCAAGATCCTGAAACAATCAAATCATATATTGATCCAGATGGAGATAAATATAAAACAATGGTTGAAGAAATCAGAAAAGAATTAAATTTCACATCACTTCAGTTCAATCGTTTAGATGACTTAAAGAAGGCTTGCGAAATTGACGAAGACAAGCTTTGTACATATTGCTGGGATGGAAGAGAATAAGAAATAAAAATAGAACCCTCAGGTTCTATTTTTTAATTTCATTTATTAATTTATAATTAGATTTATAAATAGCTATAATATATGAATTCTTAAGTGGAATAACCATTGAATATTTATATAAATCATCTAATTTTAAATCATTAAAATAATTATTTTCATATAATTCTCTTAATACTTTGTTTTTGACTTTAGAATCTAAAGCTTCATTCCACCAAGCCTTAGGCTTTAATTTAAAATGATTTAAATAATCTATAATAATAGATTTATGAAATTCATTATAATATGATTTCTCACTTACATAATCATCTATAGTTTTAAATAAATGCTCTAATGTCTTATGCTTGAAATCTAATTTACCAAGTCTGTTAAAGAACATAAATGGATTAACTTCATTATCTAATACAATCATCATTGTATTTCTCATTAAGAAGCTATTATAATAGCTTTCAAAAGAATCCTCAGTATAGTGTATCTCTTTAATATCATTTTCACTTAAGTAATTATTAGATATTATCTCGTATGGAGCATTTTTATCCCATATATATCCATATAACTGTGCTTCGTTATATAATCTAGTGCCATGTAATAGCTTTAAAAATCCTAATTGAAGCTCTTTTGGTCTTAAGGATACACAATCATTAAAGGTTTTAATAAAAGAAGAATAATCCTCCTTAGGAAGCCCTGCAATTAAATCTAGATGTAAATCAATTATATCTGCATCTTGTATTTTTCTAATATTAGAAAATAATAATTCATTATTTTGAATTCTACCTACTGCTAGATTAGCTTCAATATTAGTAGATTGAATACCTATTTCAAATCTAATTAAATGTTTAGGCGAATGTAAATTAATATAATCAATATATTCAGGCTTTAATAAATCTCCTGTAATTTCAAATTGGTAAGATTCACCAGCTTTATGATTAGCTACAATAAAATCAATTAAATCAATAAATTTTTTATTAGCATTAAATGTTCTATCTAAAAATTTATATACTCTAGCACCCTTAGATTGAAGATATAATAATTGTTTTTTGATTTCTTCAATATCAAAAAATCTAACCTTATTATCTAAAGATGCCATACAATAGCCACATCTATAAGGACATCCTCTAGATGTTTCAATATAAACTATTTTATTATATACATCATCTAATAGATCATATGCCATTTTAGCTTTAGATAAATCAACAAGCTTATCAAATGTAAATCCATGATTATAATAAAGATTAGGAATATCCTTTAATTCACATTTACCATCTAGATAAGATAGAAGAAGATTAAAAGCTTCCTCACCTTCATTTTTAATTACAAAATCACATAAATTATTATCTATATAATCATATGGATTATATGAAACCTCAGGTCCTCCAAGCATAATAATTTTATTATGATTTATCTTGTTTAATATTTCCTTAATTATTTCAATATTCCAAATATAACAAGAAAAGCCAATAACATCATAATCGCTATTATCAATAAAATTAATAATATTATCAATATTATCCTTAATAGTATATTCCTTTATATCTGTTTCATAATTAGTATTCTTTTTTAATAATCTAATAGCTAAATTAGGATGAATATATTTAGCATTAATTCCAATTAATAAAGCTTTCATAATACCACCAATTTAATTTTATCATAATTTTAAAATAATTCTTGCAAAATAATAATATTAATAATATAATCAAGAAGTACTCGTAAGGGAGTAGTTCGCTAGATATAGTTACTGGCCTACATAATGGTTAATCCAGGTTCAGTATTAAAGAACGAGACTTATGCCTTTTTTAGGCATAGGTCTCTTTATTTTTTCTAAGGGGGAAAGAGAAAAAATGATTTTAGTAGCGATTGGACAGTTATTTACGAGTGGTCTTTTACTTGGCTTAGGCCTAACTATGGATGCTTGTGCAGTATCTATGGCTAATGGATTAGAAGAGCCTAAAATGAAGCCGCTTAAAATGATATTTATAACATTTATGTATGCATTTTTCCAAGCAGGTATGCCATTAATTGGATATTTCTTCGGACATTTATTATTTGAGAACCTACCTTTTATTGAACAATATAAGATTATTCCTATTGTTGCCTTAGTATTATTACTAATAATAGGTGGTCATATGATAGTTGAAGGAATTAAAGAAATTAAAAATCCAGAGGAGCATGAGCCTAAAAAGCTTACATTTAAGCTTATCTTAATTCAGGCTATAGCAACATCAATTGACGCCCTATCTACAGGCTTAACATTTGCTGATTATAATATTGGAGAAGCATTAATTGTAGTAAGCCTAATTGCGTTAGTTACATTTGTTGTTTGCCTTGCTGCATTATTTGTTGGTAAGAAGTTTGGAGATAAGCTTGGAAGTAAAGCAGTTATTTTAGGTGGTATTATTTTAATAGCTATAGGTATTGAAATATTTATAACTGGAATTTGGTTTTAAAAAAATGTTTGAAAATCGTTTAAGTGTGATATAATCTTTATGAAAAAAATATCGGAGGAGATATAACATGGAAAACAAAGACAAAGAAGAAGTAAAAGCCGAGTTAGTTGATAAGGACGAAAAGCCAGCAAAAAAGGAAGATTCTGAAAAGAAAGCTTACAACCAAGACAATTTAACAAAGTCTATTATTTTTGCAGCTATTATTACTGCATTACAAATTACACACGGGATTCTATCAGCAGTAGGAATTTCAGGAAATATTACTTGGTTTATTCTTAATTTATTATTTACTGCTGGTGCAGCAGTTATTGCTTTATTCTCAGGATTATTCTTCTTTAAGGTTACAAAGGATAATCTTAAAAATGATATTCCAAGCTTTGTAGTTAGTTTAGCAGCATTTGTTGTATCAGTGTTATCAGCATTCGGCTGGAGTATTGATATGATTAGAAACTTCATTGGAATGATCCAAGATTTTGCTAATAGCGTAGCTTAATGAAATAAAGCCCTTCGGGGCTTTTTTTCTTGCTAAAAAACATTTAATTATATATAATTAATTTGGAAATAAACTATTAAAAAGAAGGAAAAGAATATGAAAAAGAAAAAGTTTTTATTATTAGGAATTGCATCAGCTGCATTTTTACTTGCTGCATGTGATAATGCAACCACGCAACAAGATACTTCTAAAAATGATAATACGAATATAACAACTTCAACAATAAATAATGAGACAACTTCAACAATAAATAATGAGACAACTTCAATTATAGAAGTTGATCCTAGTGTTAAATGCCAGGTTTTATTTATGTCTCCTGATGGAACAATATATGAGACCTTAGAGGTTAGTAAGGGAGAAAAGGTTTCTATGCCTTCTAATCCAACGAAAGCTTCAACTGATAATCATGCATATACATTTGAAAATTGGTATTCAGATTATAGGTTAACTAAGAAATTTGATTTTAATTCTCAAATTGTTGATACAACATTTATTTATGCTAATTTTACAGAATTAAATGTATATGAGGTATCATTTGTGACTGGAACAGACACATCTATCAACCCAGTAAGAGTTATTGATGGAAATAAAGCAGATAAACCTACAATTATTCCAACAAAGGAACAGGATGAGCAATATACTTATGAATTTGATAATTGGTATAAGGATTCAAATTGTACTGAAGTATTTAATTTTGAACAAGAAAAAATAACATCAAGTATTAGTGTATATGCTAAATACACTCCTACATTAAGAAAATTCAATGTTGAATTTGATTTGGATGGAGGAAATGAAATTGATGCGCTAACAGAAATTGAGTATGGTTCTTTAATTAATGCTCCATCAACTATACCTACAAAGCCTCAAGATACAAGAGGTACATATACATTTGCAGGCTGGTATAAGGATTCAGAATATAGTGAAGTATTTGATTTTACTAAGGATACAATTACAGCTGACACAACTATTTATGCTAAATGGGATATTCAATATGGCTCAGGATTTACTCAAGCTAAGATGCCTGATTATAGTGTATATGAAGGTACTGATGCATATGTAAAGGTATCTACAGCAGAGGAATTAATAAATGCGCTAGTTAATGCAAGAATTGATTATACATCAAGCGTAAAAGAAATAGTAGAAGATGCTGGTAAAATAGTTAGAAACAATGTTAGAAAAAATGAAACCAACTGGAAAAATGCTATAACTAAGGGATTATATCTTAAAAATTCTGATGGCACATATACAAAGATTCCAGAAGATACTCCATTTGATGATACTTCATATACTGCAGCTATGACATATTATGAGGATTCACCAGCATCAAAAGTATCAATTACTCAAACATTGAATAAGGATGCAACAGTACATGTTATTGAATTAACTGCTGATATTGATTTAGGTTATTATAATTTATCAAATGAAATAAAAAATTCGGGTATTGTTGAAAGCTATTGTTCGAAATATGATTCAGTAATAGCGGCAGGAACTGCTCCATTTAGTGTATCAACTATGCTAAAGGAAAATGGTATTTCTAAAATTAATATTGGAAATACAAATAATTTACTAGTATATTCTAAAAACGGTGCTAAGATTACTCATGCTGGATTTAATGTGACATCTTGTGATGGCATTACATTTAGAAATATTGAAATGGACGAATTATGGCAATGGGAAGACTCAGCTAATTCATCTCCTACATTTACAATTGGTGATATGGATGTCTTTGGTTGGGCATATTTTAAGATTAATTTCTGTGGCTATATTTGGATAGATCATTGTACATTTGGTAAATCCTATGATGGACAAATTGATGTAGCCAATCCATATTTCTACTCAATGGGAACTGCATATAGAGCTCCATATGGTAAACCTGAAACATATACAGAAGAAAATTCAAGTGGAGTTCAAATTTCAAATTGTCAGTTTTTATCTGGTTCAGATGATGAAGACGGATATTTATATAAGATGATGGAAGAAATAGAAGATGACTATCAAAAATCAAAAAACGATTCAAACTATTCATGTAAATATTTATATTATAAGACTTTGAGAGATAATTATAATTTATCTTTTAAAGAAATATTATATGGTATTGCAATACCTCAAAAGAAGGCTTTCTTACTTGGAGATTCAAGCGAAAGTAAGAAGATAGATACATATTATTATAACCAAACATTAAGGGTATCTTTGACTGATAATTTATTTGTTGATATTGAAGATAGATTACCTAATGTTAGAGGTGGTATAGCTTATGTATCTAATTGTGTATTTGACAATTCTAGATATTATTACTATAGAAGATTAATAAACATTAGTGGTGCTAAAGGTATTTCTAATGTTAATTCAAAATATAAGCTTGCGGCAGTATCTCAAGGTATTATAGGAGGCTATGGAGCTTCAATTAGAGCCGAAAATTGTGTATTTATTGGAATTGAAGAATTAGTTAAAAACAATAATAAAGCTAGTTCAGATGACACTATTTCATCAAGCCAATATGCTGCAGGATTTAGTATTGTAAACTGTATTTGGTATAATGACGAAAAATCTGAAGATTATTCAAGAATTATAAATACCGATACTAATCCAACTCAAATTACAGCAACAGGATCAAGTCCAATGACAGTTGATAATTTTAATTGGCATACTTCAGATAATACTAAACCATTTGATATATCATCATATGTTGATGACTTACATGATTTAAAGGATTATTTGCTTGAAACTGCAAAAATTGGAATAAATAAATAAAATTCCTAATTTGCACAGAGTTGGTAATTTGAGTATCAAGTGATATAATATAACCAGTCTATAGAAAGGAAATTCACATGAATTTCTGAGAGCTGGTTAATATGTGATACTTGGCGGTTGAT
>Ga0247610_10002114_pt1 | contig 23468 bp, 20 predicted proteins | sample 174DNAGHGhighgp2_FD_193483 | JGI IMG/M metagenome (GOLD analysis project Ga0247610, IMG submission 193483) | Sheep rumen microbial communities from Palmerston North, Manawatu-Wanganui, New Zealand - 1742 DNA GHGhigh gp2 | ecosystem: Host-associated > Mammals > Digestive system > Stomach > Rumen...
AATCATATTTAGAAGTCAATATCAACATCTAAATATATAATTTCTTCACCTTTCTTATTCTTGAATGTCTTGAATTCTGAAGTTATCAATTTAAACTTTTTGGTGCTTTTATGTTCGTGTATGAATTGTTCAACACTTTTATTTGGCCACCACTTATTATCTTCTTCATCAATTAAGACATATCTTTTTCCGAAAGATGTTTGTATTTTTTCAACATCGTTAATATTATAAGTTGTATTTTCTTCTAATTTGTTAATTTGGTTGTTGCTTTCTTTTGCGCTACTCCAATGATTCTTGAATGACATTTTAGAAAAAATAAAAATTCAAATTCAAAATTTAAAATAAGTAAAATGTCGAAAGTTTTAAATGAAGTTCCAGGAAGAAAACACGGATATAAATTTAGAAATTCAGATGTTGAAGTTAATAATTTTACAAATGAATTATTAAAAGATGAAGAAATTAAAGATATTTCAAAAGTTAAAACTTATAATCCATTTTCAACTAAAATTAAAAATACTGATTCATTTAAAGATGTTAATCCGAAACTTATGAAAAAGAAATATTCAAGAAAATACTTTTCACCATATTTTAATTCATATGAAGCTGATTTAGTATTTTTCAGAACAAATGAGAATTTAAAACCAATCATTTATTTATTCATTATTAATATTAATACAAGATATTTATATGCCATTCAATTACCATCAAAAAATAATGATGATATAATAAGAGCATTTAATACAATATTATCAAAAATCAAAATTAACAATTTACGATTTGATGGTGAAAGTTCTTTAAATTCAAAAGAATTAATAAAATATTTCAAATATAAGAATATTAAAACTTTTTCATCATCTTCAAATTATACAAATCATAATCGAATAATTGACAGAGTTATAAGAACAATTAGAGATGGATTATTTAAATTACGTATTAATACAAATAACATTAACAAATTTAAAAAGTCTTTACAAGAAATAATAACTATTTATAATAATGTTGAACATTCAACAACTGGATATAAACCTTGTGAAATGAATAATAAACAAGAATTTGATTACATTTTAGAAATGACAGAATATAATAATGAAGTTATTAATAAACTTAAACAAGATGGATTTTATGATTATGAAAAAGGTGATAAAGTTATGTGTTATTTGGATGAATCAAAAACTAAAAACAGATTTAAAAAACATCGTGGATATTATATTCATAAAGGTATATTTATTAAATATAATTATGGAAATGGTATTGTTGAAATTGATGGTAAAGAAATAGAACTACCAATTTATTACATTCTTAAAATTTAAAAACCAGAACCAAAACCAAAAACCAAAAAATTAAAGATAAAAGTATTTTTTGAAAATCTCAAAAAGTGAATTTTGAACCAAATTTTCCGAAGAACTCAGAAGTTCAAATTTTGAAATTATAACTTTGAAAATTGTTCTCTAAATTCTGATAATGTAGGATAATCATTTTTAAAGAATTTAGGATTTATCATTCCACATCTTGAACAAGTAAAACCATTTCCTCCTTCGTCACTCCTGACGTCGTTAAAATTGTCAAAGTCTTCATCTTCACTATCTCCATATTTAATATTATGATTGTTTAAATTTGTTCTTATATCATTTGAAACCATTTTATTTTTTACAGTCTTCATATCACCCTCTAATGCTATAATTCGTTGAAGTAAATAATAAAGTGTTTTCCTTGTGTCTTTTCTGAAATTAACAAAGTCTTTAATACTGTCATAAATACCATTTCCAAGTCCATCACCACCTTTTTTATATGTTGTTTGAACTCTTGATTTAATTCCTTCAGATACTGTTCCGTATTTTGTTATCATTTTTAAATCATTGTTTAAAATACTTTCATCAATAGGATTATAATGAACCAATTTAATATTATCACATTCAATATTTTTTGAAATAATTTCAACATAGTTTTCTAATTGTTTCATTGGTTTATCTTTTAATTTATTACTGTTATTTTCATTAAAATATTTGTTTTCTAATTTAAATATTTCATCATAACATTTAATAAAATCTTGTGTTTGTCTTCCATATTCATCTTTTCCATATTTGAAACAATCAATAAAATCATAATCACCAACCATTAACACTTTAGGGTTTACAAAATTAGTAAATATACTATATATTAAATAAACTGTTTTATTTCCTTTGATAAGTATTTCATTTGTATTATTTGAATTATCATTTAATAATTCTGTATCATCTGGAATATTATCATCAAGATATGAAAAATCTACTTCTTCATCTGGTATTTCATAATTTAGTTTAACTTTTAATTGTTCTTTTATAGCAGCATCAAATAATTCTCTACAGTTATTAAAATCATATCCTTCAATAAAATACATTTTAGTTATTTCAATTCTAGTTAAATTATTTTTGAAACAATTTTTAATATCTCTTTTTGTTTTGAAGTGTTTATTAAAACAGAACATATAAAATTCTTTTAAACTATCATTATCTCCTACTCCATTAAAAACACTTGAAATATCATTTTCATTATTAACATTTTCAAATATTATACCTCTAATATTTAATTCATGTTGTGTTATTAAACTATCATCATAATAAATAATATAACAGTTATATTTTGGTTTTTCTTGAATTTTAGGAGGTTCAATATTAGGTGGAAGTGGTAAAGGTGGTGGTGTGTCTTTTTGAATTTTAGGAGGTTGTGGTTGTGGAATTTCTGGAACTGGAATTGGAATTTTAATTTCTTCTTTAGTGTCTGTTTCTTTAGGTTTAGGTGGTGGAACTGGTCGAATTTCTTTATCATCAGATTCTAAAGGTTGTGCTTCTGTTGTGGTTTCTTTTTCTTTTTCTAATTCTTTAACTCTTTCAGGACTTATAGGTTTTGGTTCTTCTGGTTCTACTACATTGTTATATCTTCCAAATCTATTATCTTGTATTTTCTTCTCCATTCTTTCCCTATCTCTTCTGTCTCTTTCTTGTTTTTCTTCTTCTGTTTCTTCTGTATAATCATAAAATCCTTTTGGTAATTTATAATCAAATTTAACATATTCTTCATCTTCTTTTCCTTTGTTTAATTCATTTTGATAATCTTTAATTTTCTTTTGTATTCTTTCCCTTTCTTGTCTGTTTCTTTCATTATCATCTATTGTTTCTTCTCCTTCTATATCCATTTTCTTTTCATATTCACCATCTTTAAATTTATCTTTAAAGTTTGTATCACTTTGTATTAAGTCTTTATATTCGTAAATATCTTTATAATTTCCTCTATTTAATCCAATTAATGAAATAAGTTTATCAATAACTTTTGAATAAAATGCCATATCTGTATTTTTACCTTTATATGATATATCATTATCCATAAAGTATTTAATAAAGTGTTCATCTATAAGGTCGGAATTAATAATATAATAATCATTATTCATATCAAAAGTTTCATATTGACAGAAATATATTTTATCTCTTAATTGTCCATTACTATTATAAAGTAAATATTCAAATATATCAGAACAAATATAAATATAATCTTCATCAGTTAAAATAATTGGATACATATGGTTATCAATTAATTCATCTCTTTTCTTATCTATTTCATCAACTGTTAAAACACATTTATCATTATCAAAATCATAAAATATATTTTTAAACTTTCTCATATCAATAAGTGATTTCATTTTATCTTTAACCTCATTAACATTATATTCATTTGGAATTTTAAAACCAAAATAATATTTATTATCATCTGTTGATACATATCTATTTTGAAGACCAAATTTAAAACCTGGGTTATAAGTATATTTATTATCTGGATAATCAAAACTAACTCTAAATTTATTCATTCCTGATGAGTTATCATTTATAATTTGATAATTTACTGGTGTTTTAATGAATGAATTTGATTTTTCACCTATTAATCTATTAAATTTAGTTTCTAATTGTCCTAATGTTAAAGTATTTGCTTGTGGATTCTTTTGAATATAATCTTCTAAATACTTTCTTAATATTAATTCACTATATTGATTAATTTGTTCAATTGCTGTTTTGTATTCTGTTGAATTAGTACCAAGATTATTTGCTGCCAATATTGCTTCAAGTTTAACTTGTTCTAATGTTTTCTTTCCATTAATAATTGGATTAGTTTTTGCTGTTGTTAGTCTTGCGTATTTGATTGTATTTTGCGAAGTCGAACTTCTTGAGTTCCTTGAATTTGAGTTCTTAGTTCCTTTTTTTGTTTCTCTTCTTTTTTCATTAAGTTTAATATATTCAATAACATCATTATAAGACCATTTTTTAAAATTAATATCTCTGTCTTTCTTTGGAATTTTGAAAGTTTTAACATTATTACCAGAAATATATTGAATTGATGAATTCGTAATGTTCATTTATTTATTAAAATAATATTCAAATTTAATTAACTTAAATCAAAGTTTGATTAATTTTATTAATCTCGGAAAATATGGTCCAAAATTCAAATTTAAGAAATTTCAAAAAATACTTTTGACAATGATTTTCTGGTTTTTGGTTTTGGTTTTGGTTTTAGAAAAAATAAATTAATATATACACTTTTTAATCTTGTTGAACTTCTACAGTTTCTGGTGCTTTTGTTAAAACATTCTTTAACATAACTTCACCTGCTCCAATTGCTAATGCTTTAGAACCATACCATTGAAGTAAAATTTGATTTGTAAGATATTTTAATGCTCCTTCATTACTATTCAAATAGAATGGATTATATCCTCTGTTTTGGTCTGCTGTTCCGTTGTTATCTTTCCAAGCTTCATATGTAAGACTAATATTAATATCACTTCCTGGTGTTAATTCATATGGTGATAAATCAACAGCCAAACAGAAATGTTCAGTTATCCAAGTATCATAATCAATAACATCAGAAGGTAATAAACCAAATTGTTCGCATACTTTACAGAAATCTAAATATGCTTCCATATATGAATTTACATATACTTTATGATTTCCAGTTATTCCATCATGTTCATAATTTGATGCGTATTGTATTGGATTACAATTATTGCTTGAAATTCTACCACATTTTAAGAAATCATATTTCTTTAATGTTTTACCTGCTGAATCTGTAATTTCTACTTGTTTTAAACATGGATTGATTGAACAATTTGATAATCTCTGCCATTCGTCAAACATTACAGATTCATTATTTTCAAAGAATTGTTCTTGGTCAATTTGTCCATAAGTATTATTAATTTGATTTGTAAATACTGTAGTTCTTGGGAATGAAATGATTAATGATGTATTTCTATATTTTAATTGAATTGGTGCTGAATAGAATTGACTTGATGAACCAGTAGGCTTACCAGTAATTGAAACTGCTGCGGTGTCTTTTGTTGAAATAAGAGTTTCGACTGGAGAACCATAATAATTTAACATTTGATTAATTGCTTCATTTGTTAATTGGTAATTAGTACAACTTAAGAACCATTGGTCTAAATAACCAATTGAAACTTGAGCTTCTGAACTATTAACAGTTCCATTATTACAAATAATATTTGAATGTGGGGAACGTGTCAAAGAAATTGTAATTTCTCTGTTAAATATTGGTTTCATACTTTTAACTTCGTGGAATAAGTCTTCTAATTTGATAGCAACTGAAAATCTACATCCTGTATTTCCGTTATCATCAGCATTTGGAACTTGTGCCATATCTAATAATACACCATTTAAATTCATTGTTTTATCATATTCATAATCTGTTAATGTTACTGTTTGTCTTTTCAAAACTGAAACAGTTGTTGCTACATCATCTGTTGCTGTACCTTTAAGTCCTTTTATGTTTCCAGTAATAGCACCGGCAGCACTTAATGAAAATTCAATATAAGCATTTGTATAATCAAATCCTTTATCAAATCCTGTTGAAATCATACTTTTACATAATTTAATTCTATATGTTCTTCCTGATTTTACACCTGGAACAAATTTAGTAGCATCACTAATAGTTAAAGCAATATCAGCACCAGTTAAAACAGCTCCTTCATTAATTTGATTTGTTAATTTAAAAGCACCTTCAGCCAATAAAACTTGAGTATTTATTTTCTTTCTTTTAATTTTATTAATTTGATTACCATACATTGCTAAACTTCCATTTGTTAATTCTTCATAAGTATGATTTAAAACGGCATCAATATCAGAATATAAAGCTGGATTTCTATTTTGACTTACAACACAATTATCAATTTGTAATTTGGCATCATCAATTAATGATAATAACCAACCACAACCTAATCTATAATTTGAACTTGGAGATTGTGATTTATCAATTAATGTTCCACTAACTACAAACATACAATCTTTTAAATCTATTAAGTTGTATTGACTTCTTCTAATAATGAAATTATATGTTCCTGATTGTGAATCTGTAGCTTTTCCTGCCATTGTTCTATTTGGTTCAACTTTAAAATTTTGTGATGAACTTCTTATTGGGTTTGATATGGCATAATTCTTATCAGAAAAGAAATAAGAAGCATTTGAGTTATCAATACTTGATGTTTGTTGTATATTAATAGCTGTCATTTAAATAAATATAAATTCAAAAAATTAATTTTAGAAAAATAAAGATATCAAATTTTAATAATAATAAAATGCGTTTAATATTAGGTGATAATATGGTTAAACCATCGATAAGAGATATTATTTTAATCGGTTCATATCAACAAAATTGTATTTCAAATAAGAAGATATTAAAAATGATTGGAAGAAATAACTATTCAAAAGTTCAATATCAAGTTAAATATGGTGGTAAGTTTGGAGATAGATTAATCAATTTTGGAAAATCATTTTATAGTAATGTTATAACTCCAGGATTTCATAAAGTAGTTAAACCAGTTTATAACGCAACTAAGAAATTAGTTGATATAGCAGCAAATAATGATTTCGCAAATAATACAATTAAAATAGTTGGTAATACAATTGGAACAGCATTAGGAGCTCCAGGAGTTGGAACTATTATAGCAAACGCAGCAAAAGCAGCAGATTCAGGAATTAAAATTGGTGAAGCAGTTGTTGATAGAATGATTAAAGATAAGAAATTAGACCTTCAAGATATTAAACAAATTGTTGATATCATTAGAGAACAATATAAAGAAATTAAAGGAAAAGATAAAGAAACATTGGATAATAAAGTTGAAAACTTAAAAGAGAATCTTAAAGATGTTGATTTAGAAAAAGAGAATTTAACAAAAGAAGATGTTAAAGATGGATTTAAAGCCGGATTAATATTTTATAATCCTGTAAGTCGTAAAGTTATAAATAAATATTCTGGTCGTGTTAAAATGTGTGGAGGAGTTAAACCAATTAATCCAAATCTTTTAAGAATTCTTCCAAAGTTATTAAGAAAAAGAGCAACTCAAATGATGAAAAACCAAATAGTAAATAAAACAATCTCTTCAAAAGACAATGGAAGAGTTAAAATGTCTGGTAGTATAAAGAAAGAAGAATTAAATGATATATCAAGTAAATTAGAAGCATTAAAATCAAAATATAAATAAACAACAATTTTCAAATAGTTTTTTTTATTCTAAAATGTCAAATCAAGAAATTAAGAATTTCGAAAATAAAGAAGAATTTATGAAATATTACGAAGAACATAAAGAAGAACTTGACCAATTACAAACCAAAGAATTAAATAAACAATTTAAAATTAATGAATGTAAGATTTCAAGAAATAAAAATAAAATAGTTGTTAGAGCAAATACTCCAAAGAGTAAGAAAGAACCAAAAACTAAAAATTCAAAGGATAACAAAGTTAAAGAAGTCAAACCACAAGATTTAAATAAAGTCATTGACCATCTTATTAATGAATTTGAAAAACAACTTTCAGAATTGAAAGAGTTAAAAAATAAGATTGTATCAAATGATTTATTTGAATCAGAAAATCCAAAAGATGAATAAATAAGTTAAATTGGATTATATTTTTTGATAAAAAAGATGTCAGAAGATATTGTTTATACTTTCGCTATTACTTCATCAACATATACAACTAATCATATTTTATCAACACCTATAAATTTAGACCATACAAGATTTGATTATTACCTTCGTTTAAATACAATTTCATTTTCAAAAGTTTGTCCAAATATTACAACTCAAAAGACTTTGAAAATTGATAATAATACATATGTTATTGAACCGGGATTGTATGATTTCAATAGTTTAAAATCAATATTTGACAATGCTTGTAAGCCTTCATTAACATTAGAATATAATTATGCCAATGGAAGAGCTTTTATAAAAAATAGTTGTGTTTCAGAATTGGATATTATTCACGTTATTATTGATGATGATTCGATTTTATCTGAAGCTGTAGGTATTTTAAATTTCCCAAATGGTAATCATGTTTTTAATTCAAGACGTGGAAATCTTGAAGCGAACAGTCAAATTAAAATTGAAGATTATAATAATTATTGGTTAAGTTCAAATCTTATAAATGCTTGTAGTTATCAATTAGATGAACATCAAGACGTTTTACATCTTGGAACTCTTTTATGTGTTTTACCTTCTAATGCCGAACCTTATGAATTTAAAAACTTCTTCAGTCCTCAAGTGTTAGATTATAAGATATCTGCGCCTGTTATTGATAGAATAAGTTTTCAAATTACAAAAGAATATTTTAAACCATTAATCATATTATCAAATTCAGAAACTGACTTATCAATATGTGCTCAATTGATAAGAAAGCCAAAAGTTCATTATTCATAAAACCAAAACCAAAACCAAAAACCAAAAAATTGATGTCAAAAGTATTTTTTGAATTTTCAGAAATTTCAAATTTGATTCACTTTTTCCGATTTTTATTTTTTAATTTTTTATTTTTTTATTTTTAAAAATGACATCAGATTTAATTGAATATTTCAAATCATATGCTAAATTTGACAAAGAAACAAATGAATATTACATTGACAATTTGAAAACAGTTTTCAATTATTACTTTATAACATATGATGAAAAAGACGAAGACAAATTCGAAGTTGATTATGGAATGGTTGATGAAGAAATTGAAGATTACAAACAATATTTGAAAACAAATAATGAATGGTTAAGTGAAAGTCAAATTAAAGAACTTGACGAAAAACATTGTATAAGTTTGAATACAATTATTAAAGTTATTGATATATTTTATTATCTTGATAAATTCAATTTTAATTTTGATGATGAATATAAAAATCAATTTTCAAAATACATTCTTTATGTATTAGAAAAGAAAAGAACAATAAGAACAAAACAAGCAAACAAATATATGAAATATAAGAAAATAGGAAAATGGATTAAATCATATCAAATGAATTATCAAATGTTAAAAAGATTTACATCTTCAAGTATTGAAAGAATTGAAAATAGAGTTAATGAAATTATTGATTATAAAATTAAATCAAAACTTTCAACTTTATTAAATAATAACAATGATTTATTAAAAGATTTAATTAAAAACTTAAATGAAGAATCAAAAAATATATTAATTGATGAAATAATTAAATATAATGAAGGTGAAATAATAAATAGAGTTTCAAAGAAATTAAAGAGTAATAAAGTTGTAAATAAAATGTGTTTAAATATAATGAGTGAAGCAGATAATCAAATCAAAACAACATTTACAGGTAAATTAAATCAATTTATTGAATCTGATAAATCAAATAAAATATATGAAAATGGTTTAAATCATTTCATAACATTTCATCCAGCAAGTCAATTTGGAAAATCAATTATGAATTATGGAAAAGAAATTGGAATTTATAATTGTAATGAATTAAATGAAAAGATTAAAGCCATTGATTCAAAAATTGAAAGTTTAAAAGTTGAATATTTGAGATGTGAAAGTTCAGAAAATAACAGTTTAGAAAGTTCAGAAGATTCAGAAAATAACAGTTCAGAAAATGAAAAAGTAGATTTTAGTGATTGTTTTAAATTACACGGAAAGAGTCAATTTAATATGAATATCAAGAATTTAATGAAACACTCAAATATCAAGAATTTCAATGAATTCAAAGACAAATTAATTGAAAAGAACATTATTAAGAAAGATTTTAAACTTGTTGGTTCAAGTTATAGATTAACAAAAGACCAAAAAGAAACATTTATAAATGAATTTCTTATATTCATCGGAAAATAAGGTTCCAATTTTAATTTTTTGAAAATCTCAAAAATACTTTTGACTTAAAATTTCTGGTTTTTGGTTTTGGTTTTGGTTTTGTAAATTTCAATATCAATATCAATATCTATTTTTTCAATTAAATGAACGATGAAGAACTACAAATTAAACAAGCATTGAAACCATTTGAAATATCAATTAATGATAGATTAACAAAATTAAAAATGATTGGTGAATTATGTAATAATACAAATGAAACTAATATTGATAGTAATATAAAAGTAATTAAGAAACTTTTAAATGATGTTTCTAAAAAGTATGTTGTTGATATTGAGAAGATTATAAAATAATTGAAATAAGAACAAATTAAAAAGTAAAAAATTGGTTGGTGATTGTGTCGTTGTGGAAAATTAGAAAATTAAAAAGAGTATGAAGTATGAAATTATGAGATATTCGAAACTATTAAATTATAATAAAGTTATTAAAAATTATAGTAAAAAAAAGATATCCAGCCGGGTTTGATACCTGGTCCTCTTAAGAGAAAGAGAAAATTAAAAGAAGAATTAAAACAAATTAAATTAACACCAACCAAATAAAGAATCATCACCAACCAAATAAAGAATCATCACCAACCAACCCACCAATTAATAAGAATCATCACCAACCAACTAAGAAGAACGACACAATTAAGAATTAAAAGAAGATGATTAAGAACAATACAATTAAGAAATTCAGACATATATAAAAAAAAACAACAAATACAAAAAAAACAAATACAATATATGTCTGAAGTGGTGGGTTTTGATAAATGAAAATAAAGGTTGGTTTTACTAAAAAATTTAAATTTGTTTTTTTATTTTTTATTTTTTAATAAATGAACTATGACAATATTAAAGAAGGTGAAAAGAAACAAATAAGTAAAGTTGAAAGAGAAATTGATGGTATTAAATATTGGGAATATACTTATATAACTAAATTAGAAAATGGAAGAATTCATAAGCAAACAGTTAAAACTAAATATAAACCAAAAGATAAAACAGAAAAAAAGAAATCTAAATCCAAATCTTCAGATTCTGAAAATGAAATTTCTAATAATGAGAAAATTAAAAAGTTTGTTGATGAATACAAAAAGCAAATGTATATTTCATTACAGAATTTAATTAAAATACAATTCAATAAAACATTAACAATTGAGGAATTAAAGAACTTAGGAGTTGAAACTTCACAAGATATTTAATTTGTTCAATTCATTTTTTATTTTTTTAATTAATCATTTTTAATTTTATAATTATATAAATGAGTAATTGGAGATATGACAAATTTTATTGTTTAAATCTAATTAATGATATTAATAAACAATATTTTAATAAATATCAAGATAATAACGATTTCGGCAAACTCCAAAAATCATTTACCAGAAAATCAAATAGAATTTTAAACAGTAAGAAATTAAAATGGAGTGAAAGAAGATTTATATTTGACGCATTAGAAAAGCAAACAGTTAGAAAAGCAGAAAGATTAATAAATGATATGAATAGATTTGAAGATTTAAATGAAATTGATACTTTTGAAGAAATTAAATGTATTAAAATTAATGAACCAAATGATTTACAAGCATTTTATCAATTCATTATTTCAAAAGAAATACCAACTGAACAACCAAAATATAACAATAACAATGAACCAGTTGAAGGATTCATTTTTAAATGTGAATCAGAAAGACAAATTAAAAGAGATTTAAAAGAATTCTTAAAACATATTCATTTCCCATCAAAAGTATTAATTAGATTTCAAGGAGTAGTTGAAACATTGGTTGAAGATGAAAAATACGAATATTATGATTTAAGAATTAAACAAGGAAGATATACAACAGCATCAATAATTCAAAGTATTCAAGATATTAAAAACACAGTTAATAATAATATTCACGATGGAATCAATACAGCCATAAATAATTTTGTTGAAACAAATTCAAAATCAAAATTATGTGTTATTTATGGATTAGAATTAAGTGTTTATCCTTTGGGTTCAATTGGTGAATTTATACCTGAAATATCATTTAAATTTGGTAATATGATAAAAAGATTAAAAATATATAATTGTGGGGATAATCTTTGTTTCTTTGCTGCTTATGTTTATTATTTAATTGATATTGGAATACTTCATTTAAAAAATCCATCTCCTTTAAATAATCAATTTAGAAGTTGTTTAAAGAAAGTATTTGATGAATATTATAATGATTCAACCCCGACCGGGGTACAATTAAATTTTAACAATTATAAAGGAATTAATGACAATGATATTATTAAATTCTGTGATAAATATGATTTAAAAATAATAGTTTATAACTTTAACGAATCAGTTAAATATTCAAGAACATATGGAAAAGGTAAATGTATTTATTCAGTTGTTGAAGAAATACTTAAAAATGGTAGTTCTCATTTTATGTATTGTCCAGATATAAATAAGTTATCTGAATTAGTATTTTGTCCAAAATGTTTTATTCGTTCATATAAAAATAATGATGATGGAAGAAAGAAGATGAAACAACATATTTTAAAATGTAATGGTGAAATTAAACCAAAATTAAAAGTTATGGATTTTGAAAAACCATATTGTGAAGTATTTTATAATAATGATTTATTCAGATATTCATTTATTCATAAATTCACATATACACCAATTAAATATTATATTACATATGATTTTGAAACTTTAAGTGATAAAATAGAGAATCAAAAAATGAATACTGACCAAATGGTTATAACATCATCAGCAGAACCTTTTAGTGTAGCATATTATACAAACCTTAATAATGAAAATGGTTATTTCTGTCTTTATGATGAAAACTTAAAAACAAATAATAACTTTATAGATGAATTTATTGATTATATTATTAAAGTATTATCTCCAAAGATTAAAGAAGCAAACAAACAGAATTTTATTAAATGTATGGGTTCTGATTATGATAAATTTAAAGATGATATATATTTTAATAAATATCTTAATAAATATTGTTCTAATGTTTCTGTTTTTGGTTGGAATTCAGCAAATTTTGACACTTCATTTATTAAACAACATCTTTCAAAATATCCAGAAATTCAATTTATAGGTTCAACAACTTCAGCAAAACAAATTAAAATATCTGTTATTAATAAAGAAGAAAGTTATTCAGTTAGTTTTAAAGATGGTTTATTGTATGTTTCTAAATGTTCATTAGATGAAGCAAGCCGAACATTTGGAAAGTCAAAAGAAAGAGTTAAAGGTATATTTCCATACAGTTTATTAAACAATTCAAACATTAAAGACAATTTACTAAGAACAAAACCATTTGATAAAAAAGATTTCTTTAACACATTAAAACAATCTGAATTAACAGATGAAGAATATAATAAATATCTTGAAGACTTTAAGAATTATAAAAATTTCTATGAATATACAAGATTTTACAACATTAAAGACTGTGAAATTATGATTCCAATTATGGACAATTTAATTAAAATGTATTGGAAAATGAACATTGATTTATGTTTAAATATATCTTTGGCTTCTTGTGCTGCTCAAATGAAATATTTAAGTTGTTATAAAGATTTTGATATTAATAAGAATTACAACATAAAGGACGATTCAGAAGAATTAGATTTTAAACTCTCTAAATATAAATTTGAAAAGATGTGTAATAATTACAAATTACAAGATGAATTGGCTGGAAGAAATACAAAAAATAATATAACAGTAGATGATTATGAATATTTTAATGATTTACTTTTGAATAACAATTTATGTCCAATGTGTTATAGAAGATATACAAATAAGAACAGACCAACACTTGACAGAAACGACAACTCAAAACCACATATAAAAGATAATGTAAAATGGATGTGTAGATATTGTAATTGTTATAAATCAAATCATGATGAATTAGAAACTAAATTTTTCATTCAAATAAGAAATTATGCTGAATATATGAATTTACCATTTACAATTAATGATAAAAACACTTTAAATATATTACGTTCAGGAATTACTGGTGGATTGTCAAATGTTCAAAATAGAGATGGAAGACAAGGAAATAATATTTGTAAATTGAAATATCAAAATGGACACGTTGAAGTTATAAATACAAATAATAAAATAACTCATTTCTCAAGTATAGATTTTAATAGTTTATATCCATCAAGTTATTCAAGTCAATATAATGAACTTATACCATATACTAATCATAAAATGTATATGCCAGGTAAATTATTAAATAAAATAACTGTTGACACTGAAAAACAATTTAAATATTGTTTAGATATAATTAATAAAAAACAAGATTTATTTGTGGCTGTTATAAAAGGACAAATTCCAAATGATAAATTAAATGATTGTATTAATTATTTACCAATATTTAGAAATGTTAAAGTTGAAAACAAAAGAGAGATTATAGGTGATTATATGTATGAATATATGAAAAAGATTAATTATTCAAATATTGATAAGTCAGAAATTAAATTAACTCAAACATATACAACTGAACACTGCGTAGTAAATAAAGAATGTGAAGAAGTCCCAGATGGTTATATGGTTATATCAAGTTATTATTTATGGTTTTTAATTGATACTTTTAATTTTAAAATTGAAGATATTAAATATCTTCTTATATTTTCAAAACACGATAAATTTAATTATTTCGTTAATGAATGTATGAAAAGCAGATGTAAAGCAATTTTAGAAAATGGTAAAGATTCAGCAGAAGAATTAAGTTATAAAATATTTATGAATTCATCATATGGTTTTGATTCTTTAGATTCTTCAAGATTTAAAAAATGTCAAATTGTAGATAAGAAAAAAGCATTTGAAGCAAACAGAAATATATATCATATATCAACTCAAAAATTAAATGATAATAGTTATTTATTAATTAATGAAGCAAGGACATTTTCATTAAATACTCCTTTCCAATCCGCATTATTTACTTTAGACAACGCCAAATATTGGTATTTAAATTTTATTTATAATTTTATGTTTAAAGCATTCGATACTAATAAAATATTATCAATTGAAGGAGATACAGATTCAAAATATTTCGCTATTTCAGGAAATCCAGAAGAGAATTATAAACAAGGTATAAAATACATAATCAAAGACAAAAAATTTTATTCTGAGAATGTATTTAAATATTTAACAAGTGATTACTATCTCCCAGAAGAATATGAACACTTAAGACCACAATTTAATAACAAATTAGATAAAATGCTATTTGATAAAAAGATATTAGGATGTGCTATTGAAAAAGATGGTGAAAATATAATCGCTTTAGGTTCAAAGTGTTATACTACATTTAATAATGATGGAACAACTAAATCATTAAAATTAAAAGGTGTTAATAAATCAACAAACAAACATATTAAATTCAATAATTACGAAAATATTATTGATGAAAAAGAAGATTTTATAAATGGAAAGAACTATTTATTATCATTTAGAAAATTTGATTCAAAACCAGAAATTACAACCATTCAAAATAAATTAATAAATCAAACATTTACAACTAATGTTGAATATTATAAATATGTATATATTGAATTAAACAAAACAGCTTTAACTGGATTATTTAATAAAATGAAAGTTATAAAAAATAGTTCTTGTCAAATATGTATTCCATTATTTATTTAACTTAATTATTTTTTAAATTCATTAGATATTTAATACTCTATAATTCTTATTCTGTTAGGGTTATTATCTCCAAATGGATTTAAGAAATTAATATAATTTGACCAATCACTCACAGCATCAACAATCATTGTAAATTTAACATCAGTATCTAAAATACCACTTGCTACATTATCAAATAAAAAGTATTGGTCAAAATTTACAACTTGAGAAGGCAACCATCCTCTAAAATCTATTTTTTGAATACTTTCTTGAGATTTAATAAATTGACAATCTATTCTTCTATCTGTATTAGGTGGTATCATTAAATTAACTGATGTTGTTATTGGATTTTTAACTAATACTTCGGCTGCGTAATTAATTGTATTTGTTGCAATTTGGAAATTATCCTCAACACCTCTCCAAAAATTAGGAATATGAACATCATATAAACCATTATCAACACTTAACATATAATTGTAAAAATTGGTTGAGAAATTCCAAATTTCAACGTTATCCATAGTAACACCCATCCATTTTTGTGGGTTTGAATATTGTTGAGCATTAAAACTTGCACTAGAAAATGAACAATTGTTAAGTTCGAGATTTTGACTTATTGAAACTGCTGGATATGTGCAATCAATAGCTGTTCCATTAGTTATATTTATTGTTAATAAGGCATTTGGTTGTGTTATATTATAAGCACCAATTACTTCATAATCACTACCTGAAAATGAAAGTCTTTGTAAGTTTGAAAGTTTATTAAAATTTTGAAAAGTTCCATTAGTTGCTGATATTCCCATAGTAGTTAATGTATTATTTGTGAATGAATAATCACCAACATTTATAAATGTTAATTTAACTTGGTCGCAAGTATTATTTGAAAAAGTAAATTGTTGGGCATTTAAATTTCCATTTATTGATATACTTGATATTATATTATTTCCTAAATCTATATATCCTGGATTATTAAAACTAAAACTTGTCATTGAATTATTAGAATACATACAAGTAGCGTGTCCATAATAATTATTACCTGTTATTTTCTGTATTGTGTTTCCAGAGAATAAAAATTTATTACAAGTATTATTATTTGTTACGACATTTTTAAAATTATTATTAACAACAGTATAATATCCAACATCACTTGGATTTAATAATACATTACTTTCAAATATACAACTACTTAAAACAAAATCATTTAAATTATAACAAGAAATAATAACAATGTTATCAAATATACAATTGTTAAATGTATCACTGTTGTTAATTTTAATGTTATATCCAGATTGTGAAAATGAATATCTATTGTTATTATTATTATTTGTTAAATTTAAAGTTAAATCATTTGGTAAGTTTTCGAGATACAATACATTTGGATTTAAATTGAAAGAATATTCAGACACACCATTAAAATTAATAAATTTAATTGTTGAAGCCCAAATATTACTATTTAAATTATTAACATTTCCACCTGAATTAATTAAATTAAGACTTTGACATTTTAAATTAAATGAATCATTTAAAGTAATATTTTGATATGCTGCTATATCAATAGTTGAAGCTGTAGCTCTAAGTGGGGAACAACTCGAATTTAATTTTAACCCTAAACGACTTAGTGGTTGTTCTATTGTGAAAATAGTATCTAAAATATTAGAGTTTAAAACATATTCAGGTTTTCCAGAATTTGAAACCCTATAATCTAAATGTTGATTAAATGTTAATTCTTCATATTTTACAACTGTTGAATTTAAATCAAAATTAATATATGTTTCATTTGCATTTTTGTTAAATTGTTCCCAATAATCATAATTAAAATTTCTAGTTGTTAGTTCTTCAATAATACCACTCATTGATTCTGTATTTGTTTTAATGGAATACAATTCATTATTAAAATATGCTGTGTTATTTGTTAAAGATGTTAAAAGTGTTTCAATTGATTCAGTATAAACTTTTAAACTTGAAATATCAGAATTTAAAGAATTAATAGAACTATCAATTCCTTCAATATCAATATCAAAATCACCTTTTGGGACATATTCAGTTTTAGCTTCTGATTTAAGAAGGTATTTATCTAAATTTTTATTTCCAATACCAATCATTTTTAAAATAATAAAAGACTATGGAACAAGTAAAACAATATTTAGAATTAATTGAAAAAGGAGAATATGATAAATTTTTAAATAAAGTATTTAATGATTTAGATGTTATTAATATATTTTTAAAAACTGATTATATTATTTATGTTTTTATGTCTATGAATTGTTTATATGATAATAGAATTGAAGAATTAAATGAATGGATGAAGTCAAACAATATAAGTAAAGAAATATTAAAACAAATAAAGTTATTATTTAATAATTATGCTTTTGAACAAGGAAAATATAACTTGTTATATCTCGATGAATTAGAAAAGAACAAATTAAATCAAGTATTAATTTTAAATAAGAAACCATCATTAGACCCATTATTTAATAAATTCTTAAATCAATATAAGAAAACAGATATAAAGATATTAAACTTAAATATGTTGATAAATAGAAGATATTTTAATTATCGTTATAACTCTTTGCCTTCATTTGTTGTAAATGATAAAGATATAATTTTAAAAGATTATGAACTAATAAATGGAACTATTATAAATCAAACAATAAAAAATGAATGTGATGAAATCGGAGAATCTTTTTATATGACAAATTCAGGATTTTCAAGAAATCCAATTTTTAAAAGATTATGTGGAATATTATATTTATATTTATCAACAAATAAGAACAATTTTATTTCATTTAATGATATATTAAATGTTATTATTAGTTATGAATTCTTACAATATTCAAGAACAATTCACAGAAACGATTTAATAAGTAAAGAAGGTGGTTTAATTACTTATATAACATTTAAATCTGAAGGTAAGAACTTGGAAAGTTCGACTTCGCAGGAAAAGTTAAATTATAGATATCAACAATCAATTGAATGGTTAAGAAATCCATCAAAAGATAGATTAGAATATACAAAAATAAATGATGATGAAAAAGGTTTATATATTTCTACAAATTGGGATATGAAAGGATACGAAGAACTTTTAAAAACATTCATTTATAAAGATTATGAGAAAATGCTTTATCTTTGTTTTAATCTTCAATATTTAACTCGTGGAACTTGTTATTATTCTATTTTAATATATTGTGTTATGACTGGACAGATTCCAAAAGATTTGGATTTAATAGATTTATATGCTATAAGTCATTCATTGGAAGAGTTTAAAGAATACATTAAAAATAAATTTGTAAAATATGAAATAAAAAATAAAATAGAAACTTTAACATATGAAAATGTATTGAATCAATTTTAATTTACAATTTAATTAATTAAATGGATGTTGAAGAAGTTATTAAATCAATTGACCATATATGTTTATTCTTGGCTATTATAATATTTTTAATAATTAAGTTTTTGAAATACTTAATATCACGTGAGAATTTGAAAATAAAGAAATCAGAAAGTTTATTTAATTCTGTTAAATCAACATCTCCAAATAGTATTTAAAAACCAAAACCAAAACCAGAAACCAAAAAAATTAAGTTGAAAGTATTTTTTGAAATTTCTAAAATTTGAATTTTGGACCAATTTTTCCGAAAACAATTAATAAGAGTACTCATTTTATTCGTAAGAGTAATAAACTGATAAATCTAAAAGTTGCTTTAATATCTTTTTATTAACTTGTTGATTCATATTAACAAATTGATTTGGTTTTAAACTCTTTGGAGAAAATAAAGATAAATAAATAAACTTTATACAATAATATCCACAACTTTCAGAATCTATTTTTTGCTCTCTCTTTATATTCATTCTTTCAACTCCTTTTAATTCAATTGGTGGAATAAATCCGAAACTATCATAATATGTTTTTGTTTCTTGGTCAAAACAACACCAATGTCCTATTCTTTCATTCTGATACCATAACCTATCAATTATTATAAATCGTTTATTACTTTTAAATGGTGGTTCATTTATAACTTCTACATATTCATCAAAATTTAAATCTGTTGCTTTTTCAAATGTTTCTTTAAGTTCATCATATGAAGATGTGCCTGACAAGGCACTCGCTTTGCTCGTTAGAGATTCCATTTTATTTATTAAAAAATGACGTTCCGATTTAAAGAATGTCAAGGATTAAAACTTGATTATGAAAATCTGGATAAAGTGTTGGGTTCAGAAGATAGAACAGTAAATGAATATTTTGGAATATATAAACTTTCTTTATTAGTAATTGGAGGAAGTGGAGCAGGAAAATCGACGTGGATTTTAAATATGATATTATCAAATAAAATAAAATGTGATTGTATAATTTTAATACTTCCACAAGAATCAGCAAATAGTGGTTTATATAAAAAATTAATTGAACATAAAGCGATAGAATGTGAAGATGGAAGAGTTATTAAAATAGCATCATTTATAATTAATAAAGATGAATTACCAAATATAAAAGAACTACAAAAAGCAAAACTAAAAAATCCTTGTATTATAATTGATGATTGGATTAATTCAGTTAATACACACGACTTTAATTTAATTAAACAATATACAACTCAAATATCTAGGGTTTCAGGATGTACTTTATGTGTTTTAGTTCAAAACTATAAAAAATTAGATATTACATTTAGAAGTAATTTTACAATATTTGTATTATTTCTTTCTAATGTTCATAAACCAGTATATGAAAATACAATTGAAAACTTATTTAATGGAAATATAACAAAAGACCAAGAAGAGAATTTATATAATGAATTGAAAGGAATTAAATATAAGCCATTAGTTTTAATAAATGGAGCAGAAGATAACAAGAATATTATTTTTGATGATTGTTATATTGAAACTTATTGATTTCGGAAAATTTGGTTCAAAATTCACTTTTTAAAAAATCTCAAAAATACTTTTGACTTAAAATTTTTGGTTTTTGGTTTTGGTTTTGGTTTTGTAGTTTTTGATGATTGTTATATTGAAATTTATTAATTATATAAAATGATACCAGTTGATAATTATGATAATGGAGATGATAATTATAATATTAATGTAAGTAGATATACATCCGGAGATATTACATATAATTATTTAAATTATAAAGTTGATAAAATAGAAACAAACGACAATTCAATTAAATATTTATATACTTCACAAGTTAAAAAGAAACGAGGAACACCGGAAGAAATTAAAGAAAATAAATTTGTATTAGAATACATAAGCCAAGATAATTCTTTTCAATTTAAACCAGTTAATTGTTCATTAGATGTTTTAATGTTTCCTTCTGTTTTAATTCATAAAGATATGAAAGGAAATTTAACAGATTCAAATAATACATTAAGATTTGAATTATTAAATGAAACACTTCAAAATGTTGAATTTCTTTTTAAATGTTTATGTTTTCAATCTGGTTTATCTAATTTATCAACATTATTTATTTCTTGTGATAGTATTTATTTGTCAAATATTGAAACAATCATTTTAGAAGATAATTATTTTGATAGTATAACATTAGCCAATATGAATAATTTAAAATATGTATCACCATTAAAAGGTGGTCAAATAACAATTTATAATTGTAATAATATAAAGAATTTAACAATTGACAGAACAGAAAATTTAACAATTAATAATATGAATGAATTAAACAATATAACAATTAATAAAGCCGAAATTGTAGTATTATATGACCTTCCATATTTAAAAAGTTGTATTGGTAAAAGTGTTGATAGTATATCATTTGGTAATATTTATGATTTAGCAGACGCAGACAGAGAAACAAAACTATTTGATTTTAGAAATACAGAAAAAATTGTTATTTTAGATTCACCAGATAAAATAATTAGTATTAAAGAATGTTTCTTTAATAGTTTAGTTCCAGAATTATGTTATGGTTCATCAAGTCAAACAGTATCATTTGAACATCTTCATACAACATCTATATTTTGGTTAGATACAACAGGAGCAACTCCAGTTTATAAACCATTATTTGGAACAACAAGAAGCAAAACATATATTGAAGTTTTAACATTTACAGGTGGAGATGATTTTTATAATGACCCATTATATGATTATGAATCAAAATATAATCCGGAATGTGTTATAACAATGAATTTCACAAACTTTTATTGTAATATTAATCAACCAGCACAAGTTAAAGCAGTATATAGAAAACTATTTGATGGACCACAAAATCAAGAAGTATATATTAATGCTCCGGTAATGTTTCCTGCTCATTGGTTTGATAATTAATTTTATCTAAAAAATGGCACCTATATTAGTTATAATAGAATATAAAGGACAACAATTTAAAAGATATTTTAAATTAAATGATAATGATTGTAAATCTTTTATTAAAATTTATATATTAATAACCAATAAAAAAGAAATTCCATATAATTATCATTATGTGTGTATTATACCTAATCAAGTAGCAATTCCAAGCACATCATTAAAACCAAAAGAAACAGGTTATATTCATTTAAAATTTCAAAATAACGAATTTAATATACCTCTTCATTCTATCGGTTCTTTAGGTATCAATTTATCAACAACATTAGATTTAAATATTAATATATAAATGGTTGGATTATCAACAATAAGAAATAATGAAAATTCAATTATGAATTATCAATCAACATTATTTGAAGATGTTTATGAATCATTAACAAAAAAAAATAAAATCATTTACTTTAAATTATCATATATTAAACTTATTGGAATTTGTTTATCTTCTATTGTTTTAACATTGTAATATTTTCTTTTATTATTGTATTTTTCAAGAAGTTCAGGATATTTATTTTTTAGTTCATAATATTGATTTGTATTTTCTATTTTTCTATATAATCCAAATTTAATTTTTGAATAATAATATCCTTCTTTCAATTGTTTATTTTTATATTCTTTTAATTGTGTCATATCTTCAGGAACTTCTTTTAAAACATCGTGATTATTATATTTGTCTTTTGTTATTATGCGTTCTTGGATAACTTCGTTTTTTGGTTTTGATTCTTTCTTAACTTTCTTTGGTTTTATATCAAATGAATCTCTTATTGTTTTTCTTAAATAATATCTATTTCCTTTTATTCTTATTGAATGGTCTTTATTATCTTTTATATTAACCATTTTATTTTTATATTTCAAATATACCATTCCACATTTATTTATATATGCTTCTTCATTGTATATTTGTTTAAATTCTTCATTATCAATTTTAATTGTTTTATCATCTACAATTTCACTCCTGACGTCGTGGGAACAGTCAATTTGATAATCACATTTTGGAGTTTCATAATTAAACATCTTCTTTATTAATGGTTCTAAATTATACAACTTACCATCAATTTTAAATCTATGATATCCTTTACTTGTTTTATTTTCATTGATATCTTTTAATGTAAATAGTTTTCTATTATGTAGAACTCCATATTTATTTATAAATGCTTCTGTATTATCAACTCTTTTAAATATTTCTCCATCTACATTATCAATTTGAAAATCAAATGATATTGTTGTCATTTATAAAAAATAAAAAATGAGATTTTTAAAAACTTGTCATTTTTTCAAATCTCATTAATTTATTTAGTTTCGGAAATTTTAGTCCAAATTTCACTTTTTGAGATTTTCAAAAAATACTTTTGGAGTAATTATTTTGGTTTTTGGTTTTGGTTTTGGTTTTGATGATATTTTTTAAAATCTTT
>Ga0247610_10002115_pt1 | contig 23455 bp, 21 predicted proteins | sample 174DNAGHGhighgp2_FD_193483 | JGI IMG/M metagenome (GOLD analysis project Ga0247610, IMG submission 193483) | Sheep rumen microbial communities from Palmerston North, Manawatu-Wanganui, New Zealand - 1742 DNA GHGhigh gp2 | ecosystem: Host-associated > Mammals > Digestive system > Stomach > Rumen...
TACACATCTTTGCCGATAGTGGCTTTCTCTGAGATATAGGCATGGGGCTCCACACCCATCTTACGGGGCTTCATAGACTCGTACAACTGCAACAGACGAGCCACACTCTCGTAGGCGTTCTTCACGCGAATCAGCGTGGCGACAACAGGTTTCTCCAATTCAACGTCCTCGTTGATGAGCACCACGCTCGACTGTGTGTCATACAGATAATGGGTGTATTTGGGGTTCGAAAGAAACGAGATGGCTCCCGGTTTTCCTTCTTCTATTTTGGCGAATGAATTCACGGCAGTCTGCTCGTTACCTTCCACACGACCGCCAATCATTTCGGCTATTTGCTTTGCAGTAAATTCCATGTCCTTTACAATTTATGGCCGCAAAGATAACAAAAATTATTCAAAACGCTGATAACAAAGGTAATATTTTCTTATTTTTTTAGAAAGTAATTGAACATTTAGCAATTCCGAGGCCTCTGAAATGTCCCGAATCGTACCATCTTTGTAAAGAATTGCGATACTATCGTCCTCCACGTTATACATGTCTTTTGAGATGGTATTCAGGCTCATCATATATTGCTTGGCATCATCGATAGATATTTCCATTTGGGCAGAAATCTCCTTGGCGATGGTCTCGGTATGTGTCTCTTCGACAGGTACTTCCGTGACCTCCACTTTAAAGATGTGGCGATCGAGCATGTCGGTGGCAAGGGTGGATAGTATCTTGTCGTCGTGATGCTTCCATGCCTTCATCGCGCTCCACAGGTCGGAGTCGTCCAGTTCGCCGTAGTAAGTCAGCGTCTCGGGATGGGCGGCAAACCAGTTGGCATCCACGTCGTTCGTTAGGAAATAGAATAGGGCAGGCGAGGCAAACACTTCCTGTCCCGTCCGTATCAGATATTTGGCCCGATTCAGCATATTCACCAACACTTTTTCGTAGGCCACACAGGTTCGGTGCAGATACACCTGCCAGTACATCAGCCGTCGGGTGGTGAGATAGTTTTCGAGTGAGTAGATGCCTTTGTGCTCCACTACAAGAGAATCGTCTACCACATTGAGCATCTTAATGATACGTGCTGAGCCAATATTGCCTTCCGTTACACCCGTATAGAACGAGTCGCGCCGCAGATAGTCCAGTCGGTCCATGTCAAGTTGACTCGATATCAACTGGTGCAGGAAGTTCTTCGGATAGTCGCCCTTAAAGATACTGATGGCCAGGTTCAGTTGTCCTCCGAGGTCACGGTTAATCTGCTCCATCATCAATAGCGAGATGTCCTCGTGCGAGATACCGTGAATCAGTGTGTCCTCCAAGACATGTGAAAAGGGTCCGTGACCAATGTCGTGCATCAGGATGGCAGCCTCCACTGCCTCCGCCTCCGAGTCAAAGATAAAATTGCCTTTCTCCTGCAACGAGCGTACCGCCTCCGTCATCAGGTGGAAGGCACCTAACGAGTGCTGGAACCGGGTGTGTCTGGCACCAGGATAAACTACTGAGGCCAGTCCCAACTGGTTGATACGGTTTAGTCGTTGAAACAACGGATGCTCTACAATGCCGTAGAGCAATCCGCGAGGTATCTTAATAAACCCGAATACCGGGTCGTTGATAATCTTAGGGTTGTTCATGCAATCCTTTTCAGTTCTTCAGCCATTTGTTTCTGAAGTTCCTGCGCCTTTTGGGCGGCAACATCGGCGAAGTCTTTACCAGAAGAGGCATAAATAATACCGCGAGAGGAATTGACGAGAAGACCGCAATCTTTGTTCATGCCATATTTACATACCTCTTCTAATGAGCCTCCTTGGGCACCGACGCCTGGAACAAGGAGAAAATGGTGAGGCGCGATGCTACGAATATCCTCAAACATCTTGCCTTGAGTAGCACCCACAACGTACATCATATTTTCTTCCGTTCCCCATTGCTGCGAGGTTTTCAGTACACGTTCGAAGAGACGCTCACCCTCGAAAACGCCTGGTCCCCATCTGCCGATGAGGGGCGTATGAAGGGGTGTCATCTGGAAGTCCTGCGAGCCCTTGTTGCTTGTAAGAGCAAGGAGGATGACCCATTTGCCTTCATAGCCGAGGAAGGGTGTGACGGAGTCTTCGCCCATATATGGAGCGACGGTGAGGGCATCTACATCGTACTGCTCGAAGAAGGTCTTAGCGTACATTTTCGACGTATTTCCGATATCACCGCGCTTAGCATCAGCAATGATAAAATGGTTGGGGTATTCTTCTTTCAAGTAATCGATGGTGGCCTCAAAGGCCAGTATGCCATCGACACCATAGGCCTCGTAAAAAGCCAGATTGGGTTTGTAAGCAACACAATAGGGGGCTGTAGCATCGATGATGAGTGCATTGAACTCACAAAGGGCACGGAAGATATAGTCGTCGCCATCGTGACTCTTTGCTTCGTCGATGATACATTGGGGAATCTTGTTGATGTCCGTATCGAGACCGACGCAGAGGAAACTCTGCTTTTTGAAAATCAGGTTTATAAGTTCTTGTCTTGTCATAACCTATAGTTTATAATTCAGTTTCTTTCATTCTTTCGGCATTTTCTGCAACGGTCAGCGCATCAATCATTGCTTGGATATCGCCACCGAGGAATCCTTGCAGGTCATGAGTGGTAAAACCGATTCGGTGATCTGTCACTCGACCCTGAGGGAAGTTGTAGGTGCGGATTTTGGCTGAACGGTCGCCAGTCGATACGAGACTCTTACGGCGCGAGGCGATGTCGTCCATGTATTTTTGGTGCTCCTTATCATATATAAAGGTATAGAGGCGAGAGAGGGCACGTTCCTTGTTTTTGGGCTGGTCGCGCGTCTCAGTACACTCGATGAGGATTTCCTCGGTCTCGCCCGTATTGGGGTTCTTCCACATATAGCGCAGACGCACACCCGATTCCACCTTGTTCACGTTCTGTCCACCAGCACCGCTGGATCGGAAAGTGTCCCATTTGATCTCGCCCTCATTGACATGCACCTCAAACTTATCGGCCTCCGGCAATACGGCAACGGTAGCGGCAGAGGTGTGCATACGCCCCTGTGTCTCTGTGGCAGGAACTCGTTGTACACGATGCACGCCCGACTCGTATTTTAGTGTGCCATAAACATCGGCACCCGAGACGGCGAAGTCGATTTCCTTGTATCCACCTACGGCACCTTCTGATACGCTGGTGATGGAGAGTTGCCACCCCTTCGAGTCGCAGTAACTCTTGTACATCTTAAACAGGTCGCCAGCAAACAAGCAGGCTTCATCGCCGCCTGTTCCGGCACGTATTTCCATTTGTACGTTCTTCGCGTCTTCCGGATCCTTGGGAATAAGGGCAATCTTGATTTCTTCCTCCAACTTGGGCTGCAAGGCTTCGTTGACAGCCAGTTCCTCGCGAGCCATCTCTTTCATCTCGGGATCATCCTCGTTAGAAAGGATATCTTTAGCCTCCTTGATGCCGTTGAGACAGGCAATGTAACGCTTGCGGGCGTCCATGATGTCGCCTAGATCCTTGTATTCCTTGGTCAGTTTCACGAAACGGTTCTGGTCGGCTATCACATCGGGGTCGGTAATCAGGGTCGATACCTCCTCGAAACGGGCCTCCAGACCGTCAAGTTTTTGAAGTATGCTGTTGTTGTCCATTTATTGTATTATGAATATCGATCACTTTTTAATAGTTAAAAACTCCGTACTCCGATCGGATTGTCAGACTCTTCTTGCCTTCCTCTATGCGACCCACCACCTGAGCGTCGATGTTGAAACTCTTTGAGATGGCAATGACCTTCTCGGCAACTATGGCTGGCACATAGATCTCCATGCGGTGCCCCATATTGAACACCTGGTACATCTCTCGCCAGTCGGTGCCTGAGCACTCGTGGATGGCCTTGAAGAGTGGGGGAACAGGGAACATATTATCCTTAATCACGCGGCAGTTGTCGCTGACGAAGTGGAGAACCTTTGTCTGGGCACCGCCTGTGCAATGAACCATACCGTGGATATCGGGGCGCAGTTCGTCCAGCAGTTTCTTGATGACGGGGGCATAGGTTCTTGTAGGCGACAACACCAACTGTCCTGCATCCACAGGAGAACCCTCTACAGCATCCGTCAACTGATATTTGCCACTATAGACGAGGTCGTCGGGTACTGCATGGTCGTAACTCTCAGGGTAGGTCTCGGCAAGGTACTTGGCGAATACATCGTGACGGGCTGAGGTAAGGCCGTTGGAGCCCATACCGCCGTTGTAACGTTTCTCGTAGGTGGCCTGACCGGTCGACGAAAGACCCACGATGACATCGCCTGGGCGGATGTTCGCATTGTCGATCACATCAGAGCGCTTCATGCGACAGGTAACGGTGGAGTCTACAATAATCGTACGAACGAGGTCGCCTACATCGGCTGTCTCGCCACCTGTGGGCCAGATGCCGATACCCATCTCGCGCAGTTCAGCCAACAACTCGTCAGTACCATTAATGATGGCAGAGATCACCTCACCAGGGATGAGCATCTTGTTTCGCCCGATGGTGCTGGAGACAAGGATATTATCTACGGCACCTACACAGAGCAGGTCGTCGGTATTCATCACGATAGCATCCTGTGAGATCCCTTTCCAGACGGAGAGATCGCCTGTTTCTTTCCAGTACATGTAAGCAAGTGCCGACTTTGTGCCAGCACCGTCGGCATGCATGATATTACAATACTCAGGGTCGCCTCCCAGGATATCAGGGATAATCTTACAGAAAGCCTGTGGAAAGATGCCCTTGTCAATGTTCTTAATTGCAGCGTGTACGTCCTCCTTGGCCGCACTCACGCCTCGCATCATATATCTGTTGTCCATATTCATTTTTACTTTTCACCTCTCCTTACCGTTCCAAAACTCCCAACTGGCAAAGGCTTGGAGAAGGAGCATTTCAAGACCGTTCTTCACGTTGGCACCACGTTCCAGTCCCTTACGCATAAAGAGCGTCTGGTCGGGGTTGTAGATAAGGTCGTAGAGGATGGTATGACTGTCCATAGCCTCATAAGGCAGTTCTGGACACTCTTCTGTTTTTGGATACATACCCAACGGCGTGCAGTTGACGATAACGTTATATTCCTGGATGACATCTGGTGTGATTGTCTTATATTGGATAGTCTTGGGACGTTCGTATCGACTGACGAACACCGTTTCCAGTCCTAATGACTTAAGTCCGAAGTTGATAGCCTTCGAGGCACCGCCCGTGCCGAGTATCAGGGCTTTCTTGTGCCATTTCTTGTCGAGCATGGGCTCGATGCTCTGGGTGAAGCCGATAACATCGCTGTTGAAACCTTTCAGGATGGTTTTGTTACCTTCGTGTGTGACACGGATGACATTCACGGCACCGATGGCTCTGGCTTCAGGACTGATGCTGTCGAGGAACTCGATAACTTTCTCCTTATAGGGGATGGTGACATTGAGCCCACGGAGTTCAGGGTTCTTGGCAATGACTTCCGGCAGTTCGTCGATGGTCGGAATCTCAAAATTCACATACTTGGCATTAATTCCCTCATCGGTAAATCTTTGGTTGAAGTAACTGATGGAGAAAGAATGGCCGAGTGGGTAGCCTATCAGTCCGTATTTATCCATATTGTCGCTATTTATTTAGTTGCAAAATACATTGTACAGATGCCGAAGGTGAGGCGCTGGAAGACAGCCTCGCGGAATCCGGCTTTTTTCAGAATGTCTGTCATCTGCTCTCCCTGCGGGAAGGCTTCGATGGTTTTTGTCAGGTACGTATAAGCACTGGTGTCTTTGCTGATAAGTCGCCCATAGACGGGCAGGACGGTGTGCGCATAGACGTGGAATAGTTGTTTCATTGGTGTGCTGACGGGTGAGGTCAGTTCCACGATGCTCAGGTGTCCTCCAGGTTTCAGCACCCGACACATCTCACGAAGTCCTAGGTCGAGGTCGGCAAAGTTGCGGATGCCAAAGGCGGCTGTTACGGCATCGAAGGTGTCGTCGGCATAAGAGAGTGCCAGACAATCTTCCTTCTTGAAAGAAATGACGTCTTGTAGTCCTTTAGCCTGTACCTTTTGTCGTCCGATTTCCATCATACCCTCGCTGATGTCTGCTCCCACTAAATGTAGGGGTTTCAGCATCTCGGCAGCAAGGATGGCAAAGTCGCCTGTACCTGTTGCTATGTCAAGGAGCGTTTGGGGCTTGTGGGGCTCCAATTGTCGGATGGCCTTCTTCCGCCAGCCTTTATCGATATCCCAGGAGAGACGGTGGTTCAGTTTGTCGTAGGTGGGGGCGATGTTGTTGAACATCTGCTCCACCTGAGCGGCCTTTTCACCGGTGTGATAGGGGTTTATCCTCTCCTGCTGATACATCTTTATTTAGTTTTGCTAGGCTATCCTAGGATTTCCTAGATTTTAGCCAGACGACGACGTTGTGCTCGATGCGGGCTGCTATATCGCTGTCGCTAGTCTCGCGCTCGAACTTCTCGCCAACGATATGTTCATAGAGTTCGATGTAGCGCTCTGAGACGCTCTCAGCATATTCGTCGGTAATCTCAGGCATCACCTGTCCGGGCTCGTTCATAAAGTCATGTTCGATGAGCCATTGGCGCACAAATTCTTTTGAGAGTTGGCGCTGAGGCTCACCGTTGGCGAACTTCTCCTCATAGCCGTCGGCATAGAAATAACGTGAAGAGTCGGGAGTATGTATCTCGTCGATGAGATACACCTTTCCGTCGCGTTTGCCGAACTCATATTTCGTGTCAACGAGGATGAGTCCACGCTTAGCGGCGATTTCCTGTCCACGCTTGAAGATACGGCGGGTGTAGTTCTCCATAATCTCGTAGTCTTCCTTTGACACAAGTCCCTGGGCAATGATCTCCTCTTTTGAGATGTTCATGTCGTGTCCCTCGTCGGCTTTTGTCGTAGGCGTGATAATGGGCTCAGGGAAGCGCTGGTTCTCACGCATGCCATCAGGCAGTTTCACGCCGCAGAGTTCGCGGCATCCATTCTTGTACTCACGCCAGGCAGAGCCAGTCAGGATTGCGCGGATGATCATCTCCACGCGGAATCCCTCGCATTTCAGACCTACGGTCACCATCGGGTCAGGTGTGGCGAGTTTCCAGTTAGGACAGATATCGGTAGTGGCGTCGAGGAACTTGGCGGCAATCTGGTTGAGTACCTGTCCTTTGAAAGGGATGCCCTTTGGCAGTACCACGTCGAATGCCGAGATACGGTCTGTGGCCACCATTACCATCAGGTCGTCGTTGATGTTATACACGTCACGGACTTTTCCGTGATAAACGCTTTTCTGTCCATCGAAGTGGAAATCAGTCTTTGTTAATGCTTTCATTGCTATTATTATCTTTATCGAATTGTTCGTAAGCGTTGACGATACGTGTCACGAGTTTGTGGCGGACGATGTCACGGCGGTCGAGGGTGACGATGCCGATGCCTTCCACATTATTTAATATCTTTAGTGCTTCGATAAGTCCGCTCTTCTGCGAATGCGGAAGGTCTACTTGTGTCATGTCTCCTGTGATGATCATCTTCGTGTTCCAACCCATACGGGTGAGAAACATCCGGATCTGCGCCGGTGTGGTGTTCTGTGCCTCGTCAAGGATGACGACGGCATCACTCAGCGTCCTTCCTCGCATGAAGGCAAGTGGCGCAATCTGGATGATGTGCTTCTCCATCATGTCCTGCAACTTCACCTGCGGCAACATATCCTCCAGGGCATCGTAGAGTGGCTGGAGATAGGGGTCTATCTTGTCCTTCATGTCGCCAGGCAGAAATCCGAGTTTCTCGCCGGCTTCAACGGCTGGTCGCGAGAGGATAATCTTCTTGGCGGTCTTCTCCTTTAGCGCCTTCACCGCCAGAGCGATACTCAGGTAAGTCTTACCCGTTCCAGCAGGTCCAACGGCAAACACCATGTCGTTCTGTTCGTAGGCTTCAATCAGACGGTGCTGGTTTTCCGAGCGTGCCTTGATGGGACGGCCTGACATCGAGTAGCACACCACATCGGCAGGTACGAAGTCGTTGGTACGCCGCCCTTTCACGATGTCGAGGATATCCTCTTCGCCGATGGAGTTGAAACGGAGGATGTGTGTCCTCATCTTCTCCACGCTGTCCTCGAAGGCCGTCATCTGTTCCTCGTCGCCTAAGACCTTTATCACATTGTCTCGTGCCATCACCCTCAGTTTCGGGTAGAGCGAACGAAGCATCTGCAAATGTCCGTTGCCGACACCGTAGAACATGACGGGGTCTATATCCTCTAAAACGATATGCTTCTCAATCAATCTCTCAATAATTAATTATTTTGCGTGCAAAGTTACAAATTAATTGTGAATTATGCATTATGAATTATGAATTATTTTGTAACTTTGCACCCCAAATGAAGAAAATACCGTTTAAACTGACCAAAAAGACATATCAGACAGGGTTTCTGGTGGTGGTGCTGATACTGGCTTGTATCCGCTGGGTCTTCCCGTCGATAGCCGAAGGTGCTCACTCGCTGAAGGTTTTTAACGACGAGGAGAGTACTATCTCATACGCTGGTATGCCTCATAAGATAAGTTCCGTGCCTAACTATCAGACCTGTTTTCCTGATACCAATGCCGTACAACTGGTTGCTGCCCAGCGATGGGGTGTGAGTCCAGTGCGCAACCGTGAGGATGCAGAGTCACGAAAGCGTGAACTGGTATATATCGACTCCAATCCCTATTATCACGTCGACAAACTCTATTCCAGCATCCCGTATCTCGTGCCTCATGCTGCTGTCCTCCTGCAGGATATCGGTCAGGCGTTCTTTGACAGTCTGTATGTGAAGGGACTGCCCCTGCACCGTATCATTGTGACCAGCGTGCTGCGCTCCCAGGAAGATGTGGCGAAACTTCGCCGACGTAACGGGAACGCTACAGAGAACTCATGCCACTTGTATGGCACCACCTTCGACATCTGCTATAACCGCTACGAGACGGTAGAAGATCCAGATGGTCCTGCCCGTCGGGCGGTACGTAACGATACCTTGAAATGGGTTCTCTCAGAGGTACTCCGTGATATGCGTGAGCAGGGCAGGGTATATGTCAAGTATGAAGTGAAGCAGGGCTGCTTCCACATGACAGTGAGATAAACAAAAAAGCCTACCCTTTGGCAAGCCTTTTGTGTGTTGAGCGGAATACGGGAATCGAACCCGCCTCCCAGGCTTGGGAAGCCCGTGCACTACCGATGTGCTAATTCCGCGAATCCTGAATTCCAATCCTTTCACCTTCGGAGCCGATACCCGGACTCGAACCGGGGACCTACGCATTACGAATGCGTTGCTCTACCAACTGAGCCATATCGGCAACCTTAAACTTTAAAACTATATGAAACAAACTAACTAAGTACACCCGCAGGGGCTCGAACCCTGGACACCCTGATTAAGAGTCAGGTGCTCTACCAACTGAGCTACGGGTGCGTCGTCAATCTTTCAAAATTAAAGGAGGTCCGCTTGCCTCCTTTTCGTACACCCGCAGGGGCTCGAACCCTGGACACCCTGATTAAGAGTCAGGTGCTCTACCAACTGAGCTACGGGTGCATCCTTTTTCTTTAGCGGGTGCAAAGGTACTCACTTTTCTCCATTCCACCAAATATTTTTCGAGTTTTCTTTCGAAAAAAGTATAATTTCAGTGGAAAAAGACGGAGAAACGTTCGTTTTTACCCTCAGACACGTGTGGAGTGGAAGCCTTCTATGTTCTCGTAGCGCCGTTTCATCATGCGGTTGTAGATGTTGCGGAGCCAGATATTGCTGGTCACGATGAAACCCAGTCCCAGGACACACATAAAGATATAGGTGGCCGTCAGACCGACTGTCAGGTAGCCTAGGCCTAGGATGATAGCCGGTGCAAACATAATGCCAAACTCGATACCGATCTGTATGCCGTTCTCATAGTTGCCCTTGCCCGTCACCTTCAACTGCAACGGCAGTGTCTGTTTGTTGTAGACGGCTAACTGGAAGATGATGAAGTGCATACACCCTCCCACGAGGAACATATAGGCAAAGAGCATCAGCAGGGTGAACTTGCCTGTAAAGACGGCTGGTAAGAGGATGATGAAGGGTACCACCAGTATACAGCAGTAGAACCAGAATTTCGCTTTCAACAGGGCGAGAATGTTTTCGCGCTGCGTCATCAGCAAGTCGATGTAGTTGCCTTCCTGTCCCATAATCTTGATGAGCGATGTCATGCTGTACAGGGCGAAGCAGTAGAGCAACCAGAAATTCTTCATGATAGGATTGTCGTAGATGCTGGTATAGGCGATCAGTGCAGAGAAGAAGGCCACCATCACAAGACTGAGGATGCAGCGCGATTTCATAGTCCGGTTGCGGATATTCGACTTCAGTTCAATCTTTAAGTATTCGCCCACTAGTCCAAAGCGGTTGAAGAACGTAAACTGTGAAACCTTCTTCAATGCCTTTTCCGTCTTCTTCGATATCTCCTCATAGACATACTTGAACTGGAAATGACGGTTCACGAAGAACACGCCCACTATCAGCACCAGTACGAGTGGCAACATCCACCAGGCAGTGCCGGCGGTCTGTAAGGCATCGCCTATTTTCTCAATACCCTTGTTGACAGGTTTGATGAACAGCAACGGGGTAAAGGGCAGTGCATAGAAGGCTACGGCGGCTATGAACCAAAGCGGACTTCTGTTGACGAGTGTACGGAAGAACAGATAGATCTGACTATTCAGGATAATGAGCAACAGCGAGATTATCAGCACGTAGATGGTGGCCCAGAAACCGCCTGAGAAGAACAGGATGATGGAGTAGGGGATAAACATTCCCAGCCACAGGAAGTTATAGCCGCTGAAATGCGATGACACCAGGAAGCACTCGATGACTGAGTAGCGTGAGATGGGCATCAGGATATACGGCTTTGCCATCATGGCAGGGGTGCTCTGGAAGATGAAACGCAATAGGAAATCGATGGGCAGGATGATGAGCATTGCGGCAATCATCGTTCCCGGCTCGCCGTCGGCAGCATAGCCGATGATGGCACCATACATAATCAGGTAGATGATAAACATGGCCGCCAGGAAATAGATCAGTACCTTGGCCCATTTGTTCTGTTCGAAGACAGGACTGCGCTTCTCACTGAGTTTGATATTCTTGCGCAGCAACTTGAAGAGTTGTAACTTGTTCATAATGTCTTATCTGAGGTCTATGATTTCTGCTTGGGGGAAGTCTTTCGCATTAAACTGGAACAGTCCGTCGCTGAGGTTTGTGGCTTTCAGTCCGCTGATGAGCAACACACTCCACTTACCGTTCTGTTGCATCTTGACATGTGTGGGACGATAACTGTTCTGATCCACGATGATATACATCTCTTGAATCTTCCGTTTCTTATCGGTAGCCTTCAGGTGTACCTCGTAAGAGTTGTTCACCTTCTTCGACGAGAGTTTGAAGCCTTTCTTATAGATGTTGATGAAGTTGTAAGGGTTGATAGCCTGCAATTCCTCTTCTGTGGGATTGCTTACATTCACCTCGTCGTTCTGCTTCATATAGGTCCACTGTGTCTTGCCGTCAAACCAGATGATGGCCTGTGGTGTAGAGGCGTGGAATTTCTTGCCTTTGATGGATATGCTGCCGGTGGTGTTACCGAACTGTTTGCTGCGCATCTCGAAGTTGGCCTGTACGCCATTGGGGTTACTCACGGTGGCAGCAGCCTTGTCGAGAATGCTCTTGGCACTCTCTGCACAAACAGATAAAGATAAAAAGGTAAGAAGGTAAAAAGGTAAGATTATCTTTACCATCCACCGTACCTTGTTCATAAATGCAATCATCTTCATTTCAGATTATTCAATAAGTTGTTCAAACTATTCTCGTCCTGGATCATCACCTCACGGGGCTTCGATCCCATGGCGGCACCCACCACACCGGCCTTCTCCAACTGATCCATCAGTCTGCCAGCACGGTTGTAGCCGATGGCGAACTTACGTTGTATGAGGGATGTCGAGCCACTCTGTTCACGGACAATCAGACGGGCTGCATCCTCGAAGAGCGGATCCAGATGCTGCATGTCCACATCCTTGCCGCCGCCATCGCCCATGTCTGTCTCAGGCATGTCTGGTTCCGGCAACTCAAACGGCATCCCGTAACTCTGCTGGTCGGCGATGAAGGTGTTGATGCGCTCCACCTCAGGCGTGTCAACAAAGGCGCACTGTACGCGTACGGGCTCTGCACCGTTCAGGAAGAGCATGTCGCCTCGTCCTATCAACTGCTGGGCACCCGTCCTGTCGAGGATGGTCTTGGAGTCGATACCTGCCGATACCTTGAAGGCGATACGTGCTGGGAAGTTCGCCTTGATATTACCCGTGATAATCGTCGTGGTAGGACGCTGGGTGGCGATGACCATGTGGATACCCACGGCACGTGCCAACTGGGCGATACGGGCGATAGGCAGTTCTATCTCCTTGCCAGCCGTCATGATCAGGTCGCCGAACTCATCGATAATCACCACGATATACGGCATATAGCCATGACCGCCACGCGGTGGTATTTTCCGTTCTATGAATTTCTTGTTGTACTCCTTGATGTTTCTCGCCCCCACCTCCTTCAACAGGTCGTAGCGGGTGTCCATCAGTTTACAGAGCGAGTTCAGCGTGCGCACCACCTTCGTGACATCGGTGATGATGGGATCCGCATCCTCATCAGGCACCTTTGCCAAGAAATGGTTGATGAGCGGATTATAGATGGAGAACTCCACCTTCTTCGGATCCACGAGCACAATCTTCAACTCTGCCGGATGTTTCTTATATAATAAAGAGGTAACGATGGCATTCAGTCCAACTGACTTACCCTGACCGGTGGCACCTGCCACAAGCAGGTGAGGCGCCTTGGCCAGGTCGAACATAAACACCTCGTTGGTGATGGTCTTACCGACGGCACAGGGCAATTCCATCTGACTCTCCTGAAACTTCTTCGAATTCAGGATCGATTCCATCGACACAATCGAAGGCTTGGCATTCGGAACCTCAATGCCTACAGTACCCTTACCGGGCATTGGGGCGATGATACGGATGCCAAGGGCAGAGAGGCTCAGGGCGATATCATCTTCCAAGGAACGGATCTTTGTGATACGTACACCTGGTGCGAGGGTTATCTCATAGAGTGTAATCGTAGGACCTACCGTGGCCTTGATACTTGAGATCTCCACACCGAAGGTACGCAACACGTCTACGATACGGTTCTTGTTGGCATTCTGCTCTGCCATGTCGATATACGGCTTACCGTCGTTATCGTATTTCTTCAACAGGTCGAGGGTAGGGTACTTATAGTTTTCCAGGTCGCGCTTGGGGTCGTAGGGCTCCATGTCCTCCAAGTCCACTACTGTCTTAGAATCGGCCGTCTCTTCGTCGCCCTTGGCCACTTCCACCTGCAGGTCGATGTCTTTACCGGCATCTCCTGATAAGCCAGAAGTACCAGATTTCCCGGATGCTACGCTTCCTTCGGATAGTCCAGTATCCTCGAAGCCTTTATCATGCACCTTGGGACCGTTCTCTGTGAACTCTACTACTTGCGTGGCAGGGTCGTCGAATACTTCAGGGTCAGCCTCCGTCTGTATCTGACTCTCGTAAGAGTCCACCTTCTCTTCGGGATTGTTGTTCGTAATCTTAAAGGGAACCCTCTCAAACAGTTTCGAGGGATTCAGGATCCTGCGCAAGATATACACTGTCTCCGCACTGATCCAGGTGAGGAAGGCCAGTGCCGTGAGGGCCAGCAGGATGGTCAGACCGGGTGCACCCACCAGATTCTCAATCCATTGACAGATATAGATGCCATGGTCGCCTCCGGGGTTGTAGCAGGCATTCACAAACAGGGGTGAGAGGAACTTAGCGAAAGTTACAGAAGCCCAGACCATGATGATCATCATCGACATAAACCATTTCAGCAGGTTCACGCGGTAGGCTTTGATCAGGTGTACGCCAAGCAGGATCAGGAACAGCGGTATCAGGAACGAAGACAGTCCGAAACAGCACTTTATGAAAAAGTTGGAGAGATAGGCTCCCAGTTTACCACAGGTGTTGGCAAACACCACTTGGGGATTCATCAGTTCCCCTTCACGAGCCGACTCTATCATCGTCTGGTCTGCCGCACCTGTCGAGAGATACGAGATGAAGGCTATCAGCATATAGACGGCCAGGGCAATGATGATGAAGCCGACGAATATCCACAGAATCTCGTTTGATAATATATTTTTCACCCCTAGTGCATCAGCAAGTCCGGAGGCTTGATTTGATCGCTTTTCTTTCTTCTTTTTAGCCATAATCAAATAATAATTCAGAATTTTCGTGCAAAAGTAACTGAAAAATCCCACATTTCATCATCTTTTACCGATTTTTTTGTAATTTTGCACCTTGATAATGAAAAAGATCATCTATAACCGATTCGCGAAGGACTGGATGGCGGAACTTCCGAAAGTCACCTACGACAAGAATATCATTGTCATCGTGACGCCCCAGCAGACGGAGAAAGCAGTCGACTATCTGCTGTCCATGCCTATTCTCGGTGTTGACACTGAGACTAGACCGTCGTTTACCAAGAAGCAGCAGTTCAAGTGCTCGCTCCTGCAGGTGGCCACCCATCACAACTGTTTCCTGTTCCGTCTGAACTATACGGGCATCACGCCGGCCCTCCTCCGGTTTCTGGAAGATCAGACCGTCCCTAAAGTGGGACTCTCTTGGCATGACGACATCACGGCGCTCAAGCGGCTCCGCGACTTCAGACCGGGCTATTTCATCGACATTCAGGATCACATGAAGGAGATCGGTATTCTGGACCTGAGTTTGCAGAAACTGTATGCCAACCTCTTCAACAAGCGTATCAGCAAGACTGAACGTCTCTCTAACTGGGAGCGCGACGTGTTGACAGAAAAGCAGAAACAGTATGCTGCTATCGATGCCTGGGCCTGTATCCAACTCTATGAGGAGTTACTGCGTCTGGAAGAGACCGGCGACTATGAACTGCACACTTTGGAGATGGAACTCGAGATTGAAGAAGATTTTAGGATATATGAAGAACTTGCAACTCAAAAGAGGCAAGGAGGATAGTCTCCTGCGCTTCCATCCATGGGTATTCTCAGGAGCCATCCAACAGGTTGACGAGGGGATTGCCGAGGGCGATGTGGTCAGGGTTGTCACCTCCAGTGGCGATTTTATCGCCGTAGGTCACTACCAGCAGGGTTCCATCGCCGTCCGTGTGCTCTCCTTTCGTGAGGTTGATATCGACGACGCATTCTGGTATTCCCGTCTGGAGTCTGCCCTCAGGATGCGTATCGCCATCGGTATCGCCGACAACCCGCAGAACAATACCTACCGCCTTGTGCATGGCGAGGGCGATCTGTTGCCAGGGCTCATCATAGATGTCTATGGCAAGACTGCCGTCATGCAGGCTCACAGTATCGGCATGCACCTGAGTCGTGTGCAGATTGCCGAGCAACTGGCCAGGGTGATGGGTGCCCGTATCGAGAATATCTATTATAAGAGCGAGACCACACTGCCCTTCATGGACCACATGGAGAATGGCTTCCTCTATGGCGGTTCGCAGGAGAATACGGCGGTAGAGAACGGTTTGATATTCTACGTCGACTGGCTGCACGGCCAGAAGACAGGCTTCTTCGTCGACCAGCGTGAGAACCGTGCGCTTCTGGAAAAGTACGCAAAAGGCAAACGGGTACTGAATATGTTCTGCTACACGGGCGGATTCTCCTTCTATGCCATGCGGGGTGGGGCGGAGTTGGTACATTCCGTCGACAGCAGTGCCAAGGCCATCGAACTCACCAACCGTAACGTGCAACTCAATTTCCCTGGCGACTCCCGCCACAAAGCCTTCTGCGACGATGCTTTCAAGTTCCTTGAGAAAAATGGCCAATATGATTTAATCATCCTTGACCCGCCAGCCTTTGCCAAGCACCGCGGTGCCTTGCACAACGCCCTCAAGGGTTATACCCGTCTGAACATGAAGGCGATGCAGATGATTCAGCCAGGTGGCATCCTTTTCACATTCAGTTGCTCTCAGGTGGTCACGAAGGATCATTTCCGTAATGCCGTCTTCACGGCTGCTGCCCAGGCAGGGCGCAAGGTACGCATCCTGCACCAGTTGCACCAGCCTGCCGACCATCCCATCAACATCTATCATCCCGAAGGCGAATATCTGAAAGGACTTGTGCTGTATGTGGAATAAAGTTGCTGATTTCATCGCAAAGCAAGGACTGCTGACACCCGAAGGACTTCATCTTGTGGCCGTGAGTGGCGGTGCCGACAGTGTGGCCTTATTGCTCGTTTTGAAGCAACTGGGCTATCATGTGGAGGCCGTTCACTGCAATTTCCATCTGCGTGGTGAGGAGTCCGACCGTGATGAGACATTCGTGAAAAGCCTCTGCTCAGAACAAGATGTAATACTCCATCTAACCCATTTTGACACAAAGGAATATGCAGCCATCCATCAAGTAAGTATTGAGATGGCGGCAAGAGCACTGCGTTACCATTATTTCGAGCAACTGCGACAGGATATCGGGGCGGAAACGGTTTGCGTGGCGCATCACCGCGACGATGCCGTGGAGACACTCCTGATGAACCTGATGCGCGGGGCTGGCATTCACGGACTCACTGGCATCCATTCTAAGAACGGTTTCGTCGTGCGCCCATTGTTGGGAGTCAGTCGCGATGAAATTGAGGATTATCTGTGCCAACAGGGACAGTCGTATGTCACCGACTCCACCAATCTTGAGCCCGATGTGCTCCGCAATAAGATCCGTCTCCAACTGCTGCCACTGATGGAACAGATCCAGCCTGGCACCCACGAGAATATCGCCCGTAGTGCCTATTACCTGTCAGAGGCTGAGAAAGTTTACAATGCAGGAATTTCCCGCGAAAAGAATAGTTTGTCAGGTAATAACAATTTCTCATTCCTCATTTCTTATTCCTCATTAATAACCTCCCCCTCGCCGCTCTGTCTCCTCCACGAATGCCTCATGCCCTTGGGCTTCAACCGCACCCAAATCGAACAGATTCTGGCCAGTCTTGACAGAGAGTCGGGTAGGGTGTTCTTCTCTCAGACACACACTCTTGTCATCGACAGAGACAGCCTTGTCGTGGAACCCATCCGAGAGCCGATGAAACCGCTGGTTATTCCCGAGCCAGGCCGCTATCGCCTCGATGAAAACACCTGTTTCGATGTTTCGCTCACCGGCGACCTCACCATTTCTAAGACTCCTGATGTTGCCACCCTCGATGCCACGTGCATCCAGTTTCCTCTGACCGTCCGTCCCGTGCAGCAGGGCGACCGTTTCCAGCCCTTTGGCATGCAGGGACAGAAACTTGTCAGCGACTTCCTTACCGACCAGCGACTGAATCTTCTTGAGAAGCGCCGTCAACTCGTCGTCACTGATGCCACCGGCACCATTCTCTGGCTCGTCGGCCGTCGTATTGCTCATCCTTTTCGGGTTACCGATGCCGCTGCCTCTATCCTTCGAATCGCAAGTATTCAATATAAAGTATCATGAACAGTCCTACACGTCTTTTTACCGTAACAGTATTCCTCTGCGCCATGACCATTCCTGTTGTGGCACAGAAGACTTATAAAATCAACCGTTTTGTCGACAGTGTCCTGACGTTGAGATACTGGCGAGCCAACATCGACTCCAACTACGTCACCCGTCCGCATACCAAGTGGACACTGACGGGTCGGTATAATGTGACAGGATCAGATATACAGACAGAAGGTAAGGGAAGTGACGGACATTTCGTTTCCCATCTTGAAGCCGAAAGGAAATCCACACTCAGCGTTGGCGTGAGTTATCTGGGCCTGTCGCTCAACCTGTCGCTCAATCCTGCCAAACTGTTGGGCAAGTATCACGATTACGAGATAGGCTTCCGTTCGTATGGTCGGCGTTTCGGTTTTGATATTTCCTATCAGGATGCCAGCAACTTCAAAGGAACATACGAGGTGGATGGTGTGAAGGAGGAGTTTACCACCTCGGATGGCATGTATAATCTGCGGACGCTGAACGCGAGTGCCTATTACGTGTTCAACAACCGACGTTTCTCTTATCCCGCCGCCATGACCTACAGTTATCTCCAGCGCCGCTCGGCAGGCAGTTTCATGCTTGCCGTCTCAGGACAAGGCCAGCACGGAAAGGCGAAAGAAGACGAAGAGACGTTGGATTTCAAGGTCACCAATATTGGCATCGGTGCCGGCTATGGCTACAACTACGTGCCTGGACGCGGCTGGCTGCTCCACATCTCAGCCCTGCCGACACTCATTGTCTACAGTAATTCGTCGATTACTTTCAACGGTACCAAAATCCCCTTCCATTACCATTTTCCCGAGTTGATAATCACCTCACGCGTCGCTGTCGTCAGGCAGATTGGCAGTAAAAAGTTCACAGGCCTCTCTGTTGTCTACAACTACAGCAAGATTGGCAGTGACGACGACCTCTCCATCCGCAACAGCAAATGGCTTGCCCGCCTCTCTTTCGGTTTCCGTTTGTAACTGCCCCGGAAGTATAAAAAGATAATCATATGTGTCCCTCTCATGGTGACTTGGATGTACCGATGTTGGTTGTAGGCAGCGACCTGATTGGAGTTTATGAACACCACTTGCCACTATCTCAATCCGTCTGACGGGTGGTGGTGGCATCCCTCAGCCAAAGATATCGAAGAATTCCTGGAAACAGATAAAAATTGATAAGGATTATAGATAAGTTGATAATAGTCACAGAAAAACGGCCGAGAGCATCACGCCCTCGGCTGTTTTTTTCTGTCGGATTACTGGTCGGGCTCGTCGTCATTGCCGCCAGGGTTATCACCACCGGGGTTGCCGCCGGGGGTGTTGCCACCGGAGTCATCGCCGCCAGGGTTATCACCACCGGGGTTCGGCTGCGGATTCGGCGTAGGGTTATCGCCGCCGTTATTATTGCCTGTCGATGAGCCACCCTCCTCGTCTTTCTTACCGCCCTTGGGTACGACGTAGAGGCGATAGTACTTGATGAGTTCGTTCACCTGTGAGATGAGTGCATCGAAACGGTGGGCATCGTCGTCCATCACCGCCGAGGCATTCAGCGACAGGATGAGGGCGCGGTAAGCCTGGTCGGCCTCTTCGCGGGCTGTGGCCAGGGCGGCCTTGCCGATTTGCATACGCTCGTCATTGCGCTGCCCCATCAGCGTGCGCACGGCCTCATTGGCGGTGTTCAACTGGGTGATCAGCGACTCCAACCCCAGCAGCGTGAGGTGCTGGCCTGCCTGAGTGTCCGCATGCAGTTCCTGCAACATCTGCTGCAGTTTGCTGCTCTCCTCGGAGTAGTTCTCGATAGGATCCACATTGTATTTCTTCACGATGTTCCAGAGATAATCGGCTGCCTCCTTCTTCTCGGTGTCATAGCCGAACCGACGATACATCTTCAACAGGTTGACCAACTGCCTGAAAAGATTGTCGCGACGGTCATCCTCGTCGGCGATCTTCTGGGTGTAGTCGCTGGCGCGACTCAACTTGTAGGCATCGTCCACCGCCGTCACACTGTCCTTGAACGACGTATAGACTGGCTCTACTTTCGTGGGCAACTGACTCTGGCCTTCCTCACCTGAGTCACGGAAGTCCTTGACCAGTTTGGCCACCTGCTGAACAAACTCTACGAATCCTGCCATACGCAGGACCTTCAACTGAAAATTCACAATCTGTTTAATACTTGCCATACTATAAACTAAAAACTATTTTTTTAAACACGGATTATATGGATTATAAGGATTTGTGCTTTGCACATTCTTTGGGAAATGAGCCTCAGGTCTGGGGGAAGACATTCTGACCTCGGAGAAACGTGACCCCGTTTGGAGGGAAGACATTCCGACCTCGGGAAAACGTGCCTTGAATCTGAGGGAAGATATCCCGACACCTGAGAAATATGCCTCCATTCTGAGGGAAGATATCCCGACCCCGGAGAAACGTGACCCGGTTTGGAGGGAAGATATCCCGACCTCGGAGAATCGTGTCTTGGATCTGAGGCATATCATTCCGACCTGGGGATGGTCTGCCCCGGATTCGGGGCAGGCTATTCCGACTCAGGGACGGCTTGTCCATAATCTCGCTCACATCATTCTTACGCATAGATGCCATTCCCCGCTTTTAGAGCACACTGGCCTGGACGGCGACCGTGCCGATGACGGTGCTGATGATGGTGACAAGCACCTGGAGCACCTTCTTCACTGTTGACCACTTGATTTTCTTCATACGCAATACGTCGCTGCGATGACGGTGGGCTTCGACGGCGATGGCCGACAGTCGCTTGCCGTTATAGACTCCCCAGCCTCCCTCACAATGAGACAGGTACAGGTTGATGGCCACATAGAGACCCAGGCCTGTGGCACCTTCCTCGGCATACATATCGGCCACCTCAGGCACCGATAGTAAATCGCGTTGCAATCTGATATATCCTTGCGCAAAATGCGCCGTAAACCTTTCGGAATAGTTTTCTTTCATACCTTTGCTCATTAAAAATATTTCGGCGGCAAAGGTATGAAAATCGTCAAAACCCTGCAAGGTTTTTACCGCTGGGTTAAGACGTGGGTTAAAAGTTAAAGCGTGGGTTAAGACGTGGGTAAAAAAAAGGGCTTTTACAGCCCATTTTCTTCTAAAATCTGCTTGAAGCGGGTGGCAATGGACACCATTCGGTCGAATGGTCGGCAATCTTCTCCGCCCGCAACATCCTTAGTTTGACGAGCGTGATGATGCCCGAAGTCCTCAACCAGTTATAGAAGTCTCTCACGGCCTGTTCCTCGTTGTACTGCCCACGCAGGAAACGGTAGTAATTGCCATATAAAGCCACGGGGGCCGTGCGCCTTCATCGGCACGTCGCCCATGGCCTCCATGTCGCTTTTCAGTTTGTCGCATTTCTTCAACCAGTATGCCTGTCCGGACATCTGGCCCTATTGATAGGTTCAGGCGGATGAACTCGCCCGCCGTTGTGCTCTATATAAACAGGTCGTCCGTAGTTACCTCGTTCTGTATCATGTTGTAGTAACTGTTGTGGGCGATGCCGTTCGTTGTCACCATGACAAGGTGAAGCGTGCGCTTGTCCTTCGACAGTTCTTGGTAAGCATCTTGCTTGTTTTGTAGTTCCTTTGCATAATCCTTGTCAATGGTGAAGATGCTTGAAGCATGTTTCATCTCGCAAAGGTCTGTAAAACCGTCTGCACGTTGGATGACCAGGTCTATCTGCGCCCCATGCCGTTCGGTTGTCCCACGGACAAACCAGGAACACACGTTTGTCTGGACGCCGGAGATGCCCAGTGCGGCTTTTATCTGAGGGATGTGTTGGAGGCATACCCGTTCGAAGGCATGCCCTTTCCATGTGTTATGGGATGTTGAGGTGAACGTGTTCGACCAGTAATGCTCGTCGCTGAAAGCATTTTTCTTGATGCAGAGGTAATAAAAGAGCGTGTAATTGTCAATCAACTGGTACATGGCGTTCGTCTCTGCTGTATCGGCAGAAGCGAAGCGACGGATGAAGCCGCACTCTTCCAGTTCTTCCAGGATGGTGGAGAATGTCCCTCCGTCTGTAAGTTTACTTGATGACAGGATGTCCTCTCTTGACATGCCCGATTTCCTGCCGTCGCTCAGACATGTTATAACCTTGAGGTAATTCTCCGGGCGTTTGAACAGGATGGCATATAGTGCTTCAAACTCATCACGCAGTTGGGCTGTCTCCGTGAAGAAGAGTTGGTCAACATTCTGGGCAACGCTTAATCCTTTCTTCAGGAAACTCCAGTAATAGGGTATGCCGCCGAGAATCATGTAGAGTTCGAGCACATCCTTCCTGCCAAGGGCAAGGTTGGCTCCTTTGGCATAGAGTTCGCACTCGCGCAGCGTGAAAGGTACGAGTTTGATGCGGTTGGTCAGTCGGCCGCGAAGACCGCCTTTGTCTTTGAGGAGTTTTTTGCTGATCCATGAGGTGGCACTGCCACACACGATCAGTACGATGTCCTTCTCCCGACGTGCCGTAGCCCATCCGTTCCAGAAGTTTTCCAAGGCACCGATAAGATTCCCCTTGGGCGTATCCATCCATGGGAGTTCGTCGATGAAAAGGACTTTCTTGCCAGCCGGAGCCTGATTGACATGTTGCTTCAATAGTTCAAAGGCATCCATCCAGGTCTTCGGTATGGCGCACTTGGCAAAGCCTGCTGCTACCAATGAGTTACGGAATGCACTCAACTGCTGACGCAGTGTCCCTTTTGCTACACCAGTATGCTGGAAACAGAACTGGTAGTTGAAGGTTTCGCGGACAAGATATGTCTTTCCTACACGTCGCCGGCCATAGACTGCACAAAACTGAGACTCCTCGTTTTCAAGAAGACTCAGCAGTTCCCTTTGTTCTTTTTCACGTCCTACTATCATTGAAACAATATGTTGTTTTATACTTTCCGCTGCAAATATAATAAAAAAGTGCTTATAATCAGCGGAAATTTATAATTTTCTTTATATTTCCGCTAAAAATAAGCACTTATTAACACATTGACCTTTTTTCCGCCTATCGCTGGGACCAGGCCCTGGTGATAGGTTTATGCCAACTGCTTCTCGTCATCGGATGACCTCTAAGGCCTTTTGCACAATCTCGCTCTGTTCGTTGAAGACAGAGAAGTATTCGCTCATGTCCCAGATGTCGCGGGCGATGAGGGCCTTCAATTGCAGACGGAGATAGGGTAGTGTCTTTTCCAGTTCGGCCTCGTCCTTCGGTTCTATCTTCTGTTTCTTGCCCTCGGCGATGATCTCGTCGACGAGGCTCTGCGGCACCTCGAAGTGCTGCTTGAAGTCGGCAAAGTTCTCCCAGCGTTTCTTAAGGCTCTTCCTGTTCTTATCGACATAACGGAGGTTCGACTGGATGACAATCGACTTGGCCGCCAGTTCCCGATGGAATCGGGTATAAATAGTGGTGTCGAGGGCGACATAGTAGTCGGGCATGATGCCACCCCCGCCATAGACCGTGCGGTGCTCGCGGAGGGTCTCGAACTTCAAGGAGTCGGCGAAATGGATGCTGTCGGCATTGGTCAGTTCGCCGCTTTTCAGGCGGTTCAACATGTCCATCGCATAGTCCTGCTTGTCGCCCTTGGTATAGGGTTTCTGAATGCAGCGGCCCGAGGGGGTGTAGTAATGGGCGATGGTGAGACGGATCATGGAGCCATCGGGCATGTCGATGGGACGCTGGACAAGTCCCTTGCCGAAGGTACGGCGCCCCACCACAAGACCACGATCCTGATCCTGGATGGCTCCGGTGACAATCTCTGCTGCCGAGGCGGTATAGCCGTCGACGAGTACGACAACCTTTCCTGTCGTAAACTTTCCGCCCTCATGGGCCCTATATTCATTTCGCTGAACCGTACGTCCTTCGGTATAGACGATCATATCTCCCTGCTGCAGGAACTCGTCGGCGATATCGACGGCAGCCTTTAGATAACCACCGCCATTCTCCTGC
>Ga0247610_10002117_pt1 | contig 23453 bp, 12 predicted proteins | sample 174DNAGHGhighgp2_FD_193483 | JGI IMG/M metagenome (GOLD analysis project Ga0247610, IMG submission 193483) | Sheep rumen microbial communities from Palmerston North, Manawatu-Wanganui, New Zealand - 1742 DNA GHGhigh gp2 | ecosystem: Host-associated > Mammals > Digestive system > Stomach > Rumen...
GTTGACCAGCTCCTGTGCGACAGGGTATTCGTTCATTTCCGAAGAAACGACGAAATACTCGATTTCAAGTCTCTTGTCGAGGTTGTATGCGCTATGGAGAGAATACGTCTCGGCAGGGACGATATTCATGTAGTTTTCCTTTGTCGGGTCGGTAACAGTGAGCACGCCTACGGGGATATCCTCATAGGTAATGTACTCAACCATGTCCGAGTTCTTGATTTGTTCAACCGTATCGGGCTGAGACACAATACGCTTCAAGTCACGGAAGTCGTCACTGTACTTTCCGTCAATCAGCTTACCCAGCTCATTCAAGGTAGCGTCGTCAATCTGGCTTGGGTTCTTGATGTACAGCTTGAAGTTGTCATCGAAAGGACCACTGTTCGTCTGGCCATCAATTTCAAACCCGTCGATTGTTCCACCGTCGTCTTCGTCAGGCTGGTATTCCTGTATCATCGATTCTCCGCTAATCGCTTCAAACAGTTCATGTTCAGGAACGTCATTGAAATCCATGGTAACCCCCTAAATCTCATCACCCGCGACCATTGTCGGGTCTTCCTCTTCTTCATTTACTTCGCCAGTATCGGCACCTTCTTCGTCAGGAACCAAGTCTACCTCAGGGCCCTGCGGTTCTGGTGTAGGTTCGATTGAGTTAACGAAATCCAACGACTGGTTAGTCATATCGGCGTCGCCATTTACTGAACCAGCATCCACCGTACCGTTTTCCGCAATGGTTTCACCAGTTATGTCATCATCATCTGGATACATGCTGTTAGCCCAGTCGGCTGCCGTGTCTAGGTCGTTCATCTCATCGATGCTATACTCTTGGGCACCTGGGGCCTGTTCGGTAGTTGTCGGCTTGTCATCGGAAAACTCCCTTTCAGGATGCATCAGCTCAACCTTTACCTTCTCGGCTGCAGATTTCACAACGTCATAAGGCTCGCTTACGTTTCCGTAAGCACTCGGGTTCATCATACGGTTGGTCTGTTCCTCACGTATCTGAGCATTCAGCATTGCTGCAACGGTTCCCTGACTTTCGCCAGTCGTTGCAGCCAAGTCGCCAGCAACGGGAGCGCCACTGCTAAGCGGATTTGCTGGGATATCAATAGCGTTGTTATGCATTGTATCTACCTCTTATGCTGGTGCAGCGTTCTCATCGACTGGGGCTGCTTCTGCTGTTTCGCCACCGAGATTAGGAAGTTCCTCGGAGGTGTTTTCACTAATCTTGTCAACTTCACCAATATCGTTGATATCAGGAGCACCACCAGCAGCACCAGCGTCACCGCCCATACCCATGTCAGCGCCCATACCCATGTCGCCACCCATGTCAAAGCCACCAGCAGCACCGCCCATATCAAATCCACCACCAGCAGGAGCACCACCCATGCCCATGTCGCCGCCCATGTCGCCGCCCATGCCAGCATCCATACCGCCAGCAGGAGCCTCGGTTCCATCAGGAGGCAGCGGAGTATTGTCCATACCGTCACCCTCAGTTGTACCCTGACCTTCTTCGCCCTTACGCTGTGCAAGTTCCTGCATAGTACGGTTACTGAGCAGCCATGCTTCAAATTCCAACGCAGTGTTCACGTCGTTTGTTTCAAGGAACGTCTTGAAGGCTTCCATCTCACGAGCATACACATTGCCCTTAAAGCGAGGATAGAATTCTTGGAAACGCCTAATCTGAGTAAGCGGGTCCATCGTGACACTGATACCCTGCGTACCGTCACGAACCTGCTTTCCAGTCAGAGGAACACCTTCACCATTCTTCTTGCCTTCCATAGCCATCTTGTCAGCCAAGATGGAAGTAAGCCTTGTGAAGCTTCCGTTCTGAGAACTGTCCTGAGAACGTGGCGTACTGAGCTGAGACAGACATGCATCGGCAAAGTTCACTTCATCTTCTGGCTTTTCAACATCGCCACCAAGAGAAGCAGCTCCGCCACCAGCTCCACCGCCCATATCGGCACCACCGCCCATACCAGCGTCCATTCCACCCATGCCAGCATCCATGCCACCAGCATCAGGAGCAGGGGCAGCAAAATCAGCTTCACCGAAGTCGGATTCCATAATGGCATTGGTCATTTTCAGAAGTCCACGCATATCTGCGGACATAATCGGCTGATAGCCAAATTCATCAGTCGAATATATATCGTCTTCCTCAGTCATCTCCTCGGCTTCCTTGATTGCGGCATCGCAGCACTCGATGACAGTACGTCCGAAACCGTTGATGTAATGCTCTGAATCAAGAGAAAGTTCAAACATCTTCTCGGCAACGTCGTCAACGTTGTACCTAATCGTGATGTTTCCGTTGTCGTTCGGATAAAGCATATCAACGATAACAGAATGGTTCCTTCTGCTAATCTTGAACTTTGCGTGTGCAGAGTCGCACACAACGTTTCCAAGGTCAAGACGGAACAGGGACTGTCCAACAGCCTGAGCTGCAGCCTCGGTCAAAGCCTTGTTCAAAATTGTCTGTATCGTAGTATATCCGTGAGGGTTGCAATCCTTGTTCACCTTCTTGGCGAGGTCTGCCCAGTTAGTTCCCTTTTCTCCACGAACATGCTTGCCCTGAATAGATGCGACAATGTTCTTCATCGTCTCGATGGGCACAGCCTTGGCGGGCTTGACTGGTCCGCTTTCCGTGTGGACGTACGCAAACGTGCTGTTGTTATTCATACCTATGAACTCCGACATGTAGTCTAATCATTCATAGTTTATAATGTCGGGGCAGCCTTCATCTTGGCAAGACGGTGCTGCCAACGCAAAACGAAATTTATTTGGTCTTCTTCCCAGTCCTCTCCACCGACATAATCCATGTAGTCTATGCAGGTCATTACATTCGTATCCATCACGCATACCCTCTGGCGGCACTCGTGGCAGAACATCGACAGTTCGGCCCCAATGTGGTCATCACCTATCACGTAGCCATTCAATATGCGGACTCGGAGAATGTCAGGTATCATACTGGCCCTGATAGCCAATACGGGGCCACCCAAAATGGCAACATCGGTAAGCTCGCCAAACCCTAGTTCACCTATGATTTTTCTAGTGCTGTTATCCTTGACGGACACCCCTTCGTAGCATCCATAGGAATCGTGGCTGTCATGCCAGTTGAACGAGCTAGGAATGGTTTTCCACCCGTACACGCCTACCATACCTACATCTGACGGGAGCCTATCTAGCTTATCCTTCCAGAAGATGTCAGATATGCAGGTTGAACTGTTCATGTAAATGAACCAGTCAGGAGGGCAACTGAACGTTTCCTCTTCCATCTTGAACATTCCAGAGAACAACGCCTTTACGCTAAGGGAAACCCTGTTCGCACTGTTCTTCTTCGTGAAGAAATGGTTCGGGTGGTAAACATAGTCGTACGTCTTGTACCCACCGTCAAAACGCTTGTACATATCCACATTGCCCCGCTTGTAGATACAGCGGAATACCTGTGGCGACACCAATGACTTTACAACATCGTTTGTCGTAACGGCAGGTGTCCTTACTGGGGTCAAACCCAGTATGCTTCTCATCTTGTTGTCATGCTCGATTTCCTTCTGCTTAATCTTTTTCAGGAGACGTTTCTTCTCGTCATGCACAAGGCGTGGTTCGTTAATCTTCGTATCAAGAGCAAGGGTAACATCATCGTCAGTAACCTCGTGGTACTGATACGGACTTTTCCTGTTCATTTCCACATACTTCTTGTGCATCATGAGGATGGAGAACTTGCCCTTCTTGTAACGCTGGGCATTCTCCTCCTTGTCAATCTTCAGTTTCTTCCTGATAAATTCACGTGTGATGTCAATGAAGTTTCCATCCTTGATTAAAGCCTCGATATCGACATAGTTGATACCAACCATCACTTCCTTGACTTTTTGGGTGTGATAGGTGTACCAAGTCATTATGTTTCCAGAAGCCAGCTTGACATGAACCTTTTCGCTGTCCTTTGCATAGGTATCAATCCACTTGTCATTGACACCGTATCTGTTCTTGATGTGCTTCCTAGTTATGAACTCTCTCCCGAGTCCATACAAGTTTCCGCAATCCCTGTCGTAAATATACTTGTCAAGGTCTTCCACAAGGAACATCGCAAAGCCCTTTCCTGAACGGCTGAGCTTTGAACCGTTAGCTTTCCTTACAGGGCGTATCAGTTTCCTTTCGTATCTAGCACGGAGCCATTCCTTCTTATTCGCCCCGACGTATATCCTAGCCATGTCGCTAGAAATAATGTCCTTCAACGGGTTGTAAATAGAAGTGTCACCCTTGTGCGAAGCGATGAATTTTCTGAGGTCGTCAGACGAGTACCTATCAGTCACATATCCATCAACAGTCTTCATCTTCCTTGGCTTGTATACATCAAAGAACTCGTTTGACTTAGCCACGTTCCCGATAATATCAACAACATCTTCGAAAGAAATCGTTGCGTTAGCCTTTGCTACCATGTCCAAGAAATGGTTATGGCGCTTGTACACATCCAAGTCCTTCTTGTAGTAAACGATATGCTTCTCACCATCGGCGGAAACCTGTTCCTTGAACGGAATGTCCTTAACTATCGTCTCAAACTTTTCCTGTGTAACCCCCAGATATTCTGCGGCCTCCATTCTACCGAAAGTAGAGAACGGCAAGTCCCTTCTTCTGAACTCGATGCACAACAGTTTACACCGTTCCACCACCTCTGGTTCACGATACAGACGGTCTCCGTTGCTGTCGAGAATGTAGAACATGTTGTGCAGGATGTCCCTGTCCATAACCCATTCCACGGTACGGTTCAGGTTGCGGCAGATGTATTTCAAACTGATGTACTTTACATTGTCCTTCAATACACGGTCTGCTTCCGAGAGTTCGTAAAGGCCGTACTCCACATTTGACTGGAGTATCTGGTTCGTATCAGTAGGTATCTCGTATTTTATCTCGTCATAGTTTACCTTGCCAGATGAATTTTCCGTAAGGAAATCCATACCAGCAACCGCCTCGTCATCGACAACGGGTGAGATGTCATAATCCGAGGCAAGAGCAAGCGTGTCTTGCGGGAGTTTCCAAAGTTCGTCGTGTATCGGTTTCATCGTCCTTAAAATACAATATTTGAATGGGGGTTCCCCGTGAGATAGGAACCCCCATTCGTTTGGTGTAAAGTGGAAACTGGTTAGATGAACACGTTCATCGCATTCATTGCCTGCCTGACATCATCATCGGAAACATCGTTCCCCAGCGAAGTAGGCTGGGACAGCATTTCCTTGGTGACATCGGGGCTGTTATACACCTTGTTCTGGGATAGTCCCTGCCCAAGGGCTTCGAATGCAGCAGACTTGCTGCCGAAGCCTACGGAGGCCAGTTTGGGCGCAGGACGCATCCTTTTGCCGACAGCAGCGTTTCCACCAGCTGGATATTTTACCTCGTTCACTTTGAGGTTGTTCTTGCGATAGTTCGTCAGTCCGTTTTCCTCGATGTCATCGTGCATCAGACTGTCGGCTATCTCGTTAAGTTCGTTCATGTCAACTTGGTTCGGTGCCTTGATTTCTCCGATGCCGCTAAACTCGCTGCTCGAAGTCTTGTTGTCATCGACCCCGTTGATGTAGTTGAAGATGTCTTCACGTTTCAGGTCGTCGAGGGAAATGTCACGCTTCGGGTCGGTGAAGTATTCGACAGCCTTCTGTTGAAGGTCTGGACGATAGCCGTTGGTCTCACGAAGAACCTTGTCGGCAATCTTGGCATACATGAGCTGCTTCATAGCACGCTTGTATTCCACGACCTTCTCTTGAAGTTCCGTCTTCAACTGTGCAACCGTTTTCTTGGCTTCCCTTTCCTGCGTCGTTTCTATCTGGCATTCTTCAAGGACATTTACAATCTTCTGCAAAGCCTCGAACAACTTGCCCTTGACGGCATTTTCACCCATGCTATCCACTTTCTTCTGAACAGCAGGTTTAACCAACGCATCGAATTGGCCCGATACGGCCTCGACCAAGGACTTGAACTGGCGGTCGCCCTTGGCCTCGTAATCAGCTATCGCCTTATTGCAATTAGATTCAATCTTGGTTACAATATCAGGGGCGATACTGCCGAGTTCATCTGGTGTTAAAAAGTCTGACAGTTGCATATAGGTCACCTTATCCACGCAAATTGTTTAGTAGTGCTTCCCTGTTATAGCAATGGAACTTGCCAGTGCGGAAATCCATGTTGCGGTTAAGGACAATTTCCTTACCGTAGCGCTCGATGCACTCGGTAAGAACCTTGTGTGCCTTCCTCTTGCCAGCATCGCTCTCAAAGTGGCTCGTGATGAGCGCCTTGTTATCGAAGCTCGGGTTTCCAACAACGTCAACAGTAATCAAAGTATAATCAGGGTCGATTTCTTCATAACCAGTGGGAAGCTTGATGGTATCGCCAGCACCACGCAGAGAATAGCCAGGGGTGTAGCCAGCCTTGATTAGGCCAGCAAGGTTACGGCCAGCGTCAGTGTCTTCGGCAACGACCATTCGGCAGTACAAGTTCTTTCCGTCCATGCGGAGTTCTTCGATGACTGCACAGGTCTTCCACAAATTCATCTCGAAGATGGGATAGTCTTTCGGGTTTCCCTCGATATCGACACGGGGGTGGTTCAGTTCGGCTGCAAGGCGGCCAAGGCGTATCTTAGTCCTGTTCAGCTTTTCAACTTCCCTTGCAATGATTGCACGAGGATATGAACGACCGTTAATACCTGGCTCGTCACATACGATGGCAGTGCCTTCTAGGATGAGCCTCTTAACCTTATTTCCATACAAGTCGGTGCGTTCCGCGACAGATACCTTACTGTCCTCAAAATTCGGTACGCCAATGATTTCACGTATCTTTCCCATGACGCTTCCCCTACTCACGCCTTCTTGGGTGAGTTAATACTTTCCATAACTATCTTGGTTTTCTCTTTCGTACAGATGCTATACGCAGACTCCATATAGGCATTGACCAGCTTTTCCACATTGGTGGAATCACCGTTAAGCAAGTAGCTTATCAGCGAGCGTGCGTCATTGTCTTTCAGTCCAGGTATGGTCATCTCCGAAACCACAATAATTATTACATTCGTATATAGTTTATAAAGGATGGCGTCGGGCCAGCATCGAGTAATGCTGGCCCCATACACTAAAATATGTTTTTTTGACTAAATTTCTTCCTCGTCCTGAGAGATATTCTCGTCGGGAACAGGAGGTTCAACAGGTGCTTCTATTGGAGCTTCCTCGACAGGGGTTTCCACAGTCGGTTCAACAGGTTGTTCAACTGGTTGTTCAACTGGTTTATTCTCCGCTGGAACCTTGTAATTCTTTGCAGCCTTGATAATAGTCATCCAGTTGGTCAGCACGGCGTTAAATGCGGCAAGAAGATGCTTGCATACCCTATGCTGATGATGAGGGTCCCTTACCTTAGGCGGAATATCCTCGCCACCAGAAGGAACTCCCTCGATGGACTCGTAACCCGAAAGATAACTGTCGTAGATATGTTTAAGGTTGTACTTCATGCCAGACCAGTTAAAGTCTGGACAACTGCAGAACACCTTGACATCGCATGAACGAAGCAACGCAATCTTCTTGGCGGGAGTCATCGGTCCCTGTGCCATGCTGAATAGCGTTCCCTGCTTCGGTATGAATTCAATGTAGACATCATAGTTCTTGTCACCGCTTGCAGAGGGAACCACAAAGTGAACAACAGCCTGACCACTATCCTTGTTCATCGTCAGGTCGTTGTAATGGAACATAAGGGACTTGCTTCTGTATTTCCTGAGATTGTCTACGGGGCCAGACAGGTCCTTCATTGTAGCCTCGAAGCACACGTCATACAGGCGAGAAACGCTCTCGTACTGCCTTGCACTGAGACCAAGGTTACCTACCGCTTCCATAAATATTTTCTTCTCGTTCATACATCCCACCTAGCTAAACAGCACTTCTGCATCATGGTTTTCCAAGATGAAAATTCCATCCATACCCGCTTTCTTCACATGTATCGCAACAAGGTCAACATCCATCCTGAACAAGTCTCCAAGGAAATTGTTGTTGCGGGCTATCCTAAATGCCTGATTGTTTGTGCCAGTGAACTGGTCAGCCAAAACGTAGGTGTAAGGATATCCACCGTGCATCATAATGTCCTGACGGAAAGCATTGATTGCAGCATCTGGCACGGCACTAGGGTCGATAGCGCCGCTTGATATCGTTCTCATCTGCGCCTTGAACATGTCACGGCCAAACCCGTATGGAAGATTAACAGGGAATGCACCGCAAGCAATGTACTCGTCAGCATTCTCCAACGGGTTTACAATGTCGTAGAACTGTTTCAAATACTTCTTCGACACTGCGGCACTCTTCTCTGGCTTGACAGGGTTGAAGACCCTGACGTTTGCAAACTGGTCATTCTCAACGTTAGAAACAATCGGGTTCCTATCGTAAGCGTTCATCTTATTGGTGGCAATCACAAGGGTGTTCCTTGAAACAGGAGTTTCCTCGCCGTCCATAGCCATCTTGATTAGTTGCAGGATGTTCTTGACAATCATCGGGTTCGTCGCAAACGATGTTATCCTACGGAGACCCTTCTCTATGGAAGACGCCAATCCTAGACCTTCGCCTTCAACTTGGGTGTCCTTCGTCCTGTCTCCAAGAAGGAATTTGCTCATCAGGCTTCCGCTCTTGATTTCCTTTATCAGCTGGCGTTCAGCCTTTTCAGCATTAGCCTCAACTGACTTAATACGCTTTTCAAACAGCTTGTCTATTGCGCCGTCCTTACCCTTAGGAGCCTTTTTCTTTGAATACCTGTTGCTGTATTTCAGAGCTATCGTCTTGAAGAGAGGATGACGGATATTGATGAACGGAATACCAAACACTTCCGTGTAAGGCTTGTTTATTTCGACATGGGACTTACTCAATCCATAGCCAACTGGAATGTAAGCCTGCGTAGCCATATTCATTCCATGGTCTATACTTATTTTATCCTTTTCGAGAGGTGGCGGAACATCTTCATCCTGAGGTTCATCAACCTCTTCCTTAGGAGCTACATTCTCTACACCCTCAGCCTCATGTTCTTCCTCGGGCTCCTCTTCCTTAGGAACATCAACAGTCTTCCTAGGGTTAAACAACTGTTCGCAATAATACTCGATAGCATTCGTCTGCGATGCACGGTAGCCCCTGCTCGCCATGTTGTCTACAACACGTTCCACAGCCTCGTTATCATAACTCTTGCGATACCTCTTGGAAAACTCGTCCATCTTTGCAATGACCGCTGCATACAGGGCTGCTGCTTCACCTGGAGTGTAGGACTCCATATTCAGGTCAATATCACTAAGGTCGATGCCGACAGTGCTAGCACCGCAGAATGTCCTAAGCATCTTATAGAAAGCCTCATAGTCACCGTTTTCAGTAACTTTAAGCATTTCGGGGCGGTCGTTTGCTATTCGCTGGTAAGCAAGGATATACTTGTCCGCTATATCACCAAACTCGGTAACATATTGATTATAAGCGACATCAACGGCCTCTTTGACTAACCCATCAATCGAATCGTCAATACCGTTTCCAACCTTGAAGTCGTTCGATATTCCTGCACTATTCAAATACTCGATGATGAACGCATTGTTCACCATAACTTTCATCTTAGTGTACCCAATGCCATTAGGAACAGTAAGTGTGCCATCCTTATATCGAGCGTAAAGTTCGCCGCAATACTTGATGAAGTCCATCGTAGTGACAGTTTCATCCGTATTGTCGTTGATATATGATACAATTTCAGAAATTATAATGCTAAATGTTCGCTGGCCATTGACGTTCTTTACCAATGACAAGAAATTGATGAATTTCTCACATTCATCACTGTAATCATCAGCCCTGCCTTTTGTTGTATTGAGGCTATTTACTAAATATGGCTCTATCGACTTAATGAACAGCAAAACCTCAGAGTATTCCAAATCCAGACCACTCTTCTGCACAGCCTTTTGCAATATCTCAGCAAGCGATATACGTCCACCGATTTGATTTTCATGTCTTAGCGTATCCTTGGATTTGCCTTTATCATTCTTACCATCACCATCACCATCACCATCATCCTGTTGGTCAGGAGTCTTATCAAGCGTAGCCAGCGGGGAAATTTTCTCTGGGGTGTCCTCTATTTTACTAGCTTCTGATTGACCCTCTTCTGATTGACCATCTTCTGATTGAGCTTCTTCTGATTGAGCCTCTTCTGATATGTCACTATCCGCATTCAAGTCCAACTGGCCGTTTTCATCTAAATTAAGTGACAACGGTCCTTCGTCATATGCCTGAAACAGACGTTTTTTTGACAAATCGCCTATATTAGAGGACCCTAGTGGTTCACTAACTGTCTTATCCCATGACAATTCATCATCATCGTCATCAGAAATCATACCATTAGGCGGCATCTCGTCATCATCATCCATCCAAGACATAATAAATGTACCGAATATTATACTTACAGTTTATAATCTTTACCATACAAAAAGAGCCACCGTATAACGGTGGCTCTGCTATAATGTACGATTTGATTAGCGTTTAATAACCCACTCGATATCGTTGGCACAGAACTGCTTGAGATAATCGGCGAATTCTTCACTATTATCAGTCGTCGGACCGACGTAGTTATCCTTTACATACTGGATAGCTCCATCAACCGTTGGAACATCCCCTGAACTTGCACAATCACGTTTGTAATCCTCGACCAGTGGTTTTGCGAGTGCCCAGTTATTTTCCTTAATGAGTCCTTCGACTACCGTATCGTATGAGCCGTGAACAAGACCGCTGAGCCGTTTAGCACCTTCATCAGTATCCATAACACCAGCGAGAATAGGGTCAAGCTGTTGCTTGTCAACATACCCATAGCGCTTTCCAACCTCCTTAATAAGAGATTGCAACGCAAGTTTGGTGTTACTATCCAAAGCGGTGTTACCAATAAGTGCTGCTTTCTCAGCCGCCGAACGTCTAGCATAGGCGTTGGACGATAGGTTAGCATTAGCACGGGCAGAATCCATGATACCACTCTTGACTGCGAACTCAAATATTCTATCATACACAGGCAAATCAGTATCTCTGAATTTTCTCAAATCCTCAGCGACAAGATTCCTAAGAGTAGTGATAAACGTGCCGTTCGGGTTATCTCCGCTGACATCCGTCTTCGGTTTAAGTTCATAACCGTATCCAGTCAGCTTCCATACATAGTATGAAACTATCGTCTTGATTACCTTTGCACAACCACTGCCTGCAAAGATGTACTTCAAGCAGAATGCTTTAAACAATACACTATCTGGTACAGCAGTAGGGGTAGTATATTCGCCACACCAATCGCTGAGCTTCTCAATAACTGTATTGAACTTGGCTTCGATATCGCCACCACTGAATTTGTTCCTTTTCTGGAAGCGAACAAATTCAATATCGGTGTCATTTTTCTCTAATCCGCCAACATTCGATATGCCATACTGCTTATTATCTTCGTCAATAACAGTGCTTACGACAGACGGTCTGCGGATACCAGGCTCCTTAAACACGAGAATATCATCAACATACAATAATTTATTGGATGCAATCTGCGTTCCATTCGTAGACTTGTCAACCACGTCACACTTGCAGTTGAGAGTAATTCCACTGCCGTTGGCGCCTTCTTCTCCAGTCATGCCAGAAGTCGTGAACAGCTCATCGAGAGTGGTTTCATTGACTGGATTATCGGCAATCAACGCATCTACTATATCAGAAGTAAGATTTGGTGCATAACTGGCCCTTTCCTGCATGACATTAGCTGCAGTCCTGGCAGTGTCATTGTTGCTACTCTTGAACCCGTAAATCTTCTCACGGATTTCAGGTGCAGCCAATTCCAGTTCAGCATCGATGTTTCTGAATCTTTCAAACAACTCCTGAGGAATCATTGCGTTTACGTCATCCAGAAGCTTACTATGCAACAAATCACGATGGGCATTCATAATACCTGCAATGTGGTCTGGCGAAGGTTGCGGGATTCTCTCCCATATCTTATGAGCGGTGTCATATAGAAGCACCACCAATTCCGCTGAACGCATGTTAGTTATACGTTCCGCAACAGCAGGCTTGGTCTTATCGTCAATACCATACGTGCAGAATACAGCTTTGTCCTTCAGGATATTATCCCTTGCCATAGCTTGCGCCCTATTGATAGCTTTCGCCTTATCTTCTTTATTTAGTTTTTCTATACCAGAAGGTACGGTGTTCACTATCTTCTTCACGTAGTCACGAACATGGCTTCCATTAACCTCGTCGTCATCGGCAGAAGCGTAATCGAGGTAATTCACATAATCCATCTGAGCTCTGTCAATACTTCCAGCGGCCTTAGTTGCCTTAGGAAGAATTTTCTTGACAAAATCCTCAGAATGAGTAAGCTTATATGACAGGCTCAATGCATCCGTTTTAATATCGTAATTACGCTTAATGCCTCTTAGAGCAGGTTTCAGGTTATTGCCCCTAATGTCCGTGTCTATCGTTTCGCCACTACCAAATCCAGCTGACTGCATAGACTGATATTCTCCACTGTGGTTCTTTTCAACGATAGCCTTGTGATACACATACGCAGTAATAAGTTTCACGTTGTTGTTGATGAGAACGTTCATCGGGTTAGACAACACATCCCTTACAACACGGTCCATCACCCTCTTGTCTGCAGTGGTGAATGGTTGACCCTTTGCGTATCTGTCGTATACATTACCGAAATCAGTATGCAATACATCGAAATACGGGTTGTGAAGCACATGCTTATCCAGTTCTTCGTTATTAACCGTTTCCTGAACATGAGTAATGCCGTATGGGTTGCTCTCACTTGTTCCTATGCGATTATATACGTTAGCCAAGTGCATCAAACTATCAAAGAACTCGTGTACCCTTCCCATGGAAATCTGCACACTCGTGTTGCCGTTGGTGTACGTATAGGGAGAAGTTTCGCCCCTAGCTGTGTCAACACCAAAGTAATCCTCAATACTCTGGTTCTGGTAAATTTGTTTAATTTTGTCTTCAAGACCCGCATCATGGTTCTTCGCAGCCTTCTTGTAATATGACATCAGCAAAGCACGCTGGTTGTCATCCAACCATTCAATAGACTTTTCATCACGTATGGAATCCGTGGCAATGCTTTCGCTAGGAACTGAATTGCTCAGGTCATTCATCATCGAAGCAATAATCGGACTACCGAAAGCTATTTCAAGCTTCGTGATATTGTTTTTTTCCTTCATTGCTTCCATGTTGAACGTACAGAAGTCAATAATGGCGTTACCAGGGCCATCATATGACATGGCAGTATCTGCCCTGAAGTCTACGAACGGTTTGAGACTATTGGTTGCCGCATCCGTGTCTCCCCTAAGGACTTTCTTAATGTCTTCCGAATTCCTTGCGATAAGGTCAGCCACACGAGCCAGCAACTGAGGGTCACTTTCTAGCTTTTCTTGAACATCATGATAGAAATTAGCTTGTTTGATAGCATCATCATATTCAATATCCAAAGCATCACTGCCAGCCTTGTCTAGTGCATTCGAAGCTTCATCAATCCTGCGTGTCAAATCAGCAATATAGTCTTGCAGTGCCTTAAATTCCTTAGCGAAAGATTCCTCGAAGGTGGATATCAGGTTATCACGGTCAAATTTATTTCCCATAAGACCTGTTTCACTAGATTTTGCGAAAGCGAACTTAGCCATCAACTGGCCAATTTTTGGAATCCACTCCATGTCTTCGGGGCTAGCATTTTCAGGCAATTTTCTAAACAGTACATTCTTGACAAGGTTTGCCAGCCAAGTATTTGACATACCAGTTTCGGCAAATTGTCCCATGCTGAGCGAATCATCCGTATCATTGGACTGGTGATAAGCCAAATCACGCACTCTCTTGAGCAGCTCCTTCCAGAAACCTTTAAAGTCGCTACAATCAATGGTTGCAATCGCCTGTTCAATGCCAGGAAGGTTAAGCTCATTATCCTTAATCAAACCCCTAATTTTTTCGAGAAGAGCATTCTTTAAAAGAATAGCATCCTTTTTACTTTTAGGCTCTGCGTTATACTTGCTGAACAACTCCCGATATGCGTCATCGATAGCGGACTCCACCGCATTCTCATCAGCTCTTCCAATATCTGGTGACTCAACATCAAATTCTTCACGCTGAGCTTCTTCGGTACTTCCGTCATCTGCCGTTTGGGTGCGCATGTTATCGTCAAATGCTTGGCCGACTTCCTTGTACTCAACGGCATCGTCGTTTTCCATGTCACCTGCATTATCGACTACGCTGGTAGTTTCCTCATCGGAAGCATCCGATGCCTTCTCTGCCCTAAGAACGTTTGCGTAGTTCCATTCGGACAAGTCCCATACAAATGGGGCGACCGCTGAAAGAACACGAACCACCGCCTGTGGAGAATATCCATCAGTAGCATCAAGGTTGTACATGTCATTCAAATGTGACATCATGGTTGAAGGCATACTTGGTGCATTCTTAAATTCAAATCTTCCTGTTGTAGGATTGTATACTTCAACCTCCATTGACAAGCCTTTAGCCAGCAACGGTGCCTTAATCTTCTGAATAGCATCAGTTATCTCACTCTCCGCCATCGGGTTCTTGGAAGCCGCATTAAGAGCATATGAAATTGGCGCTTCCAGCTGAGCAAGGTTGTCCTTCATGCTAGAAGGAGTGCCTGTAAACTTCTGTTTACCAATCTTATATCTGCTCAATGCACCCAATATCTGAGCATACGCCTTATTTGCTTCGTCTGTACTGAAACGAACTCGTCCAACCTTTCCAAGGTTTGCAACAGCGTTGCAATACTTGCCGATAGGGGAATTCATCAACGTTTGAATGCTAGAGAACTCCTGCTCTCCTTTTGCAGTCTTCAACCCCATGGTCAGTGTATCAATATTATCAGTACGAACAATATTTCCTTCCTCATCTTGCATTGCAACGAATGCAAGACCAAACGGAACGCTAATGTAGTATTCATGGCCACCGCCAGACACTGGCACTTTACGAGCAATGACATTATCAAAAATCTTTTTAGTCTTCTTCTCCCAGCCAGACGTAAGGTCAATACTGTGGGTTCCATCATCATCCTTTGTCGTGAAAATAATCCTTGTCTGCGTGTCATCTATCTTTGTAGCTTTTGCGGTTCCAAGAATCATGTCTTTATAAGTCAGGGCAACAACGCCATCGCCCGTACGCTCACGTGCGGTAATCGAAGTTTTCAAAGACTTACCTTCAACGACAGGAACTGCCCTAGGATTTCTCAAATCAGCATTAGTTATCTGCGGCTCTGCGGATAGCAAGTGAGCATAGCTCGCTTTAAGAGAACTAGAATCCGTGGCAACAACCCAGGACTGTCCCCCTTTCTTGAAAATGCTACCAAGTTGCTGATTCATACATTCACGCACGAATTTCGAGTCAGTCACGAGCTTTTCCAAGTCCTTACGAGTGATTGGCAGGACACGGTTATCCTGAGAAGTTCCTATCCTATCAAATACGGCTGCAATAGCGTCATAGCCACAATTCTTCAATACGTTTACAAGCTTCGACATTGGCTTCGCCTTGTCGGTATCAAGACGCAGTCTCAACACGTCAATCACGTACCTAGGATACATCCTAAGTTCAGACAGGATTCCAGAAGTCACCCTAGTCGGGTCAACAACCCTCAGTCTATTATCTTCACCTTTATTCGTCACATGGCCCCAGTTGTCCACGGCTCCTGTATCATCCTTTGGAACTTCCTTAATGGCATTGTGAGAGATAACATGAGAAGCATGCCCAGCATATTTTTCCAAGTCACTAATCTCTTCTTTTTTCTTGGCAATCTGTTCCCTAAGCTCATCCTCAGTTTCAGTAATATCTTCGGGCTTGTACTTGGGATTCTCCACTTCCTTGCCCAACTTAATATCCAACTTCTGAACCAAATCCCTCAACTCGTCATACTTGGCGTTCAGTGCATTAGCGTCAGCAAATGCACCCTTAGACAAGCTAACTTTCTTTTCTTTTTTGCCAGTAGCGTCGTCAATCGGTTTTTCAGCCGCCTTAACTACTTGGAACATGTACAACAGGTATGCTCCACATAGAATAGCCTTTTCCCTCTCATCGCTCGTAGAGACATCAGTTGGAAATTTGCTATGGTCCTCCATATACTTTTTGGTGGTTTCCAACTTCTTTTCAAGATTTCTATAATACGGTTCAGTTGCCGCAATGATACCATTTACACCATCCATTTGTTTGGTTTCGGTAACCCCATTGGCATCAAACTTGCTCTTCCAATGGTTAGTAGCACGTGCAACAAGGTTGCGAGCCATCATTTCAGCGAAGTCCTCGAACAATTCTGGACCAGCCTCCAACTTAGACAAAAGAGGCCACTGCTTCCTTTCACCCTGATGCTCAAAAAACAAACTTTTTCCATTCATCTGCGGCACAAGGCTTCTGCCAAGGTCAAAGAAGAACTCGGTGTCATAGACATTAAAGTTATTCGCAGCCCACTGGAACGTTACAGGCTCTCCTTGTGCCAGCCGTTGTTGAATCTTCGAGGAAGTAACCTTGTTTGCGTCTACAGGGAATACGTAGCTTACCAATTTTGCCAGTGTTCTACCACTGTCGCGAGAGATTTGCTCATTGGCCGAAGCAGACAAGGCTTCAAGCATAATTTTCTGCATGTTCATACTGAAATCCCTATGATGGAATCATTTTCTCATATAGTTTATATAACGACATTAAAACAGATATCAAAAAAAGCGGGAAATCTTCCCGCTTTATTTCATAAACACTTCGTAGTCGTTTCCTGTCTTGCACCAAGGGCAGATATACCCCTTTGGCAATGTGTATTCTTTGTCGGATATTCTAGGCATCGAGTCATTCGCACTCATCTTAGGGCAAGGTACGATTGAGCCAGCAGGGTTTACACCAATGTAGCCCTTGATGCCATGCCTGTACCTAGGGTGCGAGTCTCCAATACGGTCAGTAAGCCTATACGGGATGTGGTTGTCCTCGCAATACTGAATCTTCTCGGCCTCGTGGTCGAACAGGTTCTTGACTATGAGTATCATGTCGTAGTCTATCGGCCTCTGGTCCCATCTGTGCCATGCCGATATCATCTTCATTGAACCCATACGAGGAATCTTGCGGGAACCGTTGGTCTTTATCTCGCCGTGATAACCGTTAAGTTCAAGCCAGTTGACCAATTCCTCTATACCGTCATACAGGGCGGGTTCTCCACCCGTAAGTTCGACTTCCCATACATCAGGCGGCAGTTTGCGAAGAAAACGGAACAAGTCCGCATTCTTCACAATATACTGAGGCTTTTCGGCAAAGTTGTGCCACTCTCCTGTCGGACATTCTGGACAGGAGAAGTTGCACTTCGTTGTCAGGTTCAGCTGGCAGAGCTTCATTACAACTTCCTATAATTGATATTCACGCTATACTTGCATACCAACTCTTGCTCCTCATCCAATGTTACGCCGCATAGCTCTCCTGCACCTTGTGCATCCTCATCCGTCTTGAAGCCCAAAATGAGATACCTAAGCATATCGTCGTAAGTACCGTTGGCAACGACATTACTATCCGTATTCAATACAGCGGAATAACGACCAAGAGGCATCGGTATAAAGTCATCATTATCCCACATATTCCAGCCATACGATGAATTCGTAGGTTCGTTGACATTAGTCCTAGAGACTTCGACGCAAGTTGCACTTCCCGAAATCGTATAGGTGTCACTACCCGTGTTTTCAAGTACCAACAGGCCATTATCAACCCTGAATTTAATATCGCTATTACCAAGGCGTCCATTCATGGTCTCAACCACATTGCCACTATTAGGAATATTCTCACCATTTAGAACAATGCAATCTTCCCTACTGGTGTCTCTTTGAGCCCACAGGTTCATTGCATATTCGCCGCCAGCACCCTGTGCCCATCCAGTATTAGGACACTTGAACGTCAATTCCAAACTGATTGTTCCAAACTTTCCGTTCGTGCCACCTGGCATCCAAGCAACAGTAGCGATATTGCCTTCGACTCCTACCACTGTAAGAACATCACCAACCTTCGGGTCGCCAACACCGCTTACACCCTTATTTCCAAGCACCATCTTGTTCATATACATGCCGATACCGCCCAAAGACCATATCATTGGGTATGGATGGCTTGTGTTCATGATATAAGAACCGAAGTCGGAAATATAAGAGCTTGCTTGATAAGCGCCTACCATAGTTCCATCCAAGCCACCCAAGATGATGTGGTTGTCCAACGTGCCAGCAGGCAAGCTGAGCGAACCATAGATATGGGTGTTACGAATGTAGCTAGACGAGAGCGTTACCATCTGACCAATCAACGTAGCATAATGCATCTGTGAAGATGTCAGATAATGCTGAGAACCAGACTCGTAAACATACGAACTATCACATCTTGAAATTATCGAATAAGACAATTTCATCACACCATAATTGAACTTATGTGGAGTAGCGAGTCCATTACTTTCACTCAGTTGCACCAATGTCTGACCCAGTGAGATATCACAGAAATTAACATCGCTTCGACCAATCGTGCCATCTATATAGTAACTTGCTATACTAGAATCAGACATTCTAAGGGCACTGTACCTAACAGCAACAGATTCCAACGTCTTTTCTTCAACCCAACTAGCTTGTATGCGAGCATCTCTACATGCGAAGATGTCCGAATAGCAGACAAACGTATTAGCTACACCTGCGCTACCTCCGCCTGCACAAAGACGGCTGTAAACTATCTGCGTTTGGTCAGTTGAATCATTTGTTTTCTTCCAGAAATGCAAAACACTTCCCGTCAATTCACTATAATACAACGACACAGAAGTTGCATACTGCAATGAAGATGGCAACGTGCTCATATGGTCATACGTCAATGTAGCTCTACTCATGTATAGGTGGGGCATATGATGCACGTTATAACCAATCATATCGGAAAAGATTAACCTACCGTCAGAATCCGAGTATTGTCCAATGAACCGTGAGTTATACGCACTACGGATATCATTCTTATCGCCAATAATACTGCACTGGTACACATTATCTATGTTACTAAACTCAGCAAAAATAGCAGATGTAGCACCACCAGAGACCACGTTGCCTATTCCGTCAAGCAGCACTCGACATGATGGAACACCACCATTTATAGTACCATGCTCTTGAACAATGTTATTTAGTCCAAATACAACGGAATATACAGCGCCAAGTACCTCATTATGATTGCCGTTCAATATAGCATTATGGTCAGAGTTAATGACTTTGTTATACATTCCTCCGAATATGCTATTGTAGTTTGCGGTTGCAAAAATAGAACTGTTCTGACCAGCATTGAAATTGTGGTTTCCTTCGCTGATGCTTCCTTCCATTAGGGCATATGAGTCATATCCTAGCTTATACTTAGATATTCCATCAGATACCTTTATTGCATCAGCCACACAAAGAATGCTCACATAATCCAATCCTGATTCACTTTCTCGGAATGTTGGCGTCGGAATAATCTCAAACGTACTTCCATCAAACACAACGACATTGTTTACATCATCGGCAATCGCCAGATAGATTATAGGTTTATCTGATGGTGCAATGCTTGTACCTCCCCTACCTGCTGCACCACCAACTAGCGGATATACACTACCAGTTCCGCCTGTCACTGTCCATTTAGAGCTTGCACGGATTTCCTTTGTTTTTTCCTGTGTTTTTGCAGGATTACTACTTTGCTCATCAAGAATATCTTGCCAATCAGACTTTGACGGTATTCTCCATCCAGTTTCAGACAACTGCTGATTTATATTTGCAAATACCTCTGTTCTTAGCTTGTATAGCTGAATTTTAGGGAGAGTCATGTATGTAATTCTCTTAAACATATACCCAAACGTACGAGTAGTCGTGCCCTGAGTATAATACGCTACATAAACTCGTTTAGTTTCGTAGTTTTCAAGAGAACGGTTGACTTCCTCAACAAATTCAGTTACACTATTTAAGTCACTAGGAAGCGTAGTGGTGGTTGAAGAACCATCCTCAACAGAAAGTCCAGATGCGGTCTTGGTTACAGTAACTTGTGGAACATTATACATCTCTTTATGTCTAATATCAGTTCCTGAACCAAAGTAATCAATAACACTGTCGGTTACGTTATGATATTCATTCGTATCGCTACTATCAGGATAATCGTACACAAAGCTATTCTGCTGATTGCTCGGCGCAATGAACGAGAACATTTCAAAGAACAACTTTGTACGGACCCACAACTTTCCAATTCGAGTAGCGGCATCCGCAGAACCATCCATAACATTTGGGACTAAATCTTCATATTCTCGACCATCAATAAAGGCGTCTTCATACGTAATTGCCTGTCCAAAATTTGGCCATAGACCGCTACCTACAGAATATACAGCACTGCTTCCCGATACTGTCTTTCTTGCAGCAAGCGGAGGATTATAACCACCATTAGTATTTGGATATCCGATTGCAGTCACCCCTCTGATAATGTCAGAATATTCTGCGGGTATAGCCTTGCCTTCTTCCTGAGCCAACCTGTTTCTAACCGAGTTTGAATCATAGTCATTCGCATCGACCAAGTTTCTTAGGCCAGTATAAGACTTCTTATTCTGCTGTATAGCTTCCTGTTTCGGGCAACAACCCTGCTTTGCGTTCTTCTGGTCACGTAGATAACCCATCTCAATCTGCATGTTGACAAGGGCTTCTGCAATGGAAGCGTTTGCCACAAGCTGGTTCTTATACCAGTCAATTGCGTCATCCTCGTAGAGGTTGTAGAACACGGCGCTTTCACGGATTACAGAAGAATCCTCGACCGCAGCAGAGAGGTCGATGAAGATGTCAGACTGGAATTCAGACAATCCTTCGCCAGAGTCACTCAAAGTGACTGGGCTATCCCATTCGCATACGGCAAACAATACTGGTTCAGCCTCGGTGTCAATCTGGAACTGGGCCTTCATCTCGCCCTCATCACCAGAGCAGCCATACTGTCTCATCGGAACAGCGTAGATACCGATACGGTTGAACCTGAATGAAACCTGCTGCGTGTTAAACAGCGCCTGTTCCTCTTCGGTCGGCGACGGGTTCAATGTTGCTACATTTCCCTCAGAGCCAGTTTCAACATCCTTGAAATAAGAACCATCCTCGGCATTACCGTTAAGTTTCAACTGGACTTTAAGCTTAATTCCAGTAGCATACTCGTTGTCGGCAGTCTTTGCCGTGCTGGTTACGGAGTAGTCACTAATCGGGAAATACTTCGTAGCCTTAGCCATGTTGCGGCAACCCGTATTTTCGTCATACAGGAGGCCAGCGGCGTTGACTGGGGCACAATACTTGTTGAAGTTAGAGATGGAGAGCACCTTCCAATACTGACGGCAGTATTGGTTGTAGGCTTCATCCATATCGGTTTCGTCGTTCTGCGTGTAAGTGTTTACAGAAGGGAACCAACCGTCATGGTCTACACCTTCGTTCTCAATGTTAGTCAAAGAGTCAGGGTAATTCTGTTCACCGTCATCAAGTTTCGGCAAACCGTTCTTGTAACCCTCGTAGTTACGGAAATCGGCAGAAACCCTTGGAATGGTCAGGTTGTCTGAATCCTTTTCGACAGGATAGAACTTCTCGATACTGTCATTGCCAGAACCAAGGAAGATATTCATGCCATTTGCAGACCAACCTTCACCAGCAGCCTTTACACCAGTGTACAGCAACGGAGCGGGCAGAGGAATTTCAGAATTTTCATGACCGATTTCATTATCGTCTCTTGACGGAACTACCTGAACGCCCTTGTAAACGCAGGCGCCCTTCAAGCCATGCTTGCCATCGACGAATGTAACAAGGTTGTTTCTTCCCGACCCATCGAGTACATATCGATAGTTCTTCTTGATGTTGCTGTCGTAGTTTACAGACTTGAATCTTGAACTGGCCTTGGTCGTCTGGTAGCCATCACCATTCATATCGCCTTGGAAGATGTTATATATAATATCACCTTCTTCCGTCAGCTTCGTCATCGTAGGCCTGAGCTTTTCACCTTCCTCTTCCTGCAATTCATCGGGCACATACGCAAGAGCGTACCATCCAAGCCACCAGTGCTGGCCTGTTGCCTTAGATGAAGAAGCCATTAGTTCAAGTCCTCTGTTAGTTATCTGTGTTTTCGCTGCCATATCGATAGTCTCTGAAATACACCAATAGTTTATAATGTGTCACGGACATCATTTCATGCCCCTTATAAACTATATTCAGAATTGACACAGGATTGTTCATGACCAACAAAATTCAACTGTTTACCGAATCTGTCTCCCACATGGGAATACCCACACCAGAGTGTAAAGTATTGACTGATTTAGCCAAGGCATGTCTCGAAAGCGCCCTCTCCGACAATTACGATGAGGATAACCCTGAATACGACAACGATTTGAACATCATCGACGGAAATGAGGAGTACACCGATGTCGAATCGATGCCTGACCCAGATACCGATTTCGATACGCTGACCCGTGGTGAAGAACGAGATGATATCGAAATTGATAGATACCGCCAAGAGAACATCGGTGCCCCAATTTCTGAAAAAGAAGTTCACGAATCGACGGTAGGAACCAAACTGGCAAACACGTATGTACAGGTTGCACCGAAACTGCTCGCTAGCGGCAAATGTGACCCGAGCGACGTAGATAATCTCTACTCATTCATCAATTGGATAATAAATAAATTCAATGAATTTAATCCAGAAACATATCTTGCGGAGAAGTACACCAGCAAATCATACGACGAATCCCGTCTTGATAAAACGCTGAGTGTTATCGACGTAGGTCCAGCAGTTGTACAACTTCTTGAAGAAATCAAGAACAAGTATCAATCCGAACTAGAAAGTGCCTCACTCACTAATGAATCAGCTGTATTCTCCATCGCAAAGGACCTCAACTTCTTTGTTGGCGATATGTTCAACAACTTTGCCGATGATGCAGAACTCGATGCAGAACAAGAAGACACTAGCATCAGTTTTAACGATGAAGGAGGATTTATCGACGATACGAAAATCGCCAACAAGATAGATGAACTGGATGGTGAAGAAGTAGCAGATGAACCGACCAACACCGATGAAGGAGAAACTACCGAAGATAAGACATTGGGCTTCCCTAATGACAGTACGCTTGAAGAAGTAGAAAAGGCAGTCAACGACTTCATTGAATTCGTCCCCACTATTGGATTAAGCGATAGCGACGCTACCCAATTGACCACTATAGTAGACGATACAAAGAAGAAGCAAGCCAAGAAGGTTGCAAACAGGCGAGCCGAAATAATGACACAGTCTAACGGTGCTGCAATCGAATCTGGTAGGAGACGCCAAAACCCATGGGCTAACAAGCGTTAACCAATCTCTGCATGTAACAAATAATGCCGAACAATGTTCGGCATTTTCTTTATTCAAATGTTACAGTCATCTTTGGCAACGATGGCCGTCCATCCAAATCGCTTGCGTTGATTACTGGAATGG
>Ga0247610_10002119_pt1 | contig 23445 bp, 9 predicted proteins | sample 174DNAGHGhighgp2_FD_193483 | JGI IMG/M metagenome (GOLD analysis project Ga0247610, IMG submission 193483) | Sheep rumen microbial communities from Palmerston North, Manawatu-Wanganui, New Zealand - 1742 DNA GHGhigh gp2 | ecosystem: Host-associated > Mammals > Digestive system > Stomach > Rumen ...
CTATCCGCCACGTTCATCTGGCATCCGTATGTCTCAATATAGAATTTTTTCATTATTTTTGCATTAATATTTGCACAATTCAAAAAAATGTAGTAATTTTGCACCCGCTTTCGAAAAAATCGAAAGACGGGAAGTGGCGCAGCCCGGTAGCGCAACGGTCTGGGGGACCGGAGGTCGCGTGTTCGAATCACGTCTTCCCGACAAAAGAGGGTTATTTCAATAAAGGCAGGTTTACTTCGGTGACTGCCTTTACTTGTACCTGTTGCAGGATCGTTTGCATCTCGGCGTTCTTCTGCGCCATACCTATCCACCACTCAGCCTCATCCAGATCGGCAAAACCACTGATACGCAATGCGCATCCTTCGCCCCATACGGGTAGTTTCTGCAGATCGAAATCGCGGATGAGGAACTGGCTGAAGTTGAACAACGCCACTTCATACAGCAGTTCGTTCAGTGCTTGTTCATCTGCCGTCGGCATGATGAGCAATACCACCGAGGGTTGTTTGCGGTCTTCGCTCCACTCTTGTGCTGCAGCGGCCACATCCTCCTGATCCGTTTCATCCGACTGTTGACGCAGTTCTGCCAAGTCACCGGTAGCACCGCCTTTCTGGCTCTCCATACCCTGTCCCATCATGGCCAGCATGTCCTTAGCCATCGAACCTAACTCCGTCTCTCCGTAGTTCGCCACGAGTTCTTGCAAGGCCGTTATAAACGCCTGTTGTCCTTCGGTGCGTGCCACCGCCACGGCGTTGAGGAAGAGGAAACGCGGCATGAGCCGGCTCTGCGGGTACTCCGTCTGCGCGTATTGCTTATTGGCCTTGACGGTAGCATACTCGCCTTTGGTATAGGCGGTATAGGTTGCCAGATAGAGCGAGTCCTGTTCGTCGAGCATCCTACGCATGCGGGCGATATAGGCCGTATCATTGCGCAACGCACGTAATCGCTCATCCTCGAAGATATCATCCAGACTCGGGTGTCCGGTGAAGCGCTCCACCAACTCACGCAGGGTCTCTTGCGCTAACTCTTCATCCTGAAGTTTGTCGCGGTAGATATAATAGAGCGCAATCATCGCTTCGCGCCATATGCTGTCGCTGATGATATAGTCCTGTTCGGTACGCGGTATCTGCTGGAGGTAATACTCCGGCTTATGGTTATCGGTCTCCAGTTTAGGAGTAGTTACCGCTGTCGAGTCGGTTCCTAACGAATCAGCCAGCGCATCATTCTCATCATTGAGCGAAGCGCTCATTTCATCATTGACAACAACTTGCTTATTCTGTCTGCGCCAGTTATCTTCGAGTGGTCGGTTGCCCCAACGACGACGCCATTCCTGTTGCCCTTGTTTGACAAGTTGCGGGTTGTAGAAATACCAATCTCCTTTCTGCGCGCCACCGCCGCCTAACATATTCGACGTATTGACGCTACGCGGGCCGTCATCGTCATGCTCGAGGTCACGCGCTGCCTGCACCTGTTGGATAGAGTCCTGTTTCTCCGCCTCAATAAGGTCGGCTATGATCTTATCCACAATCGCGCGTTGCTCTTCTTCGGTCATCTGACCGAGTCGCTGGAGCGAATCCTGCAGTTGGGCTTGCGTATAAGAGACAATCAGTTCGTCCAGTACCTCCGAGCGTTTCTGGATACGCGCATAGTCAGGGTTCTCGGCCGTGAGGATAGTCACCGCTTCGCGGTAACAGGGTTGCGCCGGTACGTACGCGCGCATTCCAAAATAAATATCGCCCGCGCGCACGAGGATAGCGGCTTTGGCAGAACCGGCTTGTGTCGATTCGGCAATGGCCGTCTCATACATCTCCAATGCCTTGGCGGTATCGCGTGCCGCGAGGTAGATATTTCCCATTGCGCCGTATATCTGATCGAGTCGGTCTTTGTATTTCGACTGTTTGGTCATCGTACGCAGTTTGCGCAGCGAACTCTTACCTCCGAGTTCCGCCATACGGATACGCGCATTGAAGTCCATCTCATTGGACGGCGCCATGCGCACCACATATTTGTAGGCCTTGATGGCTTCTTCGGGGTTGTTCTCTTTCTCGTACAATTGACCGAGCACGTAGGCAAAACGCGGACGGTATATTTTGCGTTTCTCGTGCGGCATGGCTATCTTGACGAACGGTAGGGCATCGTGATAATGCTCGCCGTGCAACAATACATCCGCTTTAACGGCAGAATAGAGCTTGGCATGCTTGCGGCTGAGCGCATCGATCTGCACGCGTTGCAGCATGTCTTCCGCTTCGTATTGCCACCCCATCTCGGCATATGCACGCGCTATCCATAATTGGCATTGCGCGATCATGTCCGGGTCGTTCTTATAATGATTGATGATATAATTGAACGTACTAACGGCACCGAGAAAATCACCTTTATGGAACTCCGCCTGACCGAGTCGCAGCCATGCGAGGTTCATGTTCTTATTGAATTCCTCCGATTGGAGCCACAGTTTATATTTGGGATCGTTGGCCTTTTTCGGGTCACGTTTGGGTTTCGCTTTGATTGAGTGCAGTTTGATGCACTTGCGGCATTTGTCAATGGTTCTATCCATATGCGTAGCACTGGCCTCCGCCGCCGCATGATTGGAGACCGGATAGAGATAGAGGACGCGGCTGTAGTCGTCCGTGTTCGCATCGCGTATGGCCTTCAGACCGTCCTCGTACGCGATATTGCCGTTGTATAGGATGTTATATTTGACTTTCGTCTGATGGAACGAACGAGTCGCCCACGTGTTTTTTTGCGTGGAGCAGGAAGAGAGAATCATCATCAAGATGATGATATTGGAAATTTGATATTTGATATTTGATATTCTCATTTCAATCCCTTCACGTGGCTCTGTGCTGCAATAAATTCTTTTAAATAAAATGGTTCATAGTAAGCCAAATCAACAGATTTGGCATTGGTGATTGGTGATTGGTGATTGGTGATTTGTTCGGCTAGTGCCCCGACGTACTTCGCTTCGGGTACGATACCTGGCACATAGTGCCAGTTGGATTTGGTAAAGATGCGGGAGCATTTCTCTGCCCCGTCGCCGAAATAATAGACATCTTCGTCTCCTGCATAGAGACTCTCTTCGTTCTCGACCACCACCGCTTTGGTTTCGCCATCAATCATCGTATAGACCTCCATTCTGCGGGCATCAATCATCGGGATAAGAACGATTTTCGATTCTCGATTCTCGATTTTGGATTTAGCAGCTTCGCAGAGCACCTCGAGTGTCGGAACAGGAAGGAGCTGCACGTTAAGCCCATAGCAAAGGCCTTTGGCTGTACTGGTTCCGATGCGGAGTCCTGTATAACTGCCCGGTCCTTCGGAGAGGGCGACTGCCTCTATAGAGAGGGCTTGCTCCCGCGCGAACGAGAGCAGTTCCTCTATATAGCGAGGTAGCAACCGTGCATGGTTGCTACCCTCCAGGCATATACACTGCTTGATCGGCGCGCCATCCTTGCAGATGGCGGCCGAACAAACCGATGTACTAGTTTCGATACATAGTATCGTCATGCGTTAGAAGAGTTTAGAATCTTTGAAGTATCTCTTCTTCGGGAAGTTGAAGTGGTATGCCAGTTTGATACCTGCGTCAAAATAACCGAGTTTGTCTGTATACGCATGCGTAGCGGACAATACATCCAATTTAGCCACCGAAGAACCATCTGAAGCCGGAGCTGTCAGGTTGAACAAGCCCTCCTTGTTGGTGGTGTTCTTGTACGAATTGTAAACGCTGTAGTTTGCATACGCACCGAGACCGAGCGAGTTACCGGATTTGAGAATCCACTCGTAACCGATCTCTGCGGTTAACATAACGTTGATATTGAACTGAATACCGTTCTTCTCCTCCGGCTCCTGTCCGGTGTACTTACCGGTCAGCGTTTGGTCGATAACGGTGATACCGGTTTCCTGGAAGTAAGCCGCGATACTGGTCTCGTCCACATTCGCCGTTTGCTTGTACGGTGTCCAAACCGGGATCATGAACTTCGGACCGATGTTGAAGAACAGACCGTTGTTATGGATCAAGGAGAACATAACCGGCACTTCAAGTTGAAGTTGGTGATCGGTCTCTTTGATGTCCTTGATATCCACTGTGTAGTGAACATTCGACGTACCGGTCGTTCTGTCATACTCTGTATGCTCCGCATCTTTGCTCAAACCACTCTGGTGGTATCCGATGCCAAGGCCTGCGATGATACCAAGATCTACCTTACGACTATCATCAGCCCAGTAGTGAGCATATTGGAGATCGAGCACGACGTCACCGCCGCAATTCCATTTACCTTGCTCAGCATGGTGCATCAGCGCCGAAGCACCACCACGGAGACCGATTGTGAATCGGTCGTAGTTGTGTTTGAAGTGCTGTACAGACTTGATTGAGTCCTCTGCAGCGCGCAACGCAGTAGCCTCTTCTTCCGCCGGACGAGTTTCTGCATCCGCCGGACGAGCCTCTTCGGCATGGCGAGCTTCCTCTGCTTGGCGAGCCTCTTCGGCAGCAGCGATAGCAGCAGCTTCTGCTGCAGCAGCGCCCTCTTCCGATTTAACAGTTGCGGACTCTTCCGGCTTTACGGCAGCACCCTCTTCTGACTTAGCAGTAGCAGGCTCTTCCGGTTTTACAGCAGCGCCTTCTTCCGGTTTAACAGTAGCGGGTTCTGTGCCGCGCTCGAAAGCAGCCTTCTCTTCAGCCTGCTCAGTAGCCGCCTCAGAAGCAGTTTCTGCTGCATTGCCACTGACATTAACCAAACAGGTATCGCAGATCCATGAATAGATACTCATAAGCAGTACACCGTCCGGGTAACGCTGGGTACCCAACTGACGTACGGTATGCACTTTATCCCATACCCAGGTAGAAGGTCTCTCACCGGTGGAGTACTGTTGGCACTCGCGTTTAATCATTACGGAGTCGCCTACTGCCACTCTAAACTGATACGGAGCTACTGTTGCGTCTTGTGCCGACAAGGTCGATACCAACGAAGCACTGATCAGCGTGGCTGCAATTAGAATTGATTTTATAGTCTTCATATTGCTACCTCCTATCATTTAACAATGTAACGTAAAGTTGTTTTCATGCTCTCATTGCTCAGTTCAACGAGATAGAATCCGTGGTCATTAGCGGCCTTGATCGTGTACGAGGTCTCGCCGTATGCCTTATAGGAAGCGTGCAGCAAGCCTTCGGTCGTATAGACGCGGATCATCGTTTCCTGAGTTGGATCGAGATTGATCACATGTACCTCCTCACCCGGGCGAGCGAGCGACGGCACGAGTGCCGGAGCGGCAGCACTACCGGTTACGGTGTACACGATCGTTTGACCCAGAGCACCACACGGATTACTTGCGACAGCCGGGAGATCGATCTTTGCAAAGTACTGACCTGCCGGCAGCGGATCACCACTCTCTAAGGTGTAGTAATAACCGTTATCCAAGTAGGTCGTGTCACCGGCCGGGCTGATATAGTACCACTCTACATACTCCGGATGCTCAAGTCCGAGCGAGTCGAGTTGCCATTCCGCAGAGATAGCGTTGATCTGATTACGGTTAATCATGATGATACGGTCACCATAATAAGCCTTCAGATCCAGCGTTGTCTCGTACGGTACCTTGATCGTGACGGTCAAATCAACTATAGAGTCGCAACCGTATTGGTTGATAAATTTGTGTCGGTAGGTGTTCGTACCGCCATCGATGATGGTAGTATCGAAGCCTTGTACGGAATCCTTCCACTCGAATACGTTGCAGACAAAAGAAGGAACGGTCACAGGAACCGTATCCGGTTTGTAAACCGTGATTGTCTTCGTTACAACCGAGTCACAACCATAGATAGTTTTGAACTTGTGCGTGTAGTCATGCGTACCAATCGTCGTGATGGTAGTATCCGCATCTGCCCAATAGTAAGCCGTACACTTCTTTCCTTCCACCGGATCGATAGAGGACGTCGAGTTATGGATAGTCAGATGCAGCGTTACGATTGAGTCGTTACCACATGCGTTCTTGAGTGTATCCTTATAGTTACCACTTACCTTGTACGTCTTTCCATGCCATGTGTAGGAATCACATACATACGAATCAGCGCCAACACCGGTACCTACAGTTGTGTCACCATAGGATACAGGACACGGACTGAGCGAATAGGTGAAGTCATCACTGGTCTTCGTCGTACCACAACCGGTAGTGATGGTATAACGCAGAGACAGCGGGCCTACCTCGTCGATAGCTACTGTATACGGCAGTGCCTGCCATACAGTACTATCTTTCGGTTTAACCTCCCATGTGATACCTGTTACGGACATCAGCGTCTGATCTGCAGCTACATCGATAGCAAACCAACTCAAAAGAGCCGGAGTAGCAGACATATCGACATCGATAGCCTTACCATTAACTACAACCGGTTCAGCGTTCTGCGCCTTCATGTCAGCTTGCGTGTACAGCGTCGGGAAGACAAGGGCATTATACGTAACGATGGTATCTACATAGCGTTGTCTCTGGAGCGAATCCGTTACGAGGTACGTGGTGGTCTTCGGGTTCACAGACGGAATCGATCCTGCACATACATACTCGTCTTTCGCAACGGTCTTATATGCCGCAGTCGAGAACTTATATAGCGTACGGGACTCGCTTCCGCACTCACCGGCTCCTTTTGCAGCCTTGATAACGAGCAGCAGTGTATCTGCATCATCCGTCTTCTCGTACCAACGGCTACCCAGCGGATTCTCATCTGTATAATCGTACTCATCCCAAACAGGATTCGTCGGGTCATCCCATATCGGTCGTGCCCAATAAACGGTATCGATATGCGTGATGGTGTCGTACGTATTACCTAAGTTGCGGTAATATTCCGTCAGTTTATAATTGGACGAATCTGTGAACAGCTCCATACCTTGTGCCAGCAGCGGAGTGAGGCCTTGGGCTTTCAGCACCTCTGCATCCATCGTATCCGGCAACATAACCGGATGTATCTTGAACCAAACAATAGAGTCTCTCATCAGCACACCATCCTGGAAACGAGTCGTATCGTACCATGTGGTATAGGCAGTGATATCATGATCTATATTCTTAATCGAATCATGATAGATCGTATTCTGGCATACAAACCGTTCGATGGTATCGCGCACCGGTTCGGGTACCGAATCCGGAATCAGCTCTGCCCAGATATGCGTAGCCTGAGTGGACTTGAGGTCAATGATAAGGTCAGCCCATTTCATTTGGTCCATCAGATCACGGTCGATATCGATCGAGTCCTTACCGTTAGCCGGCAGTTTGTACCCTTTGGACTTCGTAGCAGGATCGTTGCAGTCGAAATAGAGAGCTGCATCAATCGAATCTGCTGCCAATTCGCTCCAGTTATCCACGTGGAGACGGAGGTCACAGGTATCCGGAATGAGGAGCGAATCAAGACGTACGTGATACCAATTCTCCGTACCGGCTGCGTTCACGTTACCGTGCTCCCAGTCGAATGCCATCGGGCGGGTACCGCAATCCATACCGGTCTTCTGCTCCAAGATGAGTTTCACCTTGAGGTCTTTGCTGGATTTGAGGCGCAAATAACCGGTAATCGAATCCTTCGTGATATAGCGGTGCAGCAAGCTATCCATGAAGGACGGTGCCGTACCTGTGAAATCAAATGTATAACCGGCTTTCTTGATACCCTTCTCAATCAGTTCGCGGACTGGTATAGTATCTGTGCGAGTGCCCTTATTGAACGAACGTTTCTTAACCGGCATCTGGCATTTCATCGTATCCTGGAACGTGAAGGTACCTTCAACCGTTGTTGCACCGTTTACTGTAAATATTAACCTTGCCGAATCGGAATAGATGTAGTTATTCTGCAAGTACGGGATACAAGCCATGAACCAAGTCTCTTGATTAGCCTTCAGCTCGTAATCTACATTCGGAACCAGCAGTTTGGCTTTCGATTGAGCCTTTGCTACAGATTGAAGTGAATCAGAAGACAGCGGAGCATATACGCCATCGAACTTAGTCTCGAATACGAGCGAGTCGGTGGTGCGAACCAAGATATAGAACTCACCGTCACCTACTGCATATACCGCTTGTGCAGGAATGTCATGCGACTTACCTTGACCTTTCTTGATGGTACGTTTGCGGTAGTCACCTACGCCGTAGGCCTCCAACAGATCCTCGTTGGAGAGCAGACCTTCGTAAACGGATACCTGTACTTCTGCATCGCCTTTACCGGCATTCTTGGACATTACCCAAAGGCGCTTGTTATACAAGGTCTTGTCTTTCTTGATATCCTGCGTTTTGAGTTTGTACCACATATCCGTATTCGGCGACTGTGCGTAACGTTTGCCCAGCGTGATAGGAATAGCAGCCTGACGGGTGTTACCGCCGTAAGCCTGATCCATACCGGAACGGAAGCGGAACTTACCGGAAGCGGCTGTACCTGCAGGTATTTTAATCCGAACAAGGATAGAGTCATACTTGTTGATTGCCTGCATAAACAACTTATAATCCAGCGTATGCGTGTAAGACGTACCGGCAGCCACGTGAAGGGTCTGGCTGAGCATCTTCTCCGCAATCGGGAAACCGAAGGCAGCCTCGATGGTAACATCGCATGCAGCAGCATCGTTATTCTCAATATGGATAATCGGAGTCTGCGGGTCAGTCTGGTTTACCGTGCGTACGCGCGCTACTTCCTCTTTAGTTACTATATACCAAGCCTCAGCAACATCCTGCTCCGTGAAGTTCGGTGTATCGAGCAACAGCGTATCGAGTTTGCTTGCGCCTGTGATAGGCGTGAAAGTACCTGCGTCCACACGCTCTGCACTGATGTGCAGCGCTGTCGAACCTTGCAGGTTGATATAGATAATGCTGTCCTCCGGAGCCAACCACATAATGCTATGCGGGTGGAAGATCGTCTTTGTCTCGTGAGCCGCCAAAGTGAAGTTCTGCACAGACGGCGCATCTTCATCCGGACAACCCAGCGTCAACTGACCTGCACCGGTGCATGCTGCATTAGACTTGTTCTCGAGCTTAATACTCAAGTCTTGATTGTTTCCGATTTGTCTCAAATCCACTTTGTACCACAGGTTCTCATTCGCCTTCTGGTTATTACCGGATGTCCAGTTAAACGGAATAGCGGACGAGCAACTCGTACCCTCAGCCTCTTCATTCAGACGAATCTGCATAGAGATCTTCTGGGTCGAATAAACCTTGAGGTAAACGGTATCCTTCTTGATGTTCGAGAACATGTTACTCGACAGCGTTTTGCTGTACGAACCGTTCGCTTCAATAGTCAGCGAGCGTTTCTGGTTCTCAATGCTATCCGGACACTCGAGCGAGAGCTCTGCTGTGATCTTAGCAGCAGCCGTGGAGCTTTCGTTCTGCACGAAGATCGTCGGGAACTTAGCTGCTTTCTCGCGAGCCACTTTCATATCAATCAGGAACCACATCGTGGTATCAGCACTCAGCGTGTCTCCTTCTGCCCAGTTGAATATCTTAGCTTTCTCACAGATAGTATCCACTACCGCCTGCTTCTTGGCGTCTGTGAGCTCTACCCAGAACTTAACTTCCTGGTTAGTCTCCAAACCGATGTAAATGGTATCGCGCATCATAGCGTAGGTGGAATAAGCCAAACGCGTATGTGCGGTGTCACCTACTGCGATCGAACGGGTAATCTCTTGTACATCGATATACGGGCAGGAGAATGCGAGCGAAGCCTTGAGGTTAGCCTTGCCGGCACCCTGGTTCTCTACATAGACCTGCAAGTCTTTCATGTTATTAGGATCTTTTGCCTCTGTCAAACCGATAGCATACCACTGAGTCGTAAGTGCATCCTGACGGTGACCTTCCTCCCAGTTGAAGTCGATATTGGTCTTACAAGCCTTACCCTCACGGATATGTTTGAAACGGCTGATCAACCACATGTCTTGGTTCGGAGTCATCTTTACATAGATGTAATCTGCTTCCAAACCGATCAAGGTGTTCTTCGCCAGAACCTCAACCGACTCTTCTTCCGGAGCCAGAACAAGCGTATTACCTTGTGCTACATAAGCCGCTACCTCGAACGCCATCTTACGATCAATCGAACCGTCCACCGCTCCTTTGTTGCGGAACGTGAACTCCGGCTCATATTTCTTGAACGCGTTCATCTTCTTCACATCGTACTTGAAGTAGTACGTCGTACCTGCCAACAATAGCGTTGTGTCTTTCTTGTACATCATCGTATCGGTAGCGAGTCTCTCTGTAGGCAGCACTTTCTCCGTGTAGTACGTACCTGCCGTATCGGCCGGCATAACCGGCTGTGCGGGACGCTCAGCATACTCGGCTGTCACCGTAATCGGCTGGTTGTTCTCCAGACTCACGTACAGTTCGTCGTAAGCCATTCCGCTCAGCGCCGAGTTCGGGATGGTGTCGCGCAACGTCTGACCTGCTTCCAGTTCAATCGTACGTCTGGTTACACCACTGGACGGACAGTCAAGCGACTGACCGGCATGGAGGGTTAATTTACTCGTACCGTCGTTGGTTACAACAACGCACACATCCTTGTCCGTTTTGTTACGCGCAGCGGTGATGTTCACCTTGTACCAAACCGGCACACCGGCTGCTTTGGTGATTCCGGTAGACCAGTTGAAGGGCAAAGCATCCGTACAGGTCTCATCGAGATCTTGCGCCTCGAAGACACGAGCACTCATCTTCACTTCTCTGTCCGAAGTCAGCGTCAGATAGATCTCCTTCTGCTGGAGACGAATCAACATCGTAGCGTTAGCAGACCATACGCGCTGCTGTTTCGGATGGATCGTGAACGTTTTCTCGTCCGTCTGTCCGGCTACGGTTGCCTTCAATCTCGTGTTCGCATCGCTGAACGGATCCTTGTTGGCAAGAAACAGGTTGAGCGCCGGAGTCTCCTCTTCATACAGCGGAGCCAGGTCAACTCGATACCATTTCGTACCAGCCGGATGCGTCATCACGGAATCCCAACTAAAGTCAATAGCATTGGCTTTGGTCGAACCGTCATTGTCGCCGATAGCCATCATCGGAATAGCCATCACCAATGCTACAACTAATGTAAGAATTTTCTTCATAGAGTTGAATTTTAGTTAATAAATCTGTTAATTAATTTTGTTTTTGTTATTGTCTATGTATTGGACGACCTAAAAGGTCGTAATCTTGTCCTTTGCGTCGGATATAGAGCGTGCCTTTATCCAGGTATTTATAGGCTTTTTCTTCCGCCGGTGCCACCAGTTCATCGAGTCCTTCCGGCTCCTTCACATGCGTCTGAATCCAGCGGGTACATTGTCCTTCTGCCGTAACGATAAGCAGCGTATCTCCGATGGGCATCTCCGGCGTTGCCTCGATGGTGTCATACTCCAGTTCCGGCTCCGTAAAGCGGATCATTATATTACCGGCCTGCCACGTATCGCCATCCACCTGAAGGGTATCGTATAGCGTGGTATCTGCCTCAAAAATCCGGCTACCCACCAGGATGGTCTTACCCATACAGGTAGTGAACGTCGTATCGCCCTCGATGATACGGATGTCCTGATCTACATGGAGCTGGATCAAACGGGTACACTGGTTACGCTGCTTCTTGACGATCAGCGTGTCGCCGTAACCCTTGATCACCACGCCGAGACCGGCATACCAATAGCCGCTGGCTTTCATCTTACTGGGTGCAATCGATACCGTATCGAATTCGAGTTCGGGTTCGGTAAAATGCAGCGTGATGTCGCGCATCTCATAGGTATCCGCATTCTTCCATATCGAGTCTTTGATCACCGTATCCCGCTCATAGGTAATGCCGCTGGCGGTAAAGGTTTTTCCCTGACAGAGCGTCTCGTTCACAATCGTCGAGATCGTATCGAGCTTATGCTCCACATGCACCAACCAGCGCTCATCGCAACGGTTCTTTCTGGAGAGCGTAAAATCATAATCGCCCCAACCGTCTGCCGGTATAATATGCTGGCTCCGGTAGGTATACGGGAGTTGCGTTGTTTTCAGACGCAGGGTATCATACTGCGGCGTCGGCGGCACGACAGTCAGGTCATAGGCTGTCAGTGACAGCGTATCTCCGCCTATCCATACGATATCGTTCGGATAATAGGTCGTCTCTTTGAGCACCGTGTCGGGCAACTGAATGGACATACCCTGACAGAGCGTCGTATCGATGATTTGTGACTCCCATTTGAGCGAATTGCGATAGATGAGGCGTCCTACGTATCCCTCCGGATGGCTCACATGTACGAAGATACTGCGTCCGGCTTGTTTGGCCGCTTTCATCTGTATCGAATCCAGGATATAGACGTGCAGCGAGTCGGACAGTGTCACGTTCGCTATCTCCGTTCCGTTGCAGGAGTCTTGGGTCAGACGGATGGTAGCAGGCAGGTTGTTTTTCTGCTTCCAATGCAAAAATCCGCGGCCATAGGAATTGATTCGTGCCGGCGTGAGTTCATATACCTCTTCAGTAGTGTCGCAGACGTACGTCATGCGGGGGATAAGCGGCAAGGTGTTCTCGCAAGTTGAGCGCGGTCCCTGATCATATGGATAGCAGTACACCGTACCCGTTCCGTTTCGCGGATAGACGCGAATACGGGGGAACAACACTTTGCCGATCATCTCCGCCATTTCGCCCATCTCATCCAATCGTCTGTTGATCTCCTCCACATCCATCTCCTTCATACGGTTTCCACCTACCGTCATCGTGACCGTCGGTCCTTCGCTGGAGCAGAATGCATAGACCTCAAAAGTAACGGATACATCGGAGAACCAATAGGCACTAAGACCTTGACGCATCACGTCAATCGTCGTTTTATACCACATGGTATCCGTGAGCTCCAACTGCAACGGGAAGGCAAAATCGATCGCCTCATTCGTACACTCGCAGTAGTAGTACGGATAGCCGGGCAGGTCTCCCCAGCATTTACCCTCTTGCACCTGTTGCGGCATATTTTGCTGCGCAAAAGCGTTGGCAGCGACGAATAAAATGAGTATGTATAGTATGCGTTTCATTATTGAATTTTTGTTCCTAACAGATTATATTTGATTCCTCCGCGGATGATAACCACTTGGCCGTTCTCCACGCGCTTGATCGGCTTTTCTGTGCTTTGCGTTTGGTCGATCGCCTGATCCTTTTCTCCTACTGCAAAACTGCCGTAATAGCGCTGTCCGCAGAAGAACTGCACCTCCATCGAGATCGTACCGGCAGCCACCCATTGCGGTTGGTTAGCCTCGATGTTCAATTCTTCCAGCGAAGCCTCACCGCGCGGCTGATAGCGCCAGAAGATCGCCGTTACCGGCATCAGCGGCTCTACGTAATATGCATCGAGGTTCGCCTCTATGGTACGGAAGTTCACGTCAGCACCTTCGTTGGTCGCATGGCTCAACGCATTCGCCAGATAGAGTTCCTGCGTCGGCTTGACGTAGGTATATGGTTTGTACCATATCCGCGGGTCAGCCGTGGTGTCCACATGCTCGACGATACCGCTCTTCGTGCAGAAATAGCTAACCACCGTATCGAAATGCACCGGCTTCGGTTGAACATCCAAATGGAGGGTGATGGTAGAGTCACAACCGGCTGCATTCTTGATGGTGCAGGTGTACTCGCCTTTCTCCCTATACTCGCCGCAGATGCCTATGTATTTCTCGCCCTCATAAATCGTCTTATAGACATCCGCGCCGGTAGCCTGCTTGAGCGTCAGATGGAGCGTAACAATTGAGTCGCACAATGCGGTTGTCTTGCCGTTGTACGGATAGTTACCGCTCTGTTTATAGGTCGTTCCGCGCCATGTATAATCGCTTGCGCAGACCGACACGGTTGTGTCCACTGCATACGTGCGGTTCACCGTCAAATCCAGCGTATGAAGGGTATCCATCCAGATTCCATTGATCTCCTCACTACCATGCAGCGTGTCGGTCGAATAGATGCCGCTCGCCGCATAGGTCATTCCTCGCCAAGAATAGCTCTCGCCTGCCGCCAGACATACGATCTCGCGAACAGTGTCGTTCACAGCCATATGACGGATGGTCAAATCCAGATTGATGATCGAGTCGCAACCTGCCACATTGGTCTCTTCCCACGTCGGACCGCCATGCACGGAGCGGATATAGGTCCGCCCGTTAATCCATGTATAACGGTCGTACGCCGTGATACGTTCCCATGTGGTGTCAGAGGTATAATGGATATCCACCGTCAACGTAACGATACTGTCGCATTGGCGAACCGACTTGTATAAACGACTATACGTACCGGAATTCTCAATTGTCGTGTCACCCCATACATACTCATCGCACTCCGTTACGCTCGGCAATGTGGTGTAGATCGTATGGCAAACAAACGGACGAATCTCCGCCGTAGCGCCGTTCTCATGCGCCGAGAAATAGAGATAGCGAGCATCCTCTTCCTCTGCAGCCTCCGGCAACTCCCAACGCCAACCGGCGCGGCAGTTCTCCACTACCTGTACCGCATCAATGGTATCCATACCGGCTACATTCACCAGCACAGGGATAGGACCGAAAACAGAATCCGAGAAATAACAAACTGTAGCCGGCAGATGCTCCGCGTGGATCCGGAAGTAATTCTCCGTACCGTCCACTACCGAAGCATAAACCGTATCCTCCACCGCGGGCGCATTACTTACATTCGTGCCTAACGCGATGTATTGCGCCTGCGCGCACGATAAAACAGGCACAAGCAAGCACATGACCAGCGTCATGAGACCCCATCCTATGTGCTTTTTACTTGTCACTGTTCCTCGCGCATGTATATACGTGTACATAAAAAATCGTGCAAAAATACTACTTTTTTTTGAAATACGCAAATAATTTCTACTTTTTTACGATAAAAACATACAAAATCGTCCTATTTGACCTCTATTTGTATCGTTTCATCGGCGCCATAAAGGGTATGCGTACCCGTTTGGAGCGTGACGCTTTGCGTCTCTCCGGGCACCTGATCCCATGGCGTTTTGTTATCGATATGCAGCGTTTGTGCCTCCGATACACGGATGCTATATTTCTGCCCTGCGGCAGTCGGCTCGCCGTTGCAAACGATATGAATCGTAGAAGCCGGGAAATCGGTAGGCGCGGGATCTTCCTCCGGAGGTGCGGAGCTGGTGATTGTCATTTTACCATCCTGATCCGAGATGAAGCGGACATAGATATACCCTTCAGGGTTCACCCTATCCGCCTTCGAAGCAATCTGAGCCTCCGGCCATCTCCAAGAGGCGTTTACATTTAAAGTCCGTCCTCCGAGTTTATGCGAATCCGATGTACCGAACAAACAGGTGTCACCTACTATCACCTGACAACTGGAGGTACTATTGGTCCACTTAAAGGTCATATCGCCGCCCGCCCATTCGCGGTAATAAAAGCGGTAATAAACTGTCTCCTTTGATTTTCTTAGTACAGACAATGTAGCACCCGGGTAATGGATTTCCGGCCACTTTTTCTGACAATCAGATATATCCCATATCGAGGGATTCAGCGTCGTTTTGGCGGTACACTCAAAGCGAACGTATAGATATTGCGCCGTGGTGTGCGTCCATAGCTCACGCATCTGCTCTGTAGTCAGTCCGAGCCAATGCCCGTCATCGTCCGCATGGAACTGATACGTTGCGATAGCATCAGGCAGATAGAAGTCATAGGTGGCACCAACGTACATCTTAAAAATATGATTGGTCGGCGTAGTAAAGATCGTAGCCGTATCCCAGGTATAAGAGATCGCATACAAGGCATTGGTATCTGCCGGAATAGGCGTTACTTTATCGTATCGCAGCAGTTTGGCACCACCTTGAGGCGGAGCTTGCGGCACACGCTCAATCTTCATCACTCCGGTACCTTCGGTGAAAAACTTCGCATAGAACATACCCGCTTCGCTGGAAACTTCACCACTGTGGATATAGTATTTCAGCTGTGCGCTGGTCAGTTTGGCGGTATCTTGCGGTTGTAACGTTTTGAAATACAAAATGTGTCCGTCACTATTGTCAGTGGGATCATAACCGCACACGTCTCCTACGGAGAGAATCACAGGCTCCGTCCCATCCCATATATAGCGGATAGAGTCTTCCTGCCATTGCACATACGGCACAACCACGTGACGATTTGTATCTTGCGCATTGACTCGCACTGTATCCCCCAAGTGCATGAATTTAGCCCCACTCATACAACTGGTAAACATGTCATCCGGAGCGATGCTGATGGATCCCCTCGAATTGTAGGTCACCTTCACAAACACCTGTACATTGTAATCGATACCGGTCTTCAGCAGCAGGTCGCGATATTCCTTACCGATTGCCAGATAGTAGCAGAAATCCCCTGTTTCCGTCGTGCCTTCCTGCAAGGTCGGCTTGTGCGGCATATCGAATTTCAGGCCGGTACCGCTATTGGGGCAGAAGAGGCTACACAGGATATTATCCGTATAGATTCCGGGCATACAGGTAAAGTCCATCTCCACCACCGGTTTCGGATCATTTTGCCCGTTCTCCGGAACGAAATAAACCGACAGCGGCAGATCGAAAGTCCATGCCGAGTACCATACATAATGAGGATATGAGATTGTCTCAGTGTAGTTATCTCCCAAAGGAATCGCCGTTGCACAGGTCGTACCCGGTGCGGCTCCCCATACGTGCATGCACGAGCCTATTATCAGTCCCGCGCACACACATAATACTTTAAAGAATCGCTTCATAATCCCTAATTCTCTAATTCACTAATTCACTAATTCCATAACTCCCTAACTCATTCATCAGAACGCCGGTTCTTTACCGCTTTTGCGCCCTGGAGCGCCCATGTGACTAGCCAAACTTGCCTCTCCGAGTTCTTTCATCCAACGCCCTAAAGCGCCAAGGTTAGTTACTTCCGACTGAGGAACGATATAATTTCTCTTTTTCATATCTTTATTGTGCTTTTTGTCCTGTTATTGAATACATTTCTCCATTGCGAATGATGAATACCTTATCATCCACTATCACCTTGCGTACTGCATCGCCATTGAGGATAGTGGTCTCCTCGACACCGGTTGTTATCGCAGGTGCCTTCCGTACAATACGCAAGCCATAATGCGTGTCTGTACCCTTATCCAAGGTAGCCGTGTAGCCGCTATAGTTCAGGTTCCAAATCGCTCTACCGTCATAGGTCAGATAGAGGCTGGTACCTTCTTTCGCTTCTCCGTTCAGGAAGATATTGTACTCACCTGCTTTCGGAGCCGAGATAGTAAGCGGATAATTCGCTTTGTTGTTAATCAAAGCGGTTGTATTCATACAAAGTTTCTCTCCATATCTATCTACCCACATCTGCGCACGCACAGGGCTCACGCCGGCTTTGGAGAGGTCTTTAAGGATGACGTACTTGTCTTCCTTATCTTCCTCAGCCAAGATCAGCAGACGGTCAGCGGCAGCATACCCAGTCGCAGCGATCTGCACGTCATAGCGATCTTCCATGATCTGCTGACGAGTACGACGCGGAGCAGCTTGCGGTTTAATGGCCTCTTGGTCTGTAGCCTGTACAATAGAGACATCATCGTCATCGCTACCTACCTGTACGAAGACTGCTTTACCTACCACCAGTTTCTTATCATCCATATCGTAGGTACGATATCCGTCGGATCCGATTTGACCACCGTCATGCACCTGACAAACCGTCACTCCGTTTAATTCTGCGACAGCATGATACATCGTCGGGTTACCGAGACCGTTCCATCCGCCGTTGTTTCCGGTAGTAATATCCGTAGCATTCTCTGCCACAGATACTTTCCCGTCATAGAGGTTAAGGATATCCGGATCCGTTGCTTTCGTGAAGCGTACGGTCTGGATAGCACGGCTTGCCGAAGCAATCATGTATGCTTTACCCGGATAGAGGATACTATCTCCGCCATGCGGCGCGGGATCCTCTACATATTCCCAACATGCAGCTACCGGACCGCGCTCAGCACGTGTAGCGCCATTGTAATAGATGATATCATATCCGCGACCAAGCGTCAGCGTCTCGCCGTTGATCTGGATCGGATTACCGGCCTTTCTCAAATCGACTACGAACGGCACGGTGAATGCATTCCAACGACGGTTAGAGGGGTTATTCAGTTTCAGATCGAAGTACATCACATCCGCCACTATGTTTCCTGTTGCTTCGCCGGATCCGCTCTGCGCGGAAGCAAACGCTTCATCCGTATCGATTACCTCGCTGATGGCTTCGATGGTAAAGGTTGTAGTGCTAAGTGTTACATTCTCCGGCACGTGTAATGCTCCAGCCACATGAACCGTAGTGGTTGTCGTCTCCGTATTCATTTCAACCGTTTCTGTATCACCTCCTTCTACGTCAATAGGATCTACTATATGTTTATACGTGGCAACATAGGTAGCAATACCGGATACCAATTCAATCGCAGGTGTCCACCCGATAAATTCATATGATGCATCTATCGTGCTGACAGGAGTACCGCTATATGTAGGACTACTGCCATAGCCCACTTCGGACGATTGCAACTGTTCACCGTTATCATTCACAAACGTAATCGTGTACGGACGTGCGGCGACATTGAACGAACCTTCATAGGTCTCATCCTTGTCAACCGCATACGGTGTCGGAGTCCATCCGCTGAAGGTAAATACCTGACTTTCGCTTTGTTCCTTAGTCGGAGTCGATCCGTAAGAAGGCATAGCGCCATAACGCAAGGTCTCCTCTTTATATGCCTCCTGCTCGCCATTCAACTTCACATCCCAAATGATAGTATAGGTAATGCGGTCATAATAGATCTTGACAACCGTAGAGCCATCCGGAGCAATCGTTCCCTGTACAAACGACTGAGCAGCCTTAAATCCGGTATAATTCTTAGCTACAGCTTCCGTAGCTGCATCCGTAGTACCGGTCATATTAACCGTCTCATGCTTTGTATAGTTGTCATCATTGATATTCTGCCAATAATGCTCAACCGCATAAGCCGTATTGGTGTTTGCAGTCCAGGTCGCCGTATAGGTTTTATCCTCCGAAGGCATAGTCGCTGCCGGAGTTGGTGTCCACTCCTTGAAGGTATATCCGGTTTTTGTTGGAGTGCTTGGCTTTGTAATCGTTGCACCTACCCGGGTCTTTCCTTTGGTGTAGTTTCCTGTCAGGTCATTGCCATCAGTAACCCATGTCAAGGTATATGCTTTGTCTATATCATACTGGTAGCCTTCTGAGTATTCTGTGCCGGAAGTCAACTTATAGACACCTCTGTTTGCCGCTAAGTTTGCTTCCAAATTGGTATTTTGGACAAAATATCCGTCTTCAATAGTAATAGTACCCGCATTCTTATAAACTCCTGCTACTGCGCTTGGGGCTGACGCTTTGAACTTACCGGATTTGATAATAGTCGTTCCATCGGCTGTATATACCGCATATGCACCACTGGTCTTGGTGGTGGCAGACACAACACAATTACTAATAGTAGTCGTTCCTTTGCTGTAAATACCATAGGCATTTTTGCTATTGGAATTACCTGTCACGGTGGCAGATAACGTAGCTTTGCTTATGTTCGCTGTTCCTCCGTCAATACGAATAGCACTATTGAAATAAGAGTTGTTAGATGTGGTTGGAGCTGTTGCTGTCATAGTTCCGCCCGTTACATTCAATGTACCGCCTGTCTGGTAAACAGGGAAGGAATATGTTGTTCCGGCGGTAGTGGTGATAGTCACTCCGTTCTTGATCGTTGTGGTACCAGCTTTCACCTGCACACCGTACGGGTATGCATATCTAAGTGTTTGACATGTGATGGTACCTCCATTGATGTTTGTTGTTCCGTTTGACTCAATGCCGTATGCACGTCTATCCACACGTGCATTGATAGTACCATTATTCATTGTAAACGACTTGCCTGAGGCTACGCCGACTGCGCACAAAGCATAGTTTTCTCCACTATATCCAGTCGCATTATCCACAGAAATAGTGCCATTATTGAGCACAAGACTGCCATTGGTAACATATACATTATAATAACAGGCGTTATTTGGAGTACCGGTCATCTTGAGTGTACCGCCTGTTTGGCTGTCAGTGATAGTAAAGGTCGAACCGCTACCATTGATGTTAAGCAGTTTGTTGGCTGTACCTCGCACCGTATGACCATTGAGGTCAAGGGTGCAAGTGGTGTTGGCAGCCGTGAAGGATAAACTGGTTGCGATACCGCTGATGTCTTTGAGGATAGTGATGGTGGCATTCTTTTTGCCGTTAGCAACAGCAAAAGCTTCAGGCAGGAAGAAGAATTCGCGTGTCTCGATAGCATCCGTTACGCGCACTTTGGGTTCTGCCAACACCCACTCGCCGTTTTCGTATTCATAGTAGCGTTTTACGTTCTGGTCGTTGTAGTCGAAGAAGAACGGATCTTCGCGTTCCACTAACAGCCAGTCGTTATTGTACCAGATGTATATACCACCCTCTACGATATAGGCTTTCTCTTCGTCCTCGTACTTGGTAGCGGGATGCCAGTTACATCCCTCGAAACAGATATAGTAATTAGTCGGGTTAGCCACATCATGCCATGCCTCGTCTTCCGTATTCTTCTCAAGAGCTACGAAATGACCATCTACAAGCGCTTTTTTAACATCGTTAATCGTGTACAAGCAGTTCTCATCCACGGATCCGAGCGAGTTAACCGCACATCCGTCTACGGCATACAGACTATTATCCGAACCGCCATAGACACCTTCCGTTTCTGTCCTGAGCAACTGCAGCCAACTATCCGTCGGATAGGTATAACGAATATCACTTGCCGGTGTTTCGTTGAGTGCCTGCGTTGCATTAAAGATATTGCTACAGGTACCATCTTGCGACACGTTGCACCACTTCATACCAGCAACTAGACCTGTCTTGTCTGGAGCATAAACGGCATCTGTAGGAACATCATCTCCGCTATTACCATTTGCCATGTACTTAAATGCGTAGGTATGATTGGCTCTCTCATCTTTGTTCGCAGCAACAAACCAGCGACCATGTACATTGTGGAAAATTGATGAACCGATAGACTTGGTGTATGAACCATCTTCGTTGCAGAGGTTGGCAGCTGCTATGTCATTTGTTACTGATGTTGAAACACCCGTACAATTATATATCTTTTCAGAGCCGGGGAGTTCTCCTTGGAAAGTTATAGTTCCACCTCCATGTCCCATAATATTGGCACCACCAGTTGTTGAATATAGCTTTCCATCAGAAGTAACAATCATACCTCCATCCACGATCAATTTCGCATCTTCAAGATTGTCATTAGACTTACCATCTCCTCGTTGCTTATGATTTGTCAAGTTAGGGAAAGAATAAAAATATCGTCCATTACAATACATACCCCACTCATCTTTATCAAAAAGATGTAGGCGAGAAGCTATAGTGACAGTCGCGTCGCTTTTTACTTCTATTACCGAACCTGCTTGAACAGTCATTGGCTTGGATAATGTCATATCACATTTTGATAATATGATATGCATATTGTTACATATCGGCAAATAGAATTGGCTTGAGCTAATGCTTACATATACAGTGATATTAAGTGCATCCAATTGCGCTGTACCGCTTAATTCATAGCATACCAAATCCGTCGTTGGATCATACCATTTACGCACAATTGATTGGGAGTCTTTTAACAAAAATAACGTTCCGCTGCTTCCTATAATTGTGAATGTTGCGGGATTTTCTCCGCCGCCACCATATACATTGGTATAGTTCTTCATTTCGGCACCATACTTATACGTAACAGGAACTTCTACGTTTTGTATAGAATAACTTTGAAATGGGAAAAACTTCCATGTTGACTTATTGCTATTAATCGTACTACAAGCCGTTCCACCACGCCAGTCACCCACCGTAAAATACTCCCAAACAGCAGCACCGGAATTAGCAGTAATCGTACCAACTCCTACCGTGTTGTTACCTTGATCCATGCCTTGTCCTCTAACAAATCCCCAGCAATACAATGTGGCCGTATTGTTCAATTCAATATGTCCTCCCTTTGCCATGTCAATAACACCGCAGGGGCCTGTGACAAATGCAGACCAGTGACCACCATTTGTTGTTGCCAACGTTCCTCCTACACAAATGGAACCTCCTGATGCAACCGATATATTGCTACCATCCGTTAGGGTTAGTGTTCGATATGCAGATGGTGCCGGTGCTGTCCATGCTGCGTTATCCGAATAGTATTTCGTGGCTGGAGTTGTTTGCGGCACTTCCGATGTACTATATGGAACATATAGCGTCACACCGCTTGATATCGTATAATTTCCTGCAGCGAGAAGACCATCTTGAATAACGACAATCGTTCCACCACCGTTAGCCACCGCTTTTGCGTTGGCCTCATTCAAATCCCAGAATTGAGCGCCACCCACTTTAAATATCGCGTAATTACTCGGTATAAACTCCGCATAGACAGTTGTTGCTCCGGTAAACGTTGTCGTAAATGAGGCTTCATAACTAAGATAGTTCTTGCTTCCGTCTCCATTAAGTGTGTACCATCCCCAAAAACGATATCCATCCGAAGGTGTTGCGATTAACGGGGTACTCAGTTCACCGGTTGCAGTATGCACCACATGCGGCCAGGCGGACGGAGATGCTCCGTTCACCGTAATAACGCCGTTATTGGGTTGAGCAAAAGTCACATCAAAGTCAAGCACTAGTTCTGAGAAGTAGGCATATACGGTATGCTCTTTAGTACTGGTGCAGTAATACTGCGTTTTGTCACTACCATCTTTTGCTGTTCCGCTGTTTTGTGTACCTCCCGGATTGGTAGTCGACGCAGAACCTTTGGTTGTGGATGCTGCAAAAGTAGTTTTCAGCTCCACATTAGTACCTAATTCATACACTTCAGGACGCGTTGAACTCGCCGACCATCCGTCAAACTTATAGCCTGATTTTGGATTGGCGTACAAATAAAACTCTACTTGTCCGGCCGTTGTCGGCGCATCGGTTGACTCACCATAGTCGTTAGGATCCTGTCCTGTTGCGTTAGAAGACTCCGTTGTCGCATTGCTTGTTGATGCAGCACTAGTGCTAACATATACACAACCCTGTCCCGTGCAGGCGGTAGCCGTCTTGGCAGTGACTTTGGCATAGTAGTAATAAAAATAGCCATCCGATCCTCCTGCCCACGCATCGCTCACCCCGAGCAGCAGCACTAATACCATCGCCGCATAGCGGAAGAGGTTTAGGCGTGCCCCGCTAACACAGCGAATAATGTTCATTGATTTAAATAATTTCGTTCTCATATCTTTTTGTATCTTAAATATTTTCGTTATTGTCTCCCACAGATCTCACGGATCTAACGGATTATTTCTTTTGGTCAAAAATTATTAACAATAATCCAAAAATTTCTTTATGATTATTTCTCACTAATAAATCCTACAAATTCCTCGAGGCTTCGTTGTAAAACACTTCCCACTTTCAACTGCTCCTCATATTTCGAAACCATCGTCGGACTTACGCTGCGGTTTAACGCATAGCGCACTACTTCCGGATTGGCATCCTTGCACATCAATATGCCTATGCTCGGATTCT
>Ga0247610_10002120_pt1 | contig 23443 bp, 14 predicted proteins | sample 174DNAGHGhighgp2_FD_193483 | JGI IMG/M metagenome (GOLD analysis project Ga0247610, IMG submission 193483) | Sheep rumen microbial communities from Palmerston North, Manawatu-Wanganui, New Zealand - 1742 DNA GHGhigh gp2 | ecosystem: Host-associated > Mammals > Digestive system > Stomach > Rumen...
CCCTCGGCTGTGGATGCGTACTCCCCATCATGGTCGTATGGTTTGTTATCCGTGAGAGCATGAACAAGACCAACCAACGCACACAGATTGTGCTGGCTGCTATTGAGAAGAATCCCGACATGGACATTGAGGAACTGATGAAGAAAATTTCTCCCAAAAAGAAACTGCTGAAAGAGAAGCTCTTGTCGAAACTGCAAACGGGAAGCATCACGGCCTTGCTCGGTGTCGGTTTCTTGGTGTGTGCCCTCTATGTTGACTATCTGGGTGGAATGAGTTCAAAAGATCTTAGGATGCTCTATCTGGTTGGTGCCATCCTGTCGGGTGTAGGTGTTGCCTTCATCATTAACTATTTCGTTGGTAAGAAAATGCTTGCCAAGGAGATTGAGGCAGAGGAGAAAATGTTGGTATCACAGGCAGAAAACAAGTGACACGTGATGCCTTCATAGCCCTTGTTGAGCGTGAGCAGGAAGCCCTCCGAGGTTTCTTGCTCACCCTCTGCTGCGGCGACAAGAGTAACGCTGATGACTTGGCGCAAGATGTACTAGTCAAAGCTTATATCTCGTCGGCTGGCTATCAGGAAAAAGGACATTTCCGCTCGTGGCTTTTCAAGATAGCCTACAACACGTTCCTTAACCACAGGGCAAGTTGTCGCACGATGGAAACGCTTGATGATGCCCGAACACTCGTCAGTCCCCAAACTGCCGACGATGGTTTCGAGCACCAAGACATCTACCTCGCCCTGAGAACTTTGCCGCCAAAGGAACGTTCGGCCATCACGCTCTACTACCTCAGCGGCTACGACATCAAGGAGATTTCGGTTATTACTGAGACCTCGGAGGATGCTGTGAAGAAACAGCTCTCGCGCGGTCGTGATAAACTAAAAGAAATATTGAAGTTATGACAAAGGATAAAGCACTTGAGGAACTTTTCCTCGCCCAGAAGCCCCACTTCGATGACCACGATGCATTCATGGCCACTGTTACCAAGCGATTGGATGCCGTCGAGTACATCCATCAGCATCAGGAGGCCACCATTCGCCGCTACAAGATGGCGATGATTGCCGCCTTCGTGGTCGGTATCATCAGCGGAGCCGTCACGATGGCCTTCATTCTTTCCACGCCCGTCGACGAGCCGCTCTTCACATTCCAAGTGCAGACAGGTTTCCTTCTCTGGCTTGCCGAATATTCCCGCCCAATAGCTGCCACAGCCCTCGCCTTGGTGATGACCTTTGGTATGATGAGTATAATCAATAATGTGCAGGGCATCGTGCGGATGCGTAAAAAGAATGCAATTGTTACCAGTTTGGCAATGTAGTTTTTGAAACAAGACTGTATATGTAAGCTAACAAACATCACCAATAGGGAAAGAAGCCTATCTAAAAGGGGAAAAGATACGAGGTAGCAGGGAAAGAACCCAATAGTATTGAGAAAAGAGCGTTCGGCCGCATCAATGCGGGCGGGCGCCCTTATATCTGCGAGCGAATGGGCGTATATGTGTGAGCGGCCGTCCGAATCCGATTTTATGCAGTGCTAACCATATTATCTTACCATTCGACTTATGGCAATTGTGTACCGAGTGGCAGACGGTAAACAATTGTGTGGTGAACTCGCTGTGTAACATTATTAATTCATATTCATTTTATTTGTTTATTTACTTATTTATTTGTACCTTTGTCGGCGAATATTAAAGAATCATATGAGACAGACATTGACGATACTCTTAATGGCTGCGGCTATGACCGCCACAGCGCAGATAAAGACTGAGATAAAGACGATGAACCAGGCCGGGCCTTATGCCGTCAGTGCGCCGCTGGCACTGGACACCGTCGACGTGAAGGGCAACAAGTTCGACGAGGCCTCGCTGATAAACAACATCGCACTTACCTCGCCGGTGACAGGCCGGTTCGAGGGCCATGTGCTCCCTTCGCTGACGGATTCGAAAAGCGTGGGCTTGCTTTCATTCTATGTGAACAACCGCGATTATCTGAAAGGCAAGATCGAGGTGAAGGGGCCCAAGCACTACAAACTCTATGTTGACGGCCATCCCGCCACGCCCGAGCTGAAACTCGCCCCCGACCACCACACCTTTACCATACAATATCTGGCTGAGCCGAAAGATACCGACTCCATCCGTGTCACGATTGATGCCCCTAAGGCTGTGGCCTATACGCTCGACGCCAAGCATCCCTTTATGGTGCACGATATCACCGACGGCAAGCGTGTGCGGGATATCTCTATTTCGCCTGACGGACAGTATGCCTGTGTGGCTTGGCAGACGACCGAGCGCGGTGGACAATCACGCTGGAACTACGAACTGAAGGAGGTAAAGACAGCTCGCACCGTGATGCTGCCCCAGCGGCAGGCCCGTTGGCTGCCCAAGACCATCGCTTGGATAGAGGAGGAGCGTGAAGGTAGGAAACGTGTGCTCTATCAGGTGAAACCTACTGGTGAACGTACCCGTTGGATCAGTGGCCTGCCTGAGGGTGGTTATACGGTGGCTCCTACGGAGGACTATTTGGTGATGACCATCGAGGAGAAGGGTCCCGAGGAGGATAAGGAGATGTTTGAGGTGTTAGAGATGGACGACCGTCAGCCGGGCTGGCGCAACCGCAACTATCTCGCACGCTACGATGTGGCTACTGGACTGACGCGTCGTATCACCTTCGGCCACCAGCAGACGATGCTGATGGATATCTCGCAGGACGGACGGAAGTTGCTTGTGGCGCAGTCGTACTCGCGGCTGGCAAAGCGTCCCACGGAGGTGATGGACGTGATGGTGGTGAATGCAGAGACCTTCAAGGCCGACACGCTCTTCACCGCGGCGGGATTCCTCGCCAACGCCTCGTTCTCGCCCGATGGCAGGCAGATCCTTTTCAAAGGCTCGCCTGAGGCCTTCGACCGTATCGGTTGCACGCTGCCGGCTGATGTAACGCCGAATATGTATGACTATCAGCTCTATCTCTATGATATCGCCTCGAAACAGGTTAAGCCGCTGACGTGCGACTTCAACCCCTCGGTGCAGACCATCGACTGGGCGTGGGGCGACGGGCTCGTGTATTTCACCGCTGAGGACCGCGACTTCGTACGGCTCTATCAGATGAATCCTTATAATGGTCAGATTGTGCAGCTGGAGCATACCGGCGACAATGTGACGCGGATGAATGTGTCGGCACACGCGAACATCGTCGGTTATATCAGCAACGGTGTTTCCGAATATGCCTCGGCCTTCGCGGCCTACACCGCCAAGGGTAAGGCCCCGATGAAGCAGGTGCGGCTGTATGACGGCAGGAGTATCATGGATGACATCGCCGTGGCCGACTGCAAGGACTGGAACTATGTGAACGCGAAGGGCGAGACGGTCTACGGCCGGATGTATCTGCCGCAGGACTTCGATGCTACGAAGAAATACCCGATGATCGTGTATTACTATGGTGGTTGTTCGCCCGTGAGCCGCTATTTCGACGGCGTATACTCCGGTCATTACTGGGCCTCGCTCGGCTATGTGGCCTATATCCTTCAGCCCAGCGGTGCCTCGGGCTTCAGTCAGGAGTGGGGCTCGCGTCATGTGAACACGGCGGGACGCGGTCCGGCGGAGGATATCATCGAGGGCGTGAAGCGTATCTGTGCCGAGCATCCGTTTATCGATGCGAAGAAGGTGGGCTGCATGGGTGCCAGCTACGGCGGATTCATGACCATGTACCTGCAGACGCAGACGGATATCTTCGCCGCCGCCATCTCGCACGCCGGCATTGCCAACCACACGAGCTACTGGGGCGAGGGCTACTGGGGCTATAACTACAGTGAGGTGTCGATGGCCAACAGCTATCCCTGGAGTCATCGCGAGCTCTACGTCGATCAGAGCCCGCTCTTCAATGCCGACAAGATCCACACACCGCTGCTGTTGCTCCATGGTACAGCAGATACCAACGTGCCCATCATCGAGAGTCTGCAGATGTTCACGGCCCTGAAACTCCTCGGCCGCGATGTGGCGCTCGTGGAGATTGCCGGCGAGAATCACCATGTGCTCGACTATGGCAAGAAGATCAAATGGCTCGGCGCCCAGATGGCGTGGTTCCAGAAATGGCTCAAAGACGATCCGACTTGGTGGGATGCCCTCTTCCCAAAGAAAAATCTGTAGAAATCATATCGGTTAATTCTTCAAATATGATAAGAAAGCGATTTGCCTGTCTGCTCCTGATTCTGGCGCCCTTTATGGCTATGGCGCAGGATATTTCGGCCACTCTGCCCATCCCCGCTGTGGCGCAGAAGGACGGCAATCTGTTCCATATGGCCTCTGCATCCGCCAAGGGCAAGCCCGTGCTGCTTCAGCCACTCTATTGGGTGAAGACCTTGATCGACTCGTCGGCTGTGGCCACCATCGACCGTGATTATATCGAACAGCCTAAGCCCGCATGGGCCATAGAAGCCAGGAGCACCCTGAACCAGTCGACGCTGAAGATGGAGAGCACGTGGGAGAATCCTGTAAATGGCAACACGAACCTTTGGGCGAAGAGTAAGAACGGTCTCTCCACTTCAGTAGGTCTGTGGCTGGGTTATCGCGGCTATGGTTTCGGCTATTCCAAGGAGCTCGGTAAGACCAACGGCTCTACATTGTCTTTCGGAGCCATGGGCGGCAGCTTCGGTATCAACCTGCGCATCAGCTCCTATCACAGTGATATGCCCGACCTTTATATTGACGGAGAGAAACTGTCATCCTACGACGAAGACGACGACCGTCTGGAGGATCCTATTAAGGTGCGTACGCTCTTCCTCGACGGCTATTACATGCTCAACGGCAAGCACTTCTCATATGCCGCTGCCTATGATAATTCGCTCATCCAGAAGCGCTCGGCCGGATCGGTTGTCGTCGGCGGAATGTACTGTCACAGCCGCGCAGATTATAGCGACGATTCCAATTGGCTGCTGGCAGTACTGATGGAGGGTGTGGGAAAGGTGAAATTCTCGCAGGGCAGCATCGGTGCAGGCTATGCCTACAACTGGGTGCCCGCCCGCGGATGGCTCGTCAGCGCGATGGCCATGCCGATGCTCACATTTTACAACCGCACCACGGAGTATATGTATGACTATGATTTGATGAATCCTAACGTGAAGGATTGGGATGCGCTTTCGGAAGATGAGGCTATGGAATGGCTGGGTGACGAGGATACAAAGATTACAGCAGTCAACGAGCGGAAAGAGACGTCCAATAACAAGGTGAAACTGAATTTCGATGCGCGCTTGAGCGTGGTCTATAATTTCGACCGTTGGTATGTGCGCGTCTATGGTCATTATAATCAGTTCCGCTATGGTAATGATTTCGTTTCAGGGCGTGTGACTGACTGGACAGCGAATGCGTCGCTGGGATTCAGATTTTAGTGAATAGTGAACAGTGAATAGTGAAGAGATAAAGGATAAGCGGATTGCGGTGCTGTTGTCGGGCGGTGTCGACAGCAGTGTGGTGGTGTATGAGTTCGCAAAACTCGGACTCCATCCGGACTGCTTCTATATCAAGATAGGACCTCAAGAGGAAGAAGAGTGGGACTGCTCTTCGGAGGAGGATCTGGAGATGGCAACGGCGGTGGCGCATAAGTACGGCTGCAAACTCGAGGTCATCGACTGTCACAAGGAATACTGGAATCAGGTGACGACCTACACGATGGAAAAGGTACGTGCCGGCTTGACACCCAATCCAGATGTGATGTGTAATAGGCTGATTAAGTTCGGTGCCTTCGATGAGAAGCGTGGCCATGACTATGACCTCATCGCCACCGGCCATTATGCCCAGACAGAAATCGATGCCGAGGGCCGGAAGTGGCTTTGTACGAGTCCTGATCCTGTGAAGGACCAGACTGACTTTCTGGCTCAGATCTACGACTGGCAGCTCAAGAAAGCCCTTTTCCCCATCGGACACTATGTGAAGGATGAGGTGCGTCAGATAGCGGAGCGCGAGCATCTGGTGAATGCTAAGCGAAAGGACTCGCAGGGTATCTGTTTCCTGGGTAAGATCAGCTATAACGACTATATCCGCCGCTATTTAGGTGAGCAGCCGGGCGATGTGATTGAGTTGGAGACGGGCAAGCGTATCGGGGAGCATAAGGGCTTGTGGTTCCATACCATCGGCCAGCGTAAGGGCATGGGCTTTGGTGGTGGCCCCTGGTTCGTGGTGAAGAAAGATGTCGCCAAGAACATCCTCTACGTCTCTCACGGCTACGATCCCGAAACGGCCTACAAGCAGGACTTTCCCGTCCGTGATTTCCATTGGCTGAGTGTCACAAAGTTTCCTGACCCCAATGTGACATTTAAGATCCGTCATACGCCAGAATATCACCCCGCAACAATAGAGTGGACAAGCTCAAATGAGTTCATTGTCCACTCCAAAGAGAAAATCCACGGTGTTGCCCCGGGGCAGTTCTGTGTCATCTATGATGACCGCCACCACCGTTGCTTGGGCTCCGGTGAGATCACCGTATAAGTCAAACAGTTGGGGACGGTTCTTTTTTGTTTGACCAATCACGCGAATAGGCTGTCAAACAAAAAAGAACCGTCCCCAACTGTTTGATTATTTCAGGATCAGACCCCCATTGGGCTGGAGGATGACTTTTGCCTTACCTTTCTTGTCGACTTTGAGGGTGGTGAGTGAGGGCTCACCGGTCTTCTTGTCGTCGACATAGTATTGCAGTGTCTGTCCTGGTGCGAACATCGGCAGGTCGAGTGTCAGAGTCAGGGGCTGCTTCTCTGCGGAGAGGCCGGCTACATACCAGTCGTTGCCATGACGACGGGCCAGGACCACATACTTGCCAGGATAGCCGTCGATATAGCGCGTCTCATCCCAGGTGGTGGGCAGCGTTTTCAGGAAGTCCATCTCGAACTGCGGCAGTTCCTGCAGGTTATTGGGCTGCATGGCCACGCACTGCACAGAGGTCTGCATGATGAGGCCTGAGGCCATCTCGAAGATGTCGGTGGTCTTGCGGGTGTGGCGGCTTTTGTTGTCCTTCGACAGGTATTTGTTCATGATGATGCCGCCCCAGTCCATCGAGGCCGTGGCGTTGCGACAGAAGGGATGGAGGGTGAGGTCGAAAGGCTCCTTGATGGCTGCGCCTTCGTTGAAGTAAACGTTCTCGGATGCCAGCACTGCCTCAGAGGCGACGTAGTTGGGATACATCTTCTCCCAGCCTCTGGGGATGGTACAGCCGTGGAAGACGACTTGCAGGCCATAGCGGTTGGCATCGCTGAGGATATCCTCGTAGAGTCGCATGGTCTCCTGCTTGTCACCGCCGAAGAAGTCGACCTTGATGCCCTTGATGCCTATCGACTGCATCCACTTCATCTCGCGTTCGCGGGCAATGGCGGTGTTCATGCAGTCGCGAGGTCCTTGCGGGGCATCGTTGGCAAAGCCGTTGCTGTTGTACCATAACAGCAGGTGAACGCCTTTCGACTGCGCATATCGGGAGAGTTCAGGTATGCGGTCACGTCCTATCTGCGTGTCCCACCAGTTGTCGACGAGGCAGTATTCGAAGCCCATAGCGGCGGCGAGGTCGATGAAACGCACCTGATCGTCGTAGTTGATGGATTTATCCTGCCAGATGAGCCAGCTCCAGGTGTAGCGGCCTGGCTTGTAGTCAGTGCTGGGCGCATAGAGAGGCTCAACGACATCATAGCTGATGGTGGTCTCGACGATGGGTTGGAGCGTGGTGCCCAGGGTGATGGTGCGCCAGGGGGTCTGTCCAGGCAAGGGGATGGCAGCGAAGTCGGAACCGAAACCGTTATTCTCGCCTAGGTCGGGGTAGGCTACTGTATAGCCGGTACCAGCCTGATAGTCTGAGAGATGGCTGCCACAATAGTTGGAGCCTACGCCTGTCTCGCTGATGAGCGCCCAACCTGCGGGCAGGTGGAAGAGGGCAGGGAAGATGTAGCCATGTCCGTACTGTGAGGCTTTGTCCATGGGGGCATCGGCGGAGTAGCCTTCTTCATAGCTGGGCTTGGTCTGTTCCCAACCAGACTCCGGGCCTATCTGCGGGGAGATGAAGGTGGTGGTGCCATCGGGGAAATTGAAACTGCTCAACTCACTCATGATTCTCGCACGCTTCATCTCCTTACGACCTACATTTTGTCGGGGCAGCGCATAGCGGAAGGCAATATCGTTATCGCTAACCTGAAAGGTGATGCTCATCTTCATGCCGTCCTTGGTCTGAATGTCCATCAGCAGGCAGTTGGCCTGATATGAAGCTGCTGAAGCCTTTGTGCCCCGCATCTGGTAATCATAACGCTTCGTTTTTACTTCATAATTCTTAATTGACATGTCGCGGGTGAAATCGCCGATAGAGGTCTTGAGGCCTAAGGCAGAGGGCATGAGCATCTGCTGGCCGTCGAGGGTGGCGGAATAGTATAAGCGTCCGCCCGCATCACTGATGGTCACCTGCAACTTGTTGTTGGGTGATGAAACACTAACGTCACCAGCCCAAGCGAGGGCTGATGACGTTAGTAAGATTGACAAGAATAATGTTCTCATTATAGTAACTGATCGCTTTCGATGTCCTTGAAATACTTGTAGGTGCTGACCTTGAGCTCGTCGGCAGCATCCTCGTCGCTGACGATGATACCGTGCTCATGCATCTGTAGGGCACTGATGGTCCACATGTGGTTCACGGCTCCCTCGATGGCAGCCTGCAGGGCGCGGGCCTTGGCGTGGCCGTTGACGAGGATCATCACCTCGCGTGCAGCCATCACGGTGCCAACACCAACGGTCAGGGCGTGAGCGGGCACATTCTCAGGATTGCCACCAAAGAAACGGCTGTTGGCAATACGGGTGTCGGTGGTGAGGGTCTTCATACGGGTCTTTGAACTCAGCGAAGAGCCTGGCTCGTTGAAGGCAATATGGCCATCGGGGCCGATGCCACCGATGAAGAGGTCGATGCCGCCAGCCTCCTGGATCATCTCCTCATAATGGGCGCACTCGGCAACGAGGTCGGGGGCGTTACCATTCAGGATATGGATATTCTCTTTCGGGCAGTCGATGTGGTCGAAGAGGTTACGGGCCATGAAGGCATGATAGCTCTCAGGATGGGTCTCGGGCAGACCGACGTATTCGTCCATATTGAAGGTCAGGACATTCTTGAAGGAAACGCGTCCTTCGCGGCAGGCAGCCACCAGGGCATTGTACATGCCTACGGGTGAAGAACCGGTTGGCAAGCCGAGAACGAACTTATGATCCGGGGTTGGTTTGAACTCGTTGATGCGTTTGATAACATACTCAGCAGCCCACTGAGACAACTTCTGGTAGTCTGATTGAATAATTACTCTCATAATGATTTTTGTTTTTGGTTCGTAAAAATGTGCTGCAAAGATAAGAAAAAGAAGTGAAAAGTGAAAAGCGAAAAGTGAAAAGTTATTGTCTTTAACTCCTTTTAACGCCTTTGACTTTTTTAACTCCTAAAATATTTTGTAATTTTGTAGCCAATATGAAGGAATTTGTAATATCAGAGGCGAAGGCTGAAACTGCGGTGCTGGTAGGACTCATCACCAAAGATCAGGACGAAGCCAAGACTAAAGAATATCTCGACGAACTGGAGTTCCTGGCCGATACGGCTGGTGCTGTCACTGTGAAGCGGTTTACCCAGAAAGTAGGCGGTCCCAGTCAGACCACTTATGTGGGTAGTGGAAAACTGTTGGAGATCAAGGCGTACATCAAGCAATGCCAGGACGCCTACGATGACTGGGTAGATGCTCAGGATGCATCGCTTTGGGCTGAGGGCTTGTTGGATGAGACCAACGCCCCACAACCTGTGGGTATGGTCATCTTCGACGATGAGCTCAGCGCCAAGCAGATGCGAAACATCGAGAAGGAACTGCAGGTAAAGATCCTCGACCGTACTTCTTTGATATTGGATATCTTCGCTATGAGGGCGCAGACCGCTGAGGCGAAGGCTCAGGTGGAACTGGCGCAGCATCGCTATATGCTCCCCCGTCTGCAGAGGCTTTGGACACACTTGGAACGACAAGGTGGCGGATCTGGCTCTGGTGGCGGAAAAGGTTCCGTGGGGCTTCGTGGCCCTGGTGAGACACAGTTGGAGATGGACCGTCGTATCATCCTGCAGCGCATCACCTTGCTGAAACAGCGTCTGGCAGAGATCGACAAACAGAAGACCACCCAGCGCAAAAACCGAGGTCGCCTGATTCGTGTGGCCTTGGTGGGCTATACCAATGTGGGAAAGAGTACGATGATGAACCTGCTGGCCAAGAGCGAAGTGTTTGCAGAGAATAAGCTCTTCGCCACCCTTGATACCACTGTGAGGAAGATGACCATAGACAATCTGCCTTTCTTGTTGGCAGATACGGTGGGCTTTATCCGCAAGTTGCCCTCCGATTTGGTAGAGAGCTTTAAGAGTACCCTTGATGAGGTGCGTGAGGCTGATCTGCTGGTGCACGTGGTGGACATCTCGCATCCGGACTTCGAAGAACAGATCCGTGTAGTGGAGGAAACGCTGAGAGAACTGGGCTGTGCCGACAAACCTGCCATGCTGGTATTTAACAAGATTGATGCCTATACGTGGGTAGAGAAGGAGGCCGACGACCTGACACCTGTGACGAAGGAGAACTATACGCTTGACGATCTGAAGAAGACGTGGATGGGTAAGATGAGGAACCAGGGGTCAGGAGACAGGAGTCAGTATCTGGAGTGCCTGTTCATTTCGGCGCGAGAGAAAGAAAACATTGACGAGTTGCGTGATATCCTCTACAAGCGGGTGCGCGAACTGCATGTTCAGAAATATCCCTATAACGATTTTTTATATAACGACTATGAGTGAGTACAGAAACTTAACACAGACTGAAATTGAGGTTTTGGAGAACAACGTCTGCTGGGCTGAGGACTGGCAGCGGGTGATGGTGGCAGAAGGTTTCAAACCTTATAACTTCCATCGTGTCATCTTCTATGGCGATATCCGTTTGGGATCGTTCGACAAGATGGTCGAGGTGAGCAAGGGCTTTGTGAAGCATTCCGGCATCAACGATGCCACGCTGAGGAATGTCACCGTGGGCAATGACTGCCTGATTGAGAAAGTGGGCAACTATATCAACAACTATACCATCGGCAACGACTGCTATATCTCGAATATCTGCACGCTGGAGACGACCGACGATGCGACCTATGGCGAGGGCTCGGTGATTTCTGTGCTCAATGAGATGGGCGACGGCAATGTGACCATTTTCCGTGAACTGAACAGTCAGTTGGCTGCACTCATGGTGAAATACAATACCGACAAGCAGCTGAAGCACACCATGCAGCAGATGATTGAAGACGAGCTGCGGGTGTCACGTCCTGATCGTGGCTATATCGGAAATAATGTGAAGATTATCAATGCCAAGGATATCACCAACACCATCATCAAGGGCGACTGCGAAATCAGTGGCGCAGCCCGTCTCTCGGAGTGTACCGTGATGAGTTCGATGGATGCTCCGGTGTTCATCGGTACGGGTGTCATCTGTGAGAACTCGATTATTTGTGACGGCTGCTCCATCAACAACTCGGTAAAGATGCAGGACTGTTTCGTAGGTGAGGCCTGTCAGATTACCAATGGTTTTACGGCTGAGGCCAGTCTGTTCTTCGCCAACTCATTTATGGCCAATGGCGAGGCTTGTGCTGCATTCTGTGGCCCCTTCAGTGCTTCGCACCATAAGAGTTCGTTGCTGATTGGCGGTGAGTTCTCATTCTATAATGCAGGCTCCAACACCAACTTCTCGAACCATGCCTATAAGATGGGTCCCATGCACTGGGGAACGCTTGAGCGTGGTACGAAGACGGCTTCAGGTGCTTATGTCCTGATGCCTGCCACGATTGGTGCCTTCAGTGTCTGCTTCGGTAAGCTGATGCACCATCCTGATACGCGTAACCTGCCCTTCTCCTATCTGATTGCCTATGGAGATGAGATGGTGCTCGTGCCTGGCCGGAACATCACAACAGTAGGTTTGTATCGTGATATCAAGAAATGGCCGAAGCGTGACAAGCGCTCGCGTCAGTCGCGTAAGAGTATCATCAATTTCGACTGGCTGTCGCCTTTCACGGTGGGTGAGATCATCGAAGGTATCCAGATCCTGAAGGACCTGCGTCATGCTTCAGGTGACAATGTGTCGAGATATAACTTCCATGAATATGTGATTGCCTGCTCATCACTAAAGAAGGGCCTGAAGTATTACGATATCGCCCTGCGCATCTATATGGGTGCTGTGCTGAAGCGTGCCCAGAAGGAAGGGTATATCGGCAAGCCTGTGAGCAGTGTGGGTAAGGGCAAATGGGCGGATCTGAGTGGTCTGCTTTTGCCTGAGAGTGAGGAACAGCGACTGATCAACGATATCAAGAGTGGTGCCCTCGACAATATCCAGCAGGTGCTCGACCGCTTTACGGAGATCAACAATAACTATAGCGACTATCGCTGGGCCTGGAGCTATCAGATGATTCTCGACTACTACAAGCTTGAGGAACTTGATGCAGCTGCCTGTGAGCGCATCCATGAGGACTATGTGAAGGCCCGCCGTGCCTGGATTGCAGAGATCCGTAAGGATGCTGAGAAGGAATTTGCCATGGGTGATGTGGAGCGCGAAGTGTTTGATGACTTCCTCGAGAAACTCGATCATGAAATAGATTACGAAAATTAGTTTATAGATGAAAACAAAGGTTTTACTGGCTATTGGCGCCTTGCTGGTGCTCGGAGTGAGCTCGTGCAGCAAGTACAAGTATGAGACTGTAAAGGGAGATCTGGCACAGACGCGGATCTATACCCTGGATAATGGACTGAAAGTCTATTTGAGTGTGAACAAGGAAGAGCCGCGTATCCAGACATACATCGCCGTGCGTACGGGTTCGAAGAACGATCCTGCGGAGACAACAGGATTGGCGCACTATCTGGAGCACCTGATGTTTAAGGGAACCAAACAGTTTGGTACAAATAACCCTGAGGCTGAGGCCCCGCTGCTGGATGAGATTGAGAAACGTTATGAGGCCTATCGCAAGTTGACGGATCCCGAGGCCCGTAAACAGGCTTACCATGAGATCGACTCTGTCAGTCAACTGGCTGCCAAGTATAACATTCCCAATGAATACGATAAGCTGATGGCTGCCATCGGTGCTGAGGGCACAAATGCCTACACCTCGAATGATGTGACCTGTTATACGGAGAACATACCAGCCAACGAAGTCGAGAATTGGGCAAAGATCCAGAGCGACCGTTTTATGAATATGGTAATCCGCGGTTTCCATACCGAACTGGAGGCTGTGTACGAGGAGTATAACATCGGACTGACCAGCGACATGCGGAAGTTGTACTACACCATCAGTAAGATGCTGTGGCCAAACCATCCTTATGGCACGCAGACCACCATTGGTACACAGGAGCACTTGAAGAACCCCTCGATTACCAATATCAAGAACTATTTCAAGAAGTGGTACGTGCCCAATAATGTGGCCATCTGTATGAGTGGTGACCTGGATCCGGACAAGACCATTGAGATTATCAATCAGTACTTTGGCGAGTGGAAACCAGGCGAGGATGTGAGTCAGCCTGAGTTCGGAGCGCTGACGGAACTCTCGCAGCCCAAGGATTCTACAGTGATTGGCCAGGAGGCAGAGCAGGTGTGGGTAGGATGGCGCGCACTGCAGGCTAATACCCTGCAGGCAGATACGCTGTCGTTGATGGAAGATGTGCTGAGCAATGGCAAGGCCGGACTCTTCGACCTGGATCTGAACCAGACGATGAAGGTGCAGCGTGCGAATGCCACTACAGAACTGATGCACGACCATGGTGCCTTTATCCTGATGGGTACGCCGAAGGAAGGACAGACGCTGGAAGAGGTGAGAAGTCTGATGCTGGCCGAGATCGACAAACTGAAGAAGGGTGACTTCCCTGACAATCTCCTGCCCAGCATTATCAACAACAAGAAACGTAACCACTACGAGTTGCTGGAGCGCAACGATGGTAGGGCCGATATGTTCGTCGATGCCTTTATCAACGAGATTGACTGGCAGCAGGAGGTAGGACGTATCGACCGTATTTCGAAGATTACCAAGCAGGAGCTGGTGGACTTTGTCAACCGGTTCTTCACTGAAGGGTATGTCACGGTGTTTAAGAAGCAGGGCGTCGACCCCAATCAGAAGAAAATCGATAAGCCTGCCATCACCCCGATTCAGGCCAATCGTGACCAGATGAGCGACTTCGTGAAGCAGATTCAGGAGTCGGAGGTGGAGCCCATCCTGCCGCAGTTTGTGGACTATCAGAAGGATCTGACCATTGGTAAGACGGGTTACGACCAGCCGCTCTACTATGTTAAGAACAATACCAATGGCTTGTTCGAACTGGTGTTCAAGTATGACTTCGGACAGAGTGCCGATTGCCGTTACGATGTTGTATCCGACTATTTCCGTTATCTGGGTACCGATAAGCTCTCAGCAGCCGACTTGCGTCAGAAGTTCTATGAGCTGGCATGCGACTGCTATATCAGTGTAGGCGCTGAGAATATCTATATCAACCTCTCAGGTCTCAGCGAGAATATGGAGCCGGCACTGGCCCTGATGCAGGATGTGCTGCAGAATGTGAAGGTGGATAAGGATGCCTACAACGAGATGGTGGGTGTAACCTTGAAGCGCAGGAACGATGTCAAGAAGGATCAGCGTAATTTCTTCGAATTCCTGTACAGATACGCCACTCAGGGTGAGCACAATGCCTATCGCGACATGGTATCGGAACAGACCCTGAAGGATACTGATCCACAGGTATTCGTCGATTTGTTGAAGAGCCTGGGCCAGTATCAGCACTCTGTGCTTTATTATGGTCCTCAGGATGAAGCAAAGGTTTCGGCATCCGTCAATAAACTGTTTGGAAAGGATCTGAAGCCGGTGCCGGAAAACAAACCTTATCTGGATCAGTTGGCTAACGAAAATGAGATCTGGATTGCGCCTTACGAGGCCAAGAACATCTATATGCGTATGTATCATAATGAAGGCCGCGACTGGAATCCTGACGGGGCAGCCGTACGTGCCCTGTTTAATGAGTACTTTGGCGGTGGCATGAACGGCATCGTCTTCCAAGAGATGCGCGAGACGCGTGGTCTGGCTTATAATGCCTATGCCCGATACAACCGTCCGACGGTAAAGGGACGCAAGGAGTCGTTTATGACGCATATCATCACCCAGAATGATAAGATGATGGACTGCGTGAACCATTTCAACGAGATTATGAACCAGATGCCTGCCAGTGAGAATGCCTTCCAGATTGCGAAGGATGCGCTGACCAAGCAGTTGGCCAGTCTGCGCACCACGAAGATGGGTATCATCTGGAGCTATCTCGACGCCGAGAAGCTGGGTATCGACTATGACCTGAATGCCAAGATTTATGAGCAGTTGCCCCAGGTCACGTTGCAGAATATCGTTGATTTCGCCAAGCAGCAGATTGCTGATAAGCCCTATCGCTATATTATCCTCGGCGATGAGAAGGAACTCGACATGAAGTCGCTGGAGAAGATCGGGCCGATTCGCAGGTTGAAGACAGAGGAGGTCTTCGGGTATTAAAGAATTATTAAACAAATACATTTATGGCTAAGACAGTTGATTTTAAGTACGCCCCGATGTTTCAGGTGGGCGAAGACAAGACGGAGTACCGCTTGTTGAGTAAGGAAGGTGTGACAACCGCCGAGTTTGAAGGAAAGCAGATCGTGAAGGTCTCGAAAGAGGCGCTTACACTGCTCGCCCAGCAGGCCTTCCACGATGTGGAGTTCATGCTGCGTCGTGAGCACAACCTGCAGGTGGCAAAGATTCTGAATGATCCTGAGGCTTCAGAGAATGATAAATATGTGGCCTTGCAGTTCCTGCGCAATGCCGAGGTGGCTGCACGAGGCATCCTGCCTTTCTGTCAGGACACAGGTACGGCAATCATCCATGGTGAGAAAGGTCAGCAGATCTGGACGGGTTTCGAGGATGAAGAGGCCCTGAGCCTGGGTGTGTTCAATACCTTCACGCAGGATAATCTGCGCTACTCACAGAATGCCCCGCTGAACATGTACGACGAGGTGAACACCCGTTGCAACCTGCCTGCCCAGATTGATATCGAGGCAACAGAGGGTGCTGAGTATAAGTTCGTGATGGTGGCCAAGGGTGGCGGTAGTGCTAATAAAACCTACTTCTATCCAATGACGAAGGCTACCATTCAGAACGAAGGAACGCTGATTCCTTTCCTCGTAGAGAAGATGAAGTCATTGGGTACCGCTGCTTGTCCGCCTTATCACATCGCCTTTGTGATTGGTGGTACATCCGCTGAGAAGAATCTGCTCACTGTGAAGCTCGCCTCCATCAAGTTCTACGACGGTCTGCCTACGACAGGTGATGAGACGGGTCGTGCCTTCCGTGATGTCGATCTCGAGGATAAACTGCTGAAAGAGGCTCATAAGATCGGTCTCGGTGCTCAGTTTGGTGGTAAGTATCTGGCTCATGATATCCGTGTCGTGCGTCTGCCGCGTCATGGCGCCTCTTGTCCGATAGGTATGGGTGTCAGCTGTTCAGCCGACCGTAACATCAAGGCGAAAATCAATGCCGATGGTATCTGGCTTGAGAAGATGGACTCTAACCCCTCAGAGCTGATTCCTGCTGAGTATGCCAAGGCTGGTGAGGGTCAGAACACCATTACCATCGACCTGAACGAGGGTATCGACGCTGTTCGTGCTGAACTCTCTAAGTATCCTGTCAGCACCCGTGTGAACCTGAAGGGTACCATTATCGTGGCCCGCGATATCGCCCATGCCAAGCTGAAGGCTCGTCTGGATGCCGGTGAGGGACTGCCCGATTACTTCAAGAAATATCCTGTGCTCTATGCTGGTCCAGCTAAGACGCCAGAGGGGTATCCTTGTGGTTCAATGGGACCCACCACGGCCAATCGTATGGATCCCTATGTGGATGAGTTCCAGTCTCAGGGCGCTTCCCTTGTGATGATTGCCAAGGGTAACCGTTCGGATGTGGTAACGGAGGCTTGTAAGAAGTATGGTGGTTTCTATCTGGGCAGCATTGGTGGTGTGGCTGCTGTGCTCTCTCAGAGCAGCATCAAGAGTATCGAGTGCGTGGAGTATCCTGAACTCGGTATGGAGGCTGTCTGGAAGATCGATGTGGAGGACTTCCCCGCCTTCATCCTTGTGGATGATAAGGGTAATGACTTCTTCAAGACCCTGAAGCCATGGTGCCCTAATGCGAAGTAAAAAAAACATAATCACTATTCTTCTGCTGCTATTCGTCTCGCTGACAATAGCGGCAGAAGATTCTATCCGTATACGTCCTTGCCGTAGTGGCGTCATTCTGCCAACGATGCGCTCCCAGCGTGCGCAGGAACCGCCTCTTGAGCCTGGTGGTGATTTTTATCATGGCGACCGTCGTCAACTGGTGGTGCTGGCCGCTTTCCGCGACCAACCCTTTCAAGGCGACGTGGCTACATCCCTCGCCAAGTGGGATAATATTTTCAATGCCGAGGACTATCATGAGGGCTCGTTTGTTGGCTCTGTCCACGATTATTTCTATGCCCAGAGCTATGGCATGCTCAACCTTACGTTCGACCTTATTTATGTCGATCTGCCCGGCTCCCTTATGAAGTATCACAGCACGTCTTCTCACGACGAAAACTCGCAATATCTGGTCGATGACATTGTAGATGTCTTGCAGACGCAGGACATCGACTGGAGCGTGTACGACTGGAACGGTGACGGCTACGTCAACCAACTGCTCATCGTCTATGCTGGAAAGGGTCAGAATGCCGATGGAGGTTCCAATACCATATGGCCTCACCAGTGGTGGCTCAGCAAGCATCTGAAAAATATAGAAAATAAGCAGGAGGGCTATCGCGGTTATCGCACTGTTACTACTGGCGACAAGCAGTTCATCATTGACAGCTATTGTTGCGTTCAGGAAACGACCAATACGACTAATGTGAAGACGTCTTTTGGCACCATCTGCCATGAGTACAGCCACTGCTTTGGTTTCCCTGACTTCTACTATGACCAGGGTACGAGGACTGTGGGTGAGTGGGACCTGATGGACTATGGCAACTATGGTGACGGCGGTTTTCGCCCTTGTGGCTATTCGGCCCATGAGCGTTGGTTGATGGGATGGCTCACGCCTATAGAACTGGATGGTGAATATTCCATTCTCAATATGCCAGCATTGGAAGACGAGGGTAGGGCTTATCTTATCTGCAACGACGGATGGGAGAATGAGTATTATATTGTGGAGAACCGCCAGAAGATGGGATGGGATGCCAGTCTTCCGGGTAGTGGAATCCTCATCTTCCACATTGACTATGACCCCTCTGCATGGATGAGTATAGAAGAAACCCCCAACACAAGACTCCGAAAGCGTTATGATCTTTTCCATGCCAACAACTCGTCAGCATACAAAAATTGGGCCTATCCTTATCGGGATAATAACAGCTTGACGGATACATCTTTGCCTGCTGCCAAGTTGTGGCATGCACGTAATGACAGTATCTTCCTGATGTCGAAACCTCTGACAAACATGGCAGTCGATAGTGATGGTCTGGCCTCATTCGACTTTATGAAGGATGCGTCGGCGATACAGACCATAAAAAGCTTTTCCGTTGCGAATGAGCAATGGCTCGATTTGCAGGGGCGCCAGTTGCCTGGCCGTCCCCAGCGCAAGGGCCTCTATATCGTTAATGGCCGTAAGATGGTTGTGAGATGAGAACGTGGATCTTGTTACTCGCTATTGTAGGTATCAGCCCTTTTGTTTTTGCAGGAGGGTATAAAACCCATCGGATGTGTGACGGAACGGTGCTCACCTTTGAACGTCATCAGGCGATGAGACGCGTTGGAACAGTACCTGCCAAATCCTGGGATGCCGATAAGGTGTATCGTGTGCCAGTTGTTCTGCTTTCTTTTGCCGACTGTGATTTCAGTTGGGAAGATCCTTGGCAGTTCTATGATCGTCTGTTTAATGAGCCGGGATATAATCTTGGCAAAGGTCCGGGCTGTATAGCTGACTATTTCCGCGACCAGTCGAATGCTCTTTTTAATGTTAAATTCGATATCTTTGGTCCCGTGAAACTCTCGTCAAAACAAAAGGCTGATAGCGACAATAATCATGGTGAATCACAGTTCCGGGAGGCTATGCAGGCAGTGGATTCTCAGGTGAATTTTGCCGATTACGACTGGTATGGTGAGGGCTATGTACCGACGGTTATCTTTATCTATGCCGGCTATGGCGGAAATGAGACAGCTAATGTTGCCAAAGGGTGCATCTGGCCCAGTACGGGCTATTTTGGCTATCGCTTCGATGGCGTGCGAATCACGTATTATTCCGCCAGCGCAGAGCTGTGGTCTAACAATGTCTCCTGTGGCATGGGTACCATCTGCCATGAATATTGCCATACCTTTGCCCTTCCTGACTTCTATCCTACTGATGTGAATAGTGGGTATTCCATTCTCGATGAGTGGGATCTGATGGACGGGGGCTGTTTTGCTGGCGATGGCTGGTGTCCGCCAAACCTCTCCATCCACGAACGGGAACTAATGAACTGGCAGACGCCTGTCGACCTCACGACGACCTGCGATGTTACCGCAATGCCACCATTCAATGAAGGAGGTTCTGCATACAGGATCCTTAATGATGCCTATCCTTCAGAATATTATCTGCTTGAGAACCGTCAACAGGTAGGGTGGGACCTGATGCTCCCCGGGCATGGGCTTCTTGTGTCGCATGTTGACTATGATAAATCAACATGGAGCTATGGGGATATCAACAATAACCCCAATCATCTTTGCTTCGACTATTTCCATGCCGACAATCACGATTACGCCTATGATGAAGGTGTATATGGCCGCAAGAATCCTTATGACGATGATGGTCGTAATTATCGTCTGCGGCATACGGCCTATCCTTACAAAGATGCTGAAGGCGTGGTCCACGATGCCCTCACGGACACCACCACGCCTGCAGCTACATTGTTCCATCCCCGTCGTGATGGCAGTCTTTTCATGGGTAAGCCGATCACGCAGATTCAGGAAACTGACGGTTTGATCAGTTTTCATTTCTCTGACACGCCAGATGCCATCATGCCAGTCTGTTCCGATGCTACTCCTGTTACCATCTACGATCTGCAGGGTCATGTCGTTACAACAACCTCTTCAGGCATTTATATCGTCAGATTCTCTGATGGCACCACAAAGAAATGCATCCGCTGATGTCAAACAAAAAAGAGTCCCCAACTGTTTGATTAATTCCTGAAGATTAAACCCTCGCCGAATTCATCGATGATAATCGGCTTGTCCCGGTTCACCTCGTCGGCGAGCAACTTCTTCGAGAGGTCATTCAACACGTATTGCTGAATGGCACGCTTTACGGGGCGTGCACCGAAGTCAGGATCGTAGCCTTGCTCGGCGAGGTAGGCGATGGCCTGCGGTGTGCATTCGAGTTTGATACCCTGCGGCTCCAGCATATCGGTCACCTTCTTCATCTGCAGACGCACCACATCGGCAATCTGCTCCTTGGTCAGCGGCGTAAAGGTGATAATCTCATCGATACGGTTCAGAAACTCAGGACGCATCGAGGCTTTCAACTGCTCACGTGTTGCATTCGAGGTCATGATGATGATAGTATTCTTGAAGTTGGCGGTACGTCCCTTGTTGTCTGTCAGACGTCCGTCATCCAAGACCTGTAGCAAGATATTGAACACATCCGGATGGGCCTTCTCAATCTCGTCGAAGAGTACCACAGAGTAAGGCTTGCGTCTGACGGCCTCCGTCAGTTGCCCGCCTTCATCGTAGCCGACGTATCCTGGAGGTGCACCAATCAATCGCGACACACTGTATTTCTCTTGATACTCACTCATGTCGATACGCGTCATCATTGTCTCGTCGTTAAACAGATAGTCAGCCAAAGTCTTGGCGAGTTCCGTTTTACCAACACCTGTGGTACCGAGGAAGATAAAACTTGCGATAGGTCGCTTCGGATCTTGCAGACCTGCACGCGAACGACGCACGGCATCCGATACAGCTGTGATAGCCTCGTCCTGACCAATCACCCGTTTGTGCAGTTCCTCTTCCAGATGCAGCAATTTCTCTCGCTCACTCTGCATCATACGTGTCACTGGGATACCCGTCCAGCGGCTTACCACCTCTGCGATATCATCGGCGGTGACTTCTTCACGTACCAGTGAATCACCATTTTGGGCATTGGCCAGCTGGGTCTGAATCTGCTTGATATCGTCTTCGAGCGCCTTCAGCTTCGAGTAGCGAATCTCTGCCACCTTGCCATAGTCACCCTCGCGCTCGGCCCGCTCAGCCTCGTATTTCAGGTTCTCGATTTCTTGCTTGTCCTGCTGGATCTTGTTCACCAGTTGGCGCTCGCCTTCCCACTTGGCGCGGAACTGTGTCTCCTGTTCTTTCAGCTCGGCGATATCCTTGTCCAGTTGGGCAATCTTCACGTCATCGCCCTCGCGCTTAATGGCCTCGCGCTCGATTTCGAGTTGAGCCAATCGGCGTGTAATCTCGTCGAGTTCTTCAGGCACCGAATCACGCTCCATCCTCAGCTTGGCGGCGGCCTCGTCCATCAGGTCGATGGCCTTGTCGGGCAGGAACCGCTCCGAGATATAGCGCTCAGAGAGCTGGACGGCGGCGATACAGGCATCATCCTGGATCCTTACCTTGTGATGGTTCTCGTAACGCTCCTTCAGACCTCGTAATATCGAGATGGCCGACAGTTCGTCGGGCTCATCCACCATCACCGTCTGGAATCGGCGCTCCAGGGCCTTGTCCTTCTCGAAATACTTCTGATATTCGTTCAGCGTCGTGGCACCGATGGCACGCAATTCACCACGGGCCAAGGCAGGTTTCAGAATGTTGGCGGCATCCATCGCCCCCTCACCACCACCGGCACCAACCAATGTGTGGATCTCGTCGATAAACAGGATGATGCGGCCCTCAGCCTTCGTCACCTCATTGATCACACTCTTCAGACGCTCCTCAAACTCGCCTTTGTACTTCGCACCAGCTACCAATGCACCCATATCCAGCGAATAGAGTTGCTTGTCCTTTAGGTTCTCAGGCACATCACCGCGCACGATACGGCCTGCAAGGCCTTCCACGATGGCGGTCTTACCAGTACCAGGCTCACCGATCAGGATAGGGTTGTTCTTCGTACGGCGTGAGAGGATCTGCAACAGTCTGCGGATCTCGTCGTCACGTCCGATTACAGGGTCGAGTTTCCCCTTACGGGCGAGATCCACGAGGTTCTTGGCATACTTCTCCAGGCTCTGATAATTCTCGTCCGCCGATTGCGACTGCACCTTCTGTCCTTGACGCAGTTCCTGTATGGCCTTCAGCATGTCCTTTTCTGTGCAGCCGGCATCTTTCATGATACGGCTTGCCGTCGAGTTTATGCTTAGCAAGGCCAGTAATATCGGTTCCGCGCTGACAAATTCGTCGCCCATCTTCTGGGCTGTTTCCTGTGCACGTACGAGTACATTATTACTGTCATTCGAGAGATACGGTTGTCCGCCTTGTACTTTCGGCAGATGCTGAATCTCCTGCGCAACGAGCAGTTCTATCTGCTGGGCGTTCACACCGAGTTTTTGGAAGATGAAGTTGGTCACGTCTTTGGCCTTCTCCAATACCCCCTTCAGAATATGTACAGGTTCTATAACCTGCTGACCGTTTAGCTGGGCTGTATTCACCGCCTGCTGCACGGCCTCCTGTGCTTTGATTGTAAATTTGTCTAATGTCATATCTTTGTCCTCCTATGTTTTTGCCTAAATAGGTACAAAGCCTGTGCCGAACAAAAAAGTCCGACAAATCGGCAGACCATTATGCCGTTTTGTCATCGTTCCGTAGGATTAATGTGCCCGTCCCTTGATTCTTGACTTGATGCTGAGGTGCCACAGACCAACTAGCGTCCTTTGACCGAGCGAATTCTTAACTTCCTCCTGTAACATTTTTGCTTTCTACCTACTATATAACAGGAAAGAAACATGAATTATGAGTGTTTTATGCAAAAGAGTGTGAAAATATTGCAAAAATTCCGAGTTTATTAATTTTGTTTTATAGAAAATGCTTAACTTTGTAAATCGAACTTAATAAAATCGCTCCATTCTTATTAAATATAATTTATATGAGTATCAGTAAAGATGTCATCAAACAGTGCCTGATTAGTAAGCAGCGCGAGGTGGATGAGGCGGTGATTGTGAATCGTCCCATAAACTTTGAAGAGAACGGCAATTATGTGATAGTTGGCGTGAGACATGCGGGTAAGTCGTACCTGCTGTATCAGCGCGTGCGTCAACTTCAGGCTGCAGGAAAAGGATGGGACGAGATTCTGTTTGTGGACTTTGAGGATGAGCGTCTGGCGGAATTCCAGACGGAAGACTTCAACAGTCTGCTGGAGGCCCATCTGGAACTGTATGGTAAGAAGC
>Ga0247610_10002121_pt1 | contig 23442 bp, 44 predicted proteins | sample 174DNAGHGhighgp2_FD_193483 | JGI IMG/M metagenome (GOLD analysis project Ga0247610, IMG submission 193483) | Sheep rumen microbial communities from Palmerston North, Manawatu-Wanganui, New Zealand - 1742 DNA GHGhigh gp2 | ecosystem: Host-associated > Mammals > Digestive system > Stomach > Rumen...
GAAAAACCCATAGAAATCAACAGATAAGGTATTTCTTACTGTTAAGGTAGATAATACAACAAGAAATGGAATTTCTACAGTGACTGTTGTTGAAAAGTTAGGTGGTGATGACTAGGGTATAGAAATTAACCCTAATGAAGATGTAGTTAAATCTATATATAACTAGGAAAAAGATGATAATGATACTCCTCCAGAAACTCCTAGTCCTACTGAACCTAATAAACCTTCAGATTCTATCAGTAATCCAACAGATAATGATTATTATGAAAGTTTGGATGAGGTTGTACAAAGTGAATCTGTTAGAAATCCTAGAGGTAATTCAAGAACAAATGAGTTTTAGAAATTCAAATCAAACCCACTTGCTGGAGGTAATAGTTATTTAGCTTTATTATTGAATGCTAATTCTTAGCAACCTGTAACAAATGTTGTTTAGAATACAGATGTTGATATAGAAGAAGCAGTTGAATCTGCAGTAAATATGATTAATGAAACAGAAACTTATCCTATATCATTACAATAGGATTATGCTGATTCTTTAACTCAAATTATGGTTGATATGGGCACTATTACATAGGGGCAAGGTAATAATTCAGCAGAGACAGATAGGCAAAGTAATAATTGTAAGTAAAAAATAAATAAATAAACACATAAATAATATGGCTTGTCAAGTAGCACCTTACATAAAAGGAAGAAAAAGTCAACTTTATCTGGATATATTAGATAAAGTAGGTAAAGATAGAAGAGTGGCTAATCGTTTGTATGCCATTAGTGAAAATTTAAAAAATGAATTAACTAAGAAAAATACAAACGATTAGGGAGAATGGGATACTTATGCTTTCTTTGAGAGAATTAAGATTGATGAGATATTACCTAAAGCTAAGCAAATTATAAATTTAGGTAAAAATGCTGGATTTTTAGATAGTAATGGAGAGCCTGTTATATTTGAAGATGTTAATGAAATAAAAGATGATGTTATTCAATTCAATGAAGAAAATGATAACATTGTTGCAGAAATAGAAAAGGTTAAAGATGGCTTTTAGGTTAAAGTAGGATTAAAACATGATGAAAACTTCTCTGAAAATACACATTTAAAAGCAAGAGAAGCTCAGTGGGAAGTCATAGTTAATGCTCTATCTAATGTTGGTTTGAATGTTGAATTTGAACAAAGTAAAGATTATTATAATTTCTTTAATGTTGAAAATGTAAAAAGAAGGCTGGAAAGTTTGTTTAGATATAACAATGGTTATATCGGTGTAAGAATGGCTACGTTTATGGTAGATACTATGAAGGGTTCACCTTTTTATGATAGATTGAGCAATGAATTAGGAGAAAACCTTGTAAATGCTATTGTAACATATTCTTATATGGGTACTAATTAGTCTTTACCAGAAGGGGTAGAAGTAGATTTAACTGAAGAATAGGTAAGATTGATAAAAAGATTTCTCAACGATTTTAAGAGAAAATTACATCGAATAAACAAATCTGACTTAGATAATCAGCTTGTTGAAGAAAGTAAGAGAGTTTATAGAGAAAACTTTGATAATGATAATCTTGGAGTTACTGAAAAATCTGTAAGAGATACACTTAGAGATTTATATAGAGAGTACAAACTCAATATGGATTTGGTAAATCAGACTAAAATAAAATTAGATAGAATTTCTAATATAGCTAAAGAACTTCAAAGAGTAAATGCTATTAATTTAAATTTATTAAAGAAAAAAGGAGTTATAAAAGGTGCTGAATTAAATTCTTCTGTTCAAAAGTTTTAGAAAAAAATTGATGCTGGTGCATATTTTGATAGTATTGCTGATTATCTTACTTAGTTATTAGAACAAGTACAAGGTTATACTGATAATTTAAATGAGCTGATGTCAAATTTATCCAAACTAGAAGATGGAGAATTTGATGCTGAAGCTATTAATACAGCAGCAGGACTTCTTATAAAATTAGAAAATTTATATGATTCTAATTTTGATGTTGTTGAAAGACTTAAAAACAAAGAATATGGGGAAGATGATGATGAGATAGCTAGTGTTGATATGAAACAAAAGGTAGCAGATGCCAGCAAAGATATAGTAGAAATTTTTAAAGATTTCAAAAGAAAATAGCATGATTTATCTGTTGATTTAATTTATGCTTTCTTAAAAGAACAATATGGTTCTGATAGAGAATTAAAAAAAGAAATAATTGATGCAGAAATGGTAGATATTGGTATATTAAGCAGATATATCTACTCTATATATGATTGCCCCAACGAGTTAGTTGCTACTCTTGGCAGATGGGTAAATCAGATTGACAGAAGAAGAGATTTAAGATTACAAGGAATAGTAGCAAGTATTAGAGATGCAGACAGCAAATTAAATGGACGTACAAAATTTATGTATGTTATGGATAGTTCTAATACTCCTACAGGTAAAATTATAAGTCCTTATAATTGGACTAAATATAATGAAGATAGAGCAGCTTTTATAAAGTCTTTAAAAGAGCTTAAATTAGATGAAAGTACTTTTAGACAGAGATTATAGGAATGGGAAAACGAACATACAATTACTATAAAATTAGGAGAAGATTTATATAATTAGTTTGGTATAAATATTTATGGTGATGACTATTCTGTTCCAGCATTTGAATAGGATAATTCTCTAATGTAGATTACTGTGCCTTATTATCAAGAAAATGGCAGAAATATTTACTAGTCTAATGATTTAAACAATTTGACAGCTGAATAGAAAAAATATTATGTAGCTATGGCTACATTAAAGGCAGAACTTATAAGCATTGTACCAGAATTAGCTGATAATTTCTATGACGCTATATAGCTTTCCAGTGATTTTATTAACAGTTTAAAAAATGCAGGTATGAATCCTGGAAAATTTGCAAAGCAAATGAGACAGAAATTCGGAGATATGTTTAGATAGAGGGTAGATGATACAGAATATGGAGGTATAGCTACAGTAAATGGAATCAGAGAGGATTTAGTCGATGCTAATGGAAATATTGTTTATAGATTGCCTATTTTCTTTACACACAAGTTAGAAAATCCTTCAAGAATGTCTACTGATTATTCTAGAGGTATGATAGCAATGGCTACATCTTTAATTAACTATGATGAGATGTCTAAATATTTTGAGATACTATAGTTGACAAAAGAATTTATAGCTAAAAAAGATGTTACTGAAACATTAGGTGAATCTGTTGTAGGTAGTGTATATAAAACTGCTCGTGATGCTGTAGGAATAACTACTGCTGTAAAAAAGGGAGAATCAAGAACTGCAGGATTTTTATCTGATTATTGGGAAGCTAATGTTATAGGTAGAAGAAAGAAAGCTTTTATGATTGGCAATACCAGTATTGATAAAATAGCTGATTCTTTAACTAGATATACATCAGTTGTAGGTCTTTCTGCTAACATATTAGGTGCTCAAGCCAATGTGTTAGTTGGTAAAATTCAGATGCTGATTGAGGCTGGTTTCTTAACATTAGGTGGAGGAGAATTTTTCAATATGAAAGATTATAGAAAAGCTATGTGGTAGTATGGTAAATTAATTATGCCTTGCTTAGCAGAAATAGGTTCTAATAATGTAAAATCTAAACTTGGTGTAATGATGGATTTCTTTGATGTTTCCAGTGATTTCTTTGATTAGTTAAAGGAACAAGGATTTCATAGTTCTATGCTAGCAAAAGTATTGGGTAATAGCAGTTTATTTATGTTATATGGTGGTGGTGAACATATGTTACACGCTGAAACTATGCTATCTGTATTAAACGCTATTAAAGTGAAAGACCCTAATGGTAAAGAAGTTTCCTTATATGATGCTTTAGATGTAAAAGTAGAAGATAAAAACGGTAAATTGGTTGTAAAACAAGGGTATACATATGAAGGAAAAGCTATAGATTTATATGATTTAAAAGGCATAGTTGAAAGAGCTAGAAACATCATTAAGTATTGTAATGATTCTATGCATGGTGCTTTTGGAGCTAAAGATAAAGGCATGATTCATAGACTGTTTGTAGGTAGAATGTTAATGAATTTCCGTCAATGGATGCCTGCTCATTATCAACGTAGATTTGGCAAAAGACATTATAATTCTATATTACAAGAAGATAGAGAAGGTTTCTATGTTTCTACTGCTAGGTTTATCTGGTAGTTAGCTAAAGATGCAAGAAGAGCTAAGTTTGAATGGAAAACTAGATGGAAACAACTAAGTAAAATGGAAAGATATAATTGTAAAAGAACATTCTCTGAGACTATGATTCTTCTACTTAATTACGCATTAATTGTACTTGCTGGAGATTATAAAGACCACAAGAACAGTTGGGCTAGAAGAAATCTTATCTATCAGTTACGAAGAATAGACTTAGAAATTGGGGCTACAAACTTTTTAGCTTTACCACCATCAGCATGGTTTGATAGTGATAATACAAGTTATAAAGGTAAGAGTTTCTTATCACCTTTAAAAAACTCTGTTACTATATTAAATCAACCATTTAGCAGTTTGAATACATTTAAGACTATAGAGCATTTATTTGCTTTCAGTACAATTTTTGATAACTATGAAAGTGGTAAATTTGAAGGTAAGAATATTTATTTACATAGAGTAAGCAAAGATATTCCATTATTCGGTAAATTATATCAGCAATTAGTAGAAATGCCAGAAGAAAACTCTATGTTTGAATATATGAATAATTAATAATAAAAGGAAATAAAAAAAATAAGGGGGAAAGAACCTTTCGGCTCTCTCCCCTTAATTATTATACTTTAAGCTCATTCAATAACTGTAAACAAACTTGTAAGCTTCTTATTGTACCATTAGGCCAACAACAATCAAAATCTTTTGTTCCTCTCTTTAAATCATCAACGGCAATTTTAATTGCTGATTTAACTCTGAGTATGTTTATTCTTTCTGCTTTTGTCATAGTTTTTAGTTTTGTTTTTCTCTTCAACTATTATTTCACTGAGACTTTTATTTCTTTTCTTTCCCATTTTAATAAAAGTATTGAATTTTTCCCATTCTTCAAGGTTAAGAAAAAGATCTTTATTGTTAATTCTGAATTTTATCAAGTTCATCTTGTATCATCTGTGCTAATATGATCATATCAGGATGTGGTTTACCTGTAGTACCTTTAAGTCTAACATCCAAGAATCTTTCCCAATCATCTTCAAAACCTGTCATAATCAATTCTGATTTAGTACATAATGGAAGTACTTCTCTTGCTTGTTGAGGAGAAAGGCCCTTTTCTATCATCTTAAAATATGATTTCTCAGCATTTCCCATTGCTTCCATTAACAAGTAGGTGTGTGAGAATGCCTGTTTATCAGAATTATTTATAAAGGTAATTTCTTTATTAAACCTATCCTTACTATAATTACAGTATCTAGTACTCTCATTAGCAAAGGAGAATACTCTATGTCTGAGAAGCTCTCTAACTATACCAATAGAAGTAATTAATCTGAAGGTATACCTCTTGACATGATGCTCTGTAGGCTTACATAAATACTGTAAATCTTTTTCCCAGCCATGTTCTTTAATTACTCTATAGTTGGTAGTAATATATGCATTATCAGAGGTTAAATCAATCTTAATTCTACTATATGGATTATTCCTATACTTTATTGCTAAATTGTGTACTTTATTAGGAAGTTCCATATTACTTTTCTTTAGATGCAGATAGACAGTACCCTGTTCTAGCATACTAAAATGCTTCATCTTTATGAGTTTATCTACAAAAGATTTACTATCTCCTGTGGAGTTATTTTCCGACTTATAGCACGTTCTAGAGGCTATTTCTATTTGCTTATACATACCTTCAAGACATTCAGGCTGTATTAATAGTTCAGCTTTTTGTTCTATCAGTTTCATAGATTTGCTTTAATATATTATTTATTTTCTTTAAATCTTTTATTGTAGAAATAGTGATAACAATTTGACAACACACTAAAAGAATTAATATTATATCAATAAACATAATTATTTCTTCTTAATCCTGTTATTAAATATCTTTCTAGCGAATTTATCAAACTCTTTCCAAACAGTGTGATGATAATCACAATCCCAATATCTGCCATTACTACAAGTTAATATTCTAGCTGCTTCTATTAAATGTTCTTGAGCCATTCTATCAAACTTGTCAGGCATATATTCATTAATTTTTTTTACTGCCATTATTCTTATCTTTATATAATTTCCAATAATAACTAAGTCTTCCTAAATATAACTCAAAAGATCTCATTATTGGAATATCATTACCAAATACTTTTTGTAAATCGTTTCTTATATCAGCTAATCCTTCAATATATTCCCATATTCTATATTCAAGAGTTTCTTTACTTAAGTTTTTCTTTTTCTCTTCCATTTTCCTTATGAATTGAACGACATAATCTTATTGAACTCACCATTGTGCCACAGTATTTATATACTGGACACCCATCACATTTAATCTTCTCCATCTTCAACTTCTTTAATGTTTTCTTTACACCATTCTCCAAACTTAATAGCTATTTCTTCAATCTCTTCAATGCTTCTAGCTGGATGAGAAAGAGTTAAATCTATTCTCTCATCCGAATTTCTACTAAACATTATAACAGGTGAAAAAGACAGCCATTTATCACTATGCAAACGGTCTCTGAATTCCCATAGTGACCAAGGATGAAATAATATTTGGTTAATAGACTTCATGCCTCCATATTCATCTGGCACCCTTTCAATAGTTTTATAGTACCAATGAAATAGTCCAGAATAATTAGGCTCATATAAGTCTTTCATCTTAAAATTTCTTCTATACCCTCTTTTATAGAGTTCTTTACATGCTCTTAGAAATTCTTCTTTATTTAAACTTGCCATAATACTAAATCGTATGCTAAACCAGTTTTAAATTTATCTATCTTTTGAACACAAGTTATTTCTCCGTATGGACTATGCCCAAGATCTTCTTTTATCTTAACCCATTTCTCATACATTTCTATAGCTTGTTTGATATTGTCTGCAACAATACCTTTGCCATTAACCGAGTATAAATTTTTCTCTATCATACTATATCCTTATTCTTTTATGAAATGGTCTCTAGCAAATTCTGCATTCTTAGCAAACAGCTCTTCACAAACTTTCTTAGACAGTCTAAGAACCTGCTCAACTGTTTCATCAGGAGATAGGTGTATGGAAGTCTTCTTTAGGAGTTCAATGAAAACCATCCCCCTAAGTTCTCTCCAATATTTAATCTCCTCAAGAGTTGCTCTATAAGCTGCCTGTCTCTCAGGATTAAGGTGTTCAAGCATATCTTTAAGCAAATCAAAGTGCTCTTCTGCTGGATCATCAGATGAAGTTGAAAGTAAATCCAATTCATTAATAAGCCATTCTTTACCATTCTCATCAATGAAGATGGATGGTGATGTTTCTGACTGGTGTACTTTTACTATTTCACCAGACTTAGTTTTCGCTGTAATGTAATTTTTCTTCATTTTTCTATTGAGTTAATTAAACAATATTTTAAACAATATTTGATTGCAGCCTCAACTGCTTCTTCATATCCCCAGTATTTAATATCATCTGTAGTATAATCGTCACTTGTTATACAGTCACAATGAACATTTATATACCCGTCATAAATTTCATCTAAAAATCCAATAAATTTTTGAATTGAATTGTCTTTCATAACACATATAAATGTCACAGTAGACCAATCATTAACTTCATCCCAAATATCTTTAGCTGATTGTTCAAAAAATACTGTGTTAAATACTTTCATATCTTTAATCGTTTAAATCATAAATGTTTTCCTTTGGAAGTATCATTATTCCAAAGAATCTGTAAGGGTCACTATTAGTTCTTTGGTACCAAACTTCTTCAGATGTTAATGAAAAATGAAACCAACAAAACTTATGTTTAACTGGAGACCAGATTATCTTGCAAACCCAAGCCTTCTTGCCAAAGCAAAAAGCTGGCCAATTGTTCATGTATATTGCTAAACCAAATAGTTTCATATCTTAATCTTTATACGGGTTATTATCTTCTGTTACTTCAATAGCATGACCAGAAGGAATTAGACCATTTACATCATAGTGATGTTTATACAAATAAGCAAGTTCTTCAGCATCATGTTTAACTCTAAGCAAAAAGACTTTTTGAGGGTCTTCTTCTTCGATACATTTGAGAGAGTTTTCAAGAGCCATTCTGTTAAGTAATTCTCTTTCCTCCTCAGTCATGCTTGACAGTGGTCTGAGATATGGCTTAATATCTTTTATCCTATCATGATAAAAGAACGCATCTTGTAATACATCGCCATAATTGTGTTCCAAATCTAATGGTCCTTCTTCTGTTGTACCATATTTAAGCCATACCTTGCACCTTACATGGTATGGTAGCCTTGCTGAAAGGTCTTTGAACAATAAGTCTTTCTCTTCTTGTGTCATATCTTATTCTTATTTTACTTTTACCGCTAAAAGTACAATAGCAGTAGTGGTTATTATACTTTAATCTCCTTCTCAATTCCACAAAGCCTTAGTGCGTGTTGTAGTTCGTGGACATAGGTGATCTCAAAATATCCCATTGTTCGCATATCTTCAGTATCAACATGGACAGACCATTTGTTGAAACTATTAGGGTATTCTTCGTCATGTATTGTGATTCGCTTATCCTTACTTTTCCACTCTTCAAATACATCAGTACAATAAAACTTAAACTCATTCTTCTCCAAGATTTCATCGGTGAGTGGAATAGGAGCTATTTCATTTCTTTCAATAATAAGACCAATCCCTTTAGGTTTGCCAACACATACGGCAGGATAATCTTCACCGTCTCTGTTTATTCCATATATACCTAATTGTCTAATTTGATATGGCTCTCCTTCATGTAATACCCAGTCGCTAATCATTAACTGTTGTGTTTCCATATCTCAATCTTTATTTTTTGAGTTGGTTGTACATATCCCATATCATAATGATTATGAAACATACACACAATGATATTGCTATAAAACTTCCCATAATATTAAGTAGTGCCAGCCCATATTGAAAGCCCAATGAAACAAACAACAAATGTCACTATGCAGGTCAATATTATCTTAACTACTAATGGAATTGCCCACACCCATATTCCATAGTATAATGCTGTAAGACCTATAATAAGGCTTAATGCTAACATAACCAACCCTATAAAAAGGATTATATTATCTCTTTTGTTCATATTTTTCATAACCTAATTGATGTTCAAATTTATGAATTAAATCTTCAATTACATCCTCATAACGAGGGTCAAAATGTTCAATTATAAGAGTCCTAAACTCTTGCATAGCAAAATCAAAAGCATACTTAGCTCCAGCTTCATATGATGCTTTGTCTATATGTGGATGGGGTTGTTCAGTTTTAAAATCTATGTAACCCCATTGGATTATTTCTTTCTGTGTATTAAACTGTTCCATAATTATTGATTTTTGATTGTGAAAAGTAAAAAAGAAAGGTGGTCACATATTTATATTAGATTATGAACATGAAATTAATTAACTCTGAGATGTAACCACCTTTCAAAATGAGAGTAAAAGAGTAAAGAACTAAACAATTACTATATTTACTAACTACGGATTAATATTAAATTAACTAAGCACACCTTTACTCCTTCACTAGAACCTTAATTATTCCTCCATACAAGAAAGGAGTAACCAACATATTAATCAATCACTATAGTGTTGTTATATTCTTCAGTATCATACTTAGTATCTTTCAAGACTGACCTTACAAATTCAACAGAAACAGGTCTATATATGCTCACATCATCAAATAAGACTATTTTAGCATCTTGAGGAAGACTCCTAAGCTCAGCCATTAATTCACCTACTGTCTTTATAGGTCTGCCTTCCTTAATACGCTTTTCTCTTCTCACTTTTCTTTTGTAACAGTATATACACATGTTCTTTGTTTTGTAAAACTCATCTTCTGAGAGTATCTGACCACAGTTATTGCATATTTTTATCATCTTTATATTTTGCAGTTGTCATAGCTTCACATAAGAAGGATGAGAATGTAGATACAAACTCTTCATCCTCATTAAGCTCTTTCTTACCCATTGTAACTAATATACTATGAGTAAGCTCATGAAAGAAAGTATTAACTTTGGCACTCTCAGTTTGAGGGTCTTCTTTGTTGTACATATCTGCTATTTCAATAGACCCTGCTGGTACACAGCAGTTACCTAAAGCATTTGATTCACATCTATGTACTCTCTCAACGTTGATTAATTGTCCTCCAACCTTGAAGGTCTCTGGAATAAATTTATCTACCATCATTGTTTATTATAAATAAGTCATTATTATGTTGAAGGCATCTAACTGGTAATCTACCTTCGTGTGTAAACATTATCTCTTTAATGTCTTTACCTATATTTAAATCATAAGGACAATTAAATACCCTAACTGTCTTTACATAAATATATATAGGTATAAGTCTGCCATCAGTCTTACAATCTAAGATGGCACAATAATGGGGAATTATAATTAACTCCCCATCTTGCCATCCACATGAAGGAATGCTTGAAGAAACGTTATTACTCATACGCTTTATCTACAAAGTTTGCTAAAATATAAAGTTCATTAAGTTTACCTGCTACCCTTGAAGCTTTCTTATTTACTTCAACTATAGGAGAATACCCAAAGTCATATATAAAGTTACCATGAACATCATAACAACCAAGGAAATGTACTCTCTTATAAGTCTTTTCCAAAAGCTCTGCATATTCTTTTATAAGTGGGATGTCTAATTCATCTTCCACTACAAATTGAATTCTTGCATATACATTTTTGTACTTGTTTAACTTATAGAAAGTCTTTCTTACACTGTCTTTAAACTCAAGCAAACCCTGGCAGAAGCACATTATCTTATCTCCTTTAGTTAATTTTAAAGTAAAGTCAAATAATCTTACTCCTGCTTTAAGCTGTTCATCTAATGTAAGCTTTTGGCATTTGTATAGTGGACGTAATAACTTCATCCACCATTTAGTCACCTTGTGACAACATAAACTAGCTCTACTACCTATCATAATCTTGCTTTTACTTTGTTATTTAATTCTTCTAATGTTGTTACTCCATTAAATCTTTCAACTACTTCATCATTGTCAATAAGTAGCATTGTAGGGATACTCATAATATGGTATTTACCACATAAATCATTAGTATCATTGTCACAATCTATAACCTCAACAGGCATAGCATCAAAATCTTTAAGAATGGTATCCTACTCATGACAATGAGTACACCATTCAGCACCAAATTTAAGTAATTTCATATATATATAATTTTAATCTTGTTCATGTGTATCCCAATATTTCACAAGCAATTCACAGAAGTCATGCTTATAAATCTCATCATCTAACCATACTTTATAATCTTCAAGTTTACTCAGTAGATACCCTATGGCATCATTATCTGTTTCATCATCTACTTTAAACAGAATATCATTAGGAGAAGCACAAGCATATCCAATAATACGCTTCTTTATTGTCTTAATGCTATCCTTTGTTTCATAAATTCCTGTCTCAGGGTTATTAGCAAACTTAAAATTATTATACCATAGATAAGGCTTAAATACATAATCAGGATCCTCAGATGGGTATTTAGCATTGTCTTCGATAGTTTCAATAAGTATTTTAGTAAAATACTTATGATTCTGAGACCTGCTTACTTCAATATACTTATCAAAGTATTTTTTAGTCATATCTATTATGTACTCTATAGGGTCTTCTTTCTTGTATAGAGCAGGATTTGCAACACAGATACCTGTAATTCTTTCCCAAAGACTATTAAGAATTTTTTCATCATCCTTAATAGCTTCTTCAATATCACTAGGTAATTGATTTAAATCAAATCCTTCTGTTGGATAGATATAAGTGTATGAACTCATGTAAAATTAATTGTTTTCTGTTGAGAAACTTCTTTAACTTCATCGTCAATATACATTACTGTCATAATGGCATAATTAGCTAAATCAAGTAATGTATCTCTCATAGATTCATCTACCTTCATAGAAACATCCTTCTGTGCTAAGGTAACAAATCTTTCAAGTTTATCATGCATCCTTACACCAGATGCAATTAGACCAAACTTATTCACAGTTTGAGTGAAAGAATCCCCATAATCGTGATTCTTTCTCTCAAATGTGGTAAGCATTTCCTCACATATATTCTTAAACTGTTGACCTTTGTTTTTCATATTGCAAAGTTAATAATAATTTGAGTTTAAACAAACACAATTTGAGTTTTTTAATGTACCCAATGAGAAGAAACTTCAGCTTCTGCTGGAATTGGCAGGGATTTACAATATTTAGCTGCTGCCTCTTCCATAGTTTTCTCAAGTATCTTAGGAAAATTACTTAGTTCTTTTGGGAAGTCACAACATAGTTCATCGTGGACACTACAGCAAATATGTACTTTATCAAACTGCTTATTATCCACAATCCAGTTAAATAACTGAGTCATAGCTTCCTTCATTATGATAGCTCCTGTGCCTTGCGTAACTACATTTCTAGCCATCCTATCATATTTACCAGCAGCTTGAAAATGCTGTCTGACCATCATAGCTACTTCATCACCTGTACCTTTATGATTTTCTCTATAGTCTTCCCAAAACTCTCTAGTAAAAGACTTTTGTCTTTCTAACCATTTATCATGGTCATGCCAGAATAACTTATGTCCTGTTATGGGACATATAACTATATAGCCATTCTGTCTAACAAAAGCTGAACCTCTTCTAGCAAAATCAGCCATACCTTTGAACTCTTTATCTAGAGCATCAATATAAGCTTGTGCTTCTTCTACTGTACATTCAGCAGCTTTACTTATAGTAGGAGCAGCTGCACCAAACATATAAGCAAACTCTACAGCCTTTACCTTCTTTCTCCATTGAGGAGCTTTCTTCTTCACTTCAGTAGCATCCTTAAACCCACATGCTTTGCATTGTTCTTTAAATACAGCCCAAGCAAACATATTATGAGTGTCTCCACTACCTTCAGTAAACTCTTTTAAGAAAGCTTCATCTTGATAGATGTCAGCACCTAATCTACTCTCTTCAGCACTATAATCAGCCGATACAAATAGATTTCCTTCAGGTGCTGTAAATGATGCTCTTGTAGCCTCATCACTTGGTAATTGCTGAAGATTAGGATATGAGCAATTCTTAGGAGGAATACCCTTAAAGGTAGCTAAATCTGTATTTGGTTGATTACTACCACAACTCAATCTACCAGAAGATGTGGACAACTGTCTAAATACAGTGTGTATTCTGCCAGTCTTAGGGTTAATTGCATTAAGGTGACCTTGACCAAATGAAGATACTACTTTAGCATACTCTTGATAGTCAAAATATAGCTTAAGAAATTCATCATTGATACCTTTTTGCATTCTAAGATGGTTTTCAATAACACTATCTTTATCCTCACCTGTCTTTTTATCTTTTACTTGGGTATTAAATCCTAATGTTCTAGCTATTTGAATAACTTGATGAGGGGAAGACCAATTGATAGTACACTTAGGAGTAGTATCAAATCCATCAAACAAAGAACCTTGAGTATTGATGTAAACATACTGCTTGAACCTTTCATCATTTATTGCAAAGTTATCAAGAGCTACCTTTGCTTTTTCAAGGTTTTCTTTATCCTTCTTCATTTTGGCTTTCCACTTATCTTCATCAAGATGTATTCCACACCATTCCATATAGGCTATTGCAGGTATAGCTTTACATTCAAATTTAGCAGCTTTAACTAAACCTTTATGTCTACAATCAGTCATTTGACTTTCATATATGTCACCAAGAGGTTTAACATCTCCAGCAGCATATCTTATGACATCTAAGTCTAAGCCCCTATACCTGATTTGTCCTCTTACTTCTTTACTTATATATATGTTCAGTCTTCTCTGAGCAATAGCTTGTAAAGAATATGATATCTCACCAGGAGGATAACCTAAATGCAATAGTTGCTCTACAATCATAGTATCATATAATTTAGTTGGTATTATACCATAATTGTATAAGAACTGCACATCAAATTTCAAATTCTGTCCTATCAATGGTTTGGTTTCAAGTATATCTTTATATAATAAAGGAGAGATGGTGGTAGCATCTACTACCACCTGTTCATCTCCTTTTTTATTACCAAACTGCATTGATAGAATAGAACATAACCTAGCATCTCTTCCTGTAGTTTCAGTATCAAATTGAACCATATTCCAACTTTCAATGAGTTCAATTGATTTTTCTACAGATATATACCGAATATCAGGTTCAGTAGTAAATAAGGGATTATTCGCTGTTACTATGTTTATCATCGAATGTAAACTGATAGCAATTATTATCTAACGAAAAGTTAATACCTTTTAAAGTATGTCCTTCCCATAGAGTATCATTTCCTAATGATATAAAAGGACCTCCTTCAAAGTCTATATGCCTAATCTTCACATCTTCAACATCTTTCTCTCCATCATGTATAGTTCTAACATACTGAGAGTTAGTCTTTACATTGAAGACATTAGGATTATCAGTCTGTTCAATAATAGTGTGTACGTCTTTGTATCTTGAAGATAACTCAATTTTTATTTTATTACTCATTTTCTCCTGTATAGTTTATAGTCCTTAAAATCAATTACGTAGTTATATTTGTCAAGAAAGTTTGTACCTAAAATACCATGAATTGTTACACCGTAATCTTTCTTTATTGTATCAAATAATTCTTTAAGATTTACAACATTGAATATGGTTTCAAACTTTGTATTCTTATAAGAGAATTCAATTATTACAGTGTGACATTTTTTATTATCCCCTATAATGCCTTGTACAGTATTTTTTACATCGTTGGGAGTAACAACAATGTCTTCACAGAATTCATTGATTATAGAATCATTTGCACCAGTATCAATAATAAAATTATATTTATTACCATTATTTTCAAATGTTACCACAGGAAGGTTGACTAAATACATTGATTCTCGGATAGACATTTTACTATTTTTATCCATCTTAAATTCTTTGTAAATCAATGTACAAAAACTTATGGTTATAATCAACCAACATATTAAAACAGATGCTATAAACCACCACATAATTATTTACCTGTTGAACCAATTCCACCTCTGTTTTCATTCTCTAATTTGTCAACATATTGAAATTTGATTCCTGAAGTAAATAACCATTTTAATTTTTGTAGTACTGTAGCCTTTTGAGATAGTTGAATACGAAATTGACAAATTCTATCACCATAGTTTATACTTTTGTTTCCATATATAAATGCTGGAAACATCCATATATCATTGTTACCATTGTAAGTATTATCTATAATACCTATACTATTAGCACACAGAACACCATAATGTTTTGGTGTAGAACTTCTTGGTGCAACAATAGCTTCAAAACCTTTAGGTAATTGCATAGCTACACCTAAATCCAATAATTGTACTTTAGGTGTTACTCTTTTCTTATAATGCTTTTTACCTTGTTCATCAACATAATTTGTCTTTACATTCTCAAATCCATCAAATGTAATATCTTCACCAGTATATTTTAAATCAAACCAATCACCTTTGTTGGTGATTTTGATATCATATGGAGATTTAATTTTTATTTTAAGCTTCATATTAATACTTGTTTAACCATTCAACAATATCATTAGCTGAATTAACTTGAATTCCTACAGGAGTCTTTACTTCGTTGGATTGATAGAAATATAATTCTTTAACGATATCCCTCCAATCTCTACACTTATATTGTTGTCTTCTACCATAGAATAAAGTACCCTGCTTAACAGTATCAGGATATTCCCAGACTAATGGGTTCTTTGTACCTTTACTAATGACCACAAATCTATAATTCTCAAGAATAAAGTCTTTGAAATATGGGTCATTATTCATATTCTGACGAATAATATACCAATATAATCTTGCTTGTATATTATAAAGCCAATCCATAAAGCTCCAGAAGAACTTATATTCTGGTTTATAAGAAGTTTTTAAATCAATTGGTATAATTTTCTTATTCTTGTGGTTAACAATGAGTAAATCAGCCATACATCTTAAATCAATGCCAGCATAATTACCCTTAAATTTAAGTTGGTATAGATGTTCAATATCACTATTAAAATAGTTTTCATTGAAATAGTTCTCAGTTTGTGGACTATTATATAACGCATGAACACAATCCATAGCATCGTTATAGTCTTCTTGAGTCACAATCTGTTTATCTTTAGATAAGAATAACAAATTATAATATTGTTCACCTTTCTCTTTGAGCACTCTAGCTCTAGTTTCAGGCTTCCAATTCTTTTGATAACCAGTTTCATTAGTAATATTGATAATAATACTGTCAGGTATATCAAGAAGATTGTTGTATTTATTACTACATTGCTCAAATATAATAGTGATGTTATTCTTTACACTATCATCAACTTTAGGGAACTGAGCAATAAAGAATCTTTTATTAAATTCATCTCTACCATCAGTTATAAGTGTATCAACCATACTGCCAAATGTGAGAGAAGGACTCTCAACCTTTTCATATAGTTTATCAAGGTTTTCAAATCCTTCTCTTTCGAATTTAGCTAAAGTTGAATAGGAATAAGCTGGGTCTGCCCTATATTCTTCTTCGGTTACATCCCAGCTTATATCTTTAAGCGATTTTCTCTTTTCCATGTTTCAACTTCTTTTATTTCTTGTAGTATTTTTCTTAATGCAGTTAAGGTTTTTACTTCATAGAATGTATAAATTGAATGATTATCCAATAAGTATTTTAGGATAAGTTTCTTCTTTATTTTATATGCATCATTAGAAAAACCCTTAACTTCAATAATGAACTTTCTACCACAATAATCAATAATAAAATCTGGGGTATAAGTGATTGCTCTTATAGCTTCCCCATTATAACGAAAGGAAGGAAGCAGAGTAACTTTAAAGGGTTCATACTCTGCTTTTATCCTTTCCTTTTCAAAAAATTTGGCGAAGCTAACCTCTAGCTTACTCCTATACTTAACCCCTTTATATGTAGTAGGAGTAGCATTCTTAATCTTCTTATTAATTAAGGATACGAGGCATAACTTCAGATTAAAGAGCATCAGCCTATGAATTTCTCCAGAATCTTTTGAACTCTCTCAAGAATCTGGATATTTCTGTCAATCTGCTCAATGATATCCTTCTTCTCTCCCTCATCAGGTTTTACTTCAAGGACACCCATCTCAACTAGGTCTTCAACAACATCCTTATTAAAGGTTCCCTCAAAGGTAGAGGTAGTATGAATACCCTTGATGTTGCATTCTCTTACATGGAAGAACTTGTCTCCAAACTTAATCTCTTTTCCATTAATAAAGTACTTCATTTTAATGTAATTTTTAAAATTATTAATATTAATATTCTTCAAACCACTGTATTGGTGGTATGTTATACTCTCTTAGATATGCATCTATTTCCTTGAAGAAATTAGGCATATCTGTGTTAGTTCTAGCATAGTAAGCAGGATGGTTTACTCTTATTATGAGATTATTAGTAGGGTCTATAAATCTTTCTGCTATAGAAGCATAACTTCCCATTAGTACATACACGATATTTTGCTTTTCTTTATTTAAACGTTTGATTATGTCCATAGTAAAGTTAGCCCAATATGTTATGTGCGATAATGGTTTGTTTACCTCTGTTGTCAATGCCATATTAAGCATTAGCACCCCTTGCTTACACCAGCTTTCTAAACTGTTGTCAAAGTTAATAATATTATGTGGAACAGACAAATCTATGCAGGCATTTTTAATTATTTCTAACGAGGGTTGTGGTTCTTTCTCACATCCGAATGCTATTCCTGTAGCTATATTAGGCTGAGGATAAGGGTCTTGTGAAACAAATACCACTTTTAAGTCATCATACTTGCATAGTTTAAAAGCTTTGAAGATGTCTCTCTTCTTAGGAGTATAATTACTAAGCTTTGAGACAATCTTCTCAGCTTCATCTAGATTGAGATTCCACTTCACAAAATCTGTAATCATTGACTATATTATCTATAGATTGGTGCATATTATCCCTTAGTCCAGATTTCAAGAATAGGAACTCTTTAGGTCTTATGATAATCTCCATATTATGTGAAGTAAACTCTGGAATTATCTTAGAAACAATATACTTATTCATTGTAGTTTTTTCATTAAAAACCTTAGGAGAAACAATAAGTTTATTTCCTTGATTTCCTACACATACACTGAATAGGATATTATTTTTGTCATCTAATATAATTCCTGGACCTACATAATATAAGTTATCTTTTAGTTTCATCTTAGACATAAATAATTGACCATTGAACCTATTCATCCTTATAAACATGCTAAGAGTATTTTTCAATTCTATTATTCTATGAGAATCATAATACATACACTTTACATATCTAGCATTATTTCCAACAATGTCTCTTACTACATTTGATGGAAGAGTAGCATGAATATAGTCCCTATCACAAGGTAAGAAGCCAAATAATAACGAATTATCACAGTTAAATACAAAGCTATGGTCTCTATAGGTTGAACCTACCAAAGTCCAATATAAATCACTCACATTCATATGTCTTCATTTCAAAGGTTTGTGCATCAAACTCAGTCATAAAGGGAATACTGTAAGGAACTATTGGCTTAGTACTCTCTGCTATAAAATTCACAAAGAGATTACACATATAGGATGCAATCATAGCAGCCATATAAGTAGTCTGCTTAAATGAACAAGGCAGATGTTGGGCTTCACTTTGTGGAAATAACCACTCTTTCTCATAGACCTCCATTCTCTTTTGGTCTTTTGAAGGAATGGCAAATATTTGCCACTTATCAGCAGTTAATCTACCATCTATTAGTATGTATTCATTTGAATCATGCATAACTGTCCTCTTCCAACAGTTATATACAGTCTGTCTTGCAGTAATACTATCAAGACCAAGCATTACATTATAAACAGGAGTATTATAAGATATCGTTGGAATATGAGAATCTACAGTAAACTCTGCAGTATCCATATACACAGAAGGCCTTCTGTCATTAAATCTATTTATAAGATTTCTTACAGCATCAGTCTTATTAGAACCTACATCATTTGATTGATATAACTGACCAGCAAGGTTAACTGCTTCTACTCTGTCCATATCTTTACAATACATAGCTCGTATTTTAAGTCTAGACAAGAGTAAAGCTAACCATGAGCCAATTCCTCCTAATCCTATGATAGATACACCCACTTCTTGCATCTTACTAAACCATTCAGCACCAGAGAATCTAGCACTATCATCATTATGAATATTGATAGTAGTTAGAACAGGTTCTGAAGGATTTTCAGAGGGAGTTTCAGAATGGCTTTCATTTGACTCTGCAGTAGCATCAACATCATAGAATGGGTCATGAACTACTCCTATATCAAGGCCTGTATTTTCTACATCTTCAAGAGGAAAGGTAGTATTAACTTGTTCCATGATACCATGACCATGTGTATATATTCTTTGTGCCCATTCATCTAATGCTTCATTTATTGCTTCAATAGCCTCTGTTCCTGCAAGTATTGTAGGAGCTTGTTCCTCAGTAGGTTCACTTTGTGATATGTCCCTTGTAGTATTCTCTATATTTACACCTTCATTAGTTTGAGGTGCAGACTGTTGTTCTTCTTGTGGGTTATTATCTATACCCAACTCAGATAATAAAGAATCTAGATCATCCATCTGCTAAAATACTTTTAAGTGTTGATGTAATTCTATTTTCTGGCAGTAAGTCAACAATATTATTCATTAACTTAAAATCAAGATTATAGGAAGCTGTATAGTAGTTCAATGTGTCCATTGTAGCTTCTTTGAATAACTGATTTGACACACCTTCTTCATCATACTTCTCCTCAATCTTTTCAATTTCCTCGTATGCTTTTGTAGGATCTTCAACACCAATAATGTCCATTATAATGTCATACTCAAAAGAGTCTTCGTATACTGCTAATTGGCTTTTCTTGGATTTTGAAGTAGATTTAGGAGTAGAAGTGGGATTATAGTCTTGATAGAAGTTATGTTGCCAACCTTCTTTCTTTTCATATTCTTTTTTGGCAGTACCTTCATCTATATCTAAGGGGTCATCAAATATACTCCTTTGATAAGAATGTGTAGGATAGTTCGAATAACCATTATAATGAGGATAAGAAGAAACTACTTTAATCTTAGAATCTTTGATTTGTTTAATTCTTTCACTAAAGTCATATGCTCCTTCAACAACTATATCGGCATTAATCTTCTCAATAAACATCCTTTGCCCTTTAGATTTATTTTTGCGTTTGAATATCTTATCACCAAAGGATTTATATGAGCGATTTTCATTGACAGTATACTCTGATACTACTTGTCTTGTAATGGCAGCAGTATATTTACCTTCATTATTGACAATAAGACTTAAGAAATGATTACTCTCTTGTCCTTGCTCTAATAAAGTATTATTATCTGTACCACTAAAGAAAGTGCTCATAGTATTATGGCTATGAATTAATCCTGTTTGACAATCAAATAAATCAAGATTATCACTAATATAAGCAGCTATCTCAGGAGATGTTTCAAATTCAGTAAATGTTGATGTACCTATATCCATAAGGAATACATCTACACAATCAACTTCAAATGTACCGTCATCTATATCCCCTTTAGGTCTGTAGAATAATATACCTGACCATTCTATGTTAGGTATATTGCTACACAATGTGCGGATTTTGTACTCTAAGTCTCTTTTTACAGTTAACTTAAAGGACAACTTTGACTGTTTCAGCTCTACTTTCTCTGAATCTTTCATAGTTCAGCATTATTAATATTTTTAAAAAAACATAAGTTTGAAATTCTTTGTTAGGCATGAGATAGAATCTTTCCCTATCTGTCATATTAACCTTTCTAAGTATCCTTCTACCTTTAAAGGTAAATAGATAGGTGTCGTTATAAGAGAGTCCTCCTATCCTGTTTCCTATAGGAGCATATTCACCATATTTGTTAATTACATTTTTCTCTAATACTTTTTTGAATTGCTTCTCAACATCTTTATAGTTAACTCTAAGTGTAGATTCTTGCATTTTTAAGTAATCTACAATATAGTTTGTTAGGAGTAACTTAAAATCATATAAAGAAACATTTATAGTAAATTCACCATCAATATTAGAGATTAGGTGATCATCCTCTTTTATTCTTCCTAATACATAATATGCAAAGTCACTAAATTGAGCATCAAGTTTATATAGCTTATCATAGGAACTTTGATATAAGGGGTCTCTTGGAAAAGTACCATAGCTCTGTTCAGAGATATTTTCCATTCTATTATATGGAACACCTCTTAGAGATTCAACTTCATAGAATCTATCTATTTCATTGAATACATTTATCCAATCTAAGTCATCTCTTGTAGAAGCATCTCTCAATCTATTTAATGGAGAAGATTCATTGCCTAAACAGGTACTTAACCATACTCTACTAGGAGTAGATATACCACTTACATGGCTGTGAGTATATCCAGAATTCATCTCTGCTGCAGAATAGGTTGCTCTACCTGTACTTATGCTAAAAGAGCTATTGTTTAATAGCCCAACCTTACAATAAATATCTTTCACATCGTGTGTTTGACCAGTTTCATTACATGTAACTGTTTTATGTGGAAAATATATTATCATGTCAAGAATAGAGTATCTACTACCTCTTCCATATTGGCCTTGCAAAAATCCATAGTATTCTTGTATAGAATCAAACCCTCTTGTTTCTGCAATAGAAGGTAATTGATAGTCAATTCTTTCTTCTCCAAACTTTTCTTCTGCTATACTTTTGACATTCTTGAACTTGTCTTCAATAATAGCAGATATTAATTCTTCATTTGTCATAGTATACAAAAAAATAAGGGGGTAAAAAGTCTGAACATATCAAACAATTTACCCCCTAAATGAAGAAAATCTACTTTATTTATCGCAAGTCTTTAAGCATTTTGTCCAAATCATCAGAGTTTTTCTCCTCCATCTCATCATGGTACCTCTCAATATGATCAAGCACTCTACCAAGAGCCTTATGGATGGACCTCAGAGCATCAAATGGAGTATGGATTTCTAAATCACAGTTCTCACAGTCTCCATCGTAAGGCTCATCATCATCATCTTCAGGCTCACCATCATACTCACTGATGAACTCAATTAAGTCATCAGTAGGTACATTGGTATAGTTCTTACCAAATCTCTCTTTAACCTCTTCTTTGAGGTTATTGTCACAGATGAAGATATAAGCTTCACCTCTTGTCATAGCACCACTCTCAATTTTGTTCTTTGAAGGAACAATGAGAATTACACCATGCACACACTTGTCTTCTCCATTGATATTACAAGTGCGAGGATTATCACTCAAGAACTCAGAGTTCTCAAACTCCAGACGAGATTTTGTCAAGCCTGAGTACCACAGGGCATCCTCTGGATAGCTGATGTTGTTGTCGTGCATAAACTGCTTTAATTCACCTAAGGTAGTTGCATTGGTTTCTACGATAGTTTTAGTACCAGTGATGGTATTTGAAATTGCTACTGTTTTCATTTGAATAAATTTATTATTGTAGTTATAAAATGTTTTTTATCTTCACAACATTTATAGAAATCAGATACATCTTTACCTCCTTCAAATTGAGGAAGTATGATATTCTGAAATCCTGTTGCTTTTGCTAATGATTTACCATCTTTTAATCCAGGTTCATCATTATCAAATAGAATATAAATGTGTTTAAATCTCTTTTTTAATTCTTTTATAGCTGTCTGGGATATTGTGTAACCTTCTCCTTGAACAGCTATACAAGGGATACCTACATTTGACCATAGGCATAATGCATCCTTTAATGATGAGCAGATACATATCTTATCACCTTCTTTAGGAACTTTTGTCCAAAGAGAGATAACAGAACTATCATGATTATTCATCCATTTAAACTCTTTAGAGTATGGCTGATATATCTTGAAAGTCTTGTTACCCTCCTTGAACTCAGCAAAAGCATATGCGTATTTATTGGCAGCAAATGTGTAGGTTTTGTTTCCTTTATGTAAGATTTTGTGGGAGATAGGATGTACATTGGCATACTTCAACCATTTTAATTTTACTCCATAGGACTCCCAATATTTAATATCGTAGTCCTTCCATTCTCTTATTCTTACTTCTATACCTATTGAACTATGGTCTGTTTTGATTATGGAGCAAAAATTATTTCTTGTTATCGGGAGTTTTGAATCTTTAAGCTTATGGGTCTTGTTTTCATCTAGAATCTTATAGAGGGTGTCAGTATAACTGAGATTCCAGATTTTTGATAACAAGTTGAATAAAGTACCCCTATCTCCCGTAGCAAAATCTACATATCTGATAGAAACACCATCAGGAGAGAATATACCAACAGATGGTTTTCTATCTCTCCTTAATGGTGAATTAATCCTACAGGGAACTTTT
>Ga0247610_10002122_pt1 | contig 23441 bp, 20 predicted proteins | sample 174DNAGHGhighgp2_FD_193483 | JGI IMG/M metagenome (GOLD analysis project Ga0247610, IMG submission 193483) | Sheep rumen microbial communities from Palmerston North, Manawatu-Wanganui, New Zealand - 1742 DNA GHGhigh gp2 | ecosystem: Host-associated > Mammals > Digestive system > Stomach > Rumen...
AAAGAGAAGCCCGCTGAGCCTGAGGCTCCTAAAGGTCCTACACAGGAGGAACTCCTTGCTGAGATTCGTGATCTGTTGAAAAACAAATAACAGTAGATCAGGGTTACATTCTGGCACAAGCAGCCAACCAACAATCATCCCCGTCCTAACTTGGACGGGGATGATTCTGTATTATAAATCACGCTCAATGTAGGTGAAAGTTGTGTCGCCAATCAAGAACGAAGTATTGTGGTATAGCCAAATACCCTTTCCCACACCCAATGGCTTATTATTGACAATGACACCCTCCTCCAAGGCCGTCAGTCGTAGTGCATCATCAACCATTTTGATTTCAGCCTGAACTGGCGCCACCTTACCCTTAAGATCCCATGACATATGCAACGAGCAGTCGATAGACTTACCAAGGGTGACAATCTCGTCTGGATTATTGAAGAACCATTTATAAATAGCCACATCCATTTCCTTCACGGCTCCTTTCACATTGAGGAAATAACGCTCTGACTTCGGAGCCATTGCAGCCACTGCAACAGCTAGGACAATAGCAAAGAGTATATAACTGAAAAGCAGCAGGGCACGAATATCCAACTGATAGATGCCACGGAAGAAGAATGACCACAGATACATTGACAACACACCAAGACCACCCGCAACGAGCACTAAAGACCTACGAAGGACAATCCTTGTACCTATTGTAGAAATATAGGCTATCAAAACCGCCATCATAGACCATGGTATCCAATCGATCAAGAATGAGAGAGCTCCTAGTTCAAATGAGAACGTTATAGTACCAACAATCAAAAAAATGAAATAAGATGCCACACCCACGATAAGCGCACGCATGAAGATGTTGGCAACACGACGGCTAATCTGTTGTCTTCTGACAGCCAAAACAGATAAAGCTAACGTTAGGAAGAAACCCATGATCAGGCCAAATGCAGGCATGTGGCGCATCTGATCTTCTTCGACGCCAAACATAGCTGATGTACCAATAACCTCTAGACGGGCTTGTCGCATCTGAGCCACGAGCTCTTCATTGCTCAATGTGTAATTTGTGGCGTATATCATATAGAACAACCATGCTAAAAAAGCTGCAGCTATCGCTGTCAAGGTCCATTTCATATAGAATGAAGCATTCTTCGGATCAAAGAGGTTCTTATGATTATAATAATGTGAGCCATGCTGACAGTTCCTACCAAATTCCGGACAGTGATAACCATTTTCGTCCCAACAAGACTTATGCATCACATGGTCACACTTGGCCACCACCTCATCGCCGTCTTCAAAGGGAGCCTTGCAGAAATAACAGGTCTTGTCAATATACACATTCCCTACACTCATATTAATACCCCTGATATACTTGACCACATACTTACGCTTGAACAGCATATAGCGAATGTAAGGTATAAGGAATTGGAACACCATGTAAACAATTACAAAAATGAATATTGCAAGACCCAGTCCCTGAATGAATACCCAGAAAACAGGATAGCCATTGACAATAACAGGATTGTAGGCATTACCCAGGAAAAGTGCACAACTAGTCCACCCTATCAGACTATCATTTTCCTTATCATAGACCTCAATCTTCATCTGATGAGGATTACCACGATAGACTTTACCATCAGGATTCTCAAATATAAACTCATTAGCAATAAATGGTTCATTACCAATACGAAGAATCGAATTTTTCAGTTTGATCCAATCGTAAGTCTTCTGGTAGAGACCATGATAGTTCTTACAAAGCACCTGAAGGACATTGGAACCTTGGTCGCTATCGTGTATACCACTCCCAGAGAAATACACACAATGAATAGTAAGTGAATCACCTTCTGCAGGCATGTCTCCCACCAGTTGCTCCTCCAATTCGAAATGTTCTGGATCATACGGCTCATCTTCATCTGAATATACCCGTTCGTCGGAGAATACAACCAAACTCATCTTCTGATTACCTGACCACACACCGACCCGGTCTTCCATCTCTTTCTTTTTCAGGAGGATGGATCGGTATAGATATTTGACACTGTCGGTGTAGGAAACAAAATAATTATTCAGTACATAATCCGTAGGTGCCATCGTCTCCGATACCTCCTTACCATGCATAAACGTCACGTAGAGATTAGGGGATGTGAAAACAGTCATCATTTCCCTCACGGTGTTGCATTCCTTATCAACAATATCCTGGGGTAAGTTCAGATCTACCAGAACGTTCAACTTGATATTGCGCCGTTTCACTTCATCACCTTCACTATTGATGACTTTTACAAGACGAGGACGTCCCTTAGAAGTATTCTCAATACCATTGATTACTTCATAACCCTTCACATACACCTTACTAGTATCCGTGAAAGAATAAAAACCCATGCTACGAACGACACTAGTAAAAAGTCTGAGTGTCTTGTAGTCTGGAGAGAACTTGATACCGACGACCTTCATTGGCTCTGTATCCTGTTCTCCATCTTCGGGAGAATCAGGACTAAAAATTTCATCAAGATTGACATTCTCACCTGACAACTTGTCATCGCAGCTGACGATCATGAATGTCATCAGTGCTAACAATAGTAACCGGCTTATTTTCATCTTCATATCCATGTTCTTATCTTTAGATGGTGGGATAAGTTGTATCCTTACCATTATTATTCAACATATCATTATACTTCTTCAGGCTCGCTGCCTTTTCCTTATATGCCTTGAACTTAGACCAGAGACCATTGACGAACATTAATATGATCGCCACGGCAGCCAGCCCCATCACATAGTCCTTCACACGTTGCATCCATGGTTTATACTCCAAGGACTGTACCTTTTCCGACACGCTCTTCATGATGACATACTGTTCATCCAGCGTTTCCATCCTAGTCTGAAGCGAAGGAACCATCTCACTTGCAGCCTTAGCCTGCTCAAAGTTTGTCTGAAGCTCACCGAACACCACCTGTTCCTTGGCCTTCACCTTCTCCAACATAGGTCCGAACTTCTTCAGAAGCGATAGCTTAAAGGCTTTCTTATAGAGCTTTTTGTAAACGTCAACATGACTGATGATGAACTTGTCTGCAGAAGCGAACTTGGCAATGGCATCCACCTGTTGGGTCCTTATGTCAAGGGAGTCCTTCACCACCTGCTTCAGCTGCTCCAGTTTGGCCACCTCCTCCATTAGTTCCTCGTCAGCGGCAATATCCAACTGCGAAGCCTGATAGTAGGTAGTCCACTTGACATCCAATGCATTATATGACTGGTTGAGATAGTTGATGCGATCCTGAAAGGTCCCCACAAGTGTTGGTGATATACTGACATCATTGAGAGATATCTTCATCTGCTCTACCACATATAACTGGTTAAGGTCGTCCATAAACAAGGTCAGACGAGCCATAATCTCAGCCTTGATAGCCAGCGAATCTGAAGAGGACGTTGCAGGAGTCTCCTGAGCACGAACCGTTACTGCAAGCATCATTGCCCACAGTAACAGCTGTATGTATCTCAGCCTACTTCGCAACTTCGTATGACTTTTCACTTGTTACTCTTACATGTATTGTTAAAATAGCGCTCTGCCGCACGGAACATCGTGATGGCCTGTCGCTGTGCTGGACTACCGCCCTGACGATTGCCTAAGATTTTGTTGACCTCATCTATCAGTCCTTGGCCTGATTGTACCAGGTCACGACGCTCGAAAGCATCCTTGCTGACCAACCATTGAGAGACAATACGGTCAAGTTGACGCGCCTTCATCAGTATGACCTTACCATTGTCGGTAGGAATATTCAGTTCTCCACCATCAGCAGGATCCTCGGCTAAAACGCAGCGAATCGCCTTGATTGAGTCGATATACTGATTATATGTATCCTGGACAGTTGTCAGATCCTGGCAAGGAGTGGTATCGGTTTTAGGCGGGTACTGCTCGAGCAGATTACTCTTCATATCCTCAAAGGCCTTCAGGGCTTCCTGTGACAAAGCCTTACCCTTACCATAGTTCTTCTGCAACGTCTTGAAACTTCCCATCACACCTTCCAACGCTTTCTGGGTAGAAGCAATCTCGTCAGTGAAGTTCAGACAGGGGTTACGCTGAATGGTTACCTGATACTCGATGTTCACATCGCGGCCGAATGGAATCTCATAGAGATTATACTTTTTCTTTTCGATCTTGTCCATCAGGAAGATGTCATGGAGCGTGAAAGTCACCAGGTCACGTTTGTTCAGGATGTCGAACGTCTGTGTGATGTAGTCGTTAACCATATTATACTCCTGAGGAACTGGCTGCAGACCGTCATAGTCCATCCAACGCTGGAAATAGAAGGTTTTACGGGGTTTGGGAACCGTCGACTTGAAGAGCCTGGTGATCTTGAACTTGTCTTTCGGGTCATAGGCGGCAACGTATGGCAACTGGTCCGGGCGTATCCTGCGTCCCTTTACCAGTGGCTTCAGCCTGACGCGATCCCAAAACACGAAGATAGTACGATAGGAAATCAGACTAACCGATAGCTGGTTGGCATCCTCGTCGAACACGAACTTCACCATCATATCCATATCCTTCGAATCCACCTTCAACGACAAGTGATCCGTATACGACTGTCCCTGGGCCACCGTGATGGTCCTGACAGTCTGTGCATGAAGCCCAAGCGCCATCAGGCAACCCGTCATCATGAGTATGATCTTCTTGATATTCATATGTCAATTATTCTTTTGTTCAAAATAAATCCAGCCTTTCGGTTCTCCCTGATGCCTCACCCACGCTGCAACCTTCAGGTCTTCGGGATAGGGAGGTTCCATGATGGCGTGATAGGTATCGTATCTCAGATACGAGGCGACCCGTTCTACGCCCCACAGCAGATCTGTATAGGTGTCTGCCATATTGATGCACACTTTCCCTGCAAATGCTCCGAAGTATCGGATGTTGGGATGCCAGGGATGCGGAATCGGCTGCCCGGAGGCGTCCACAGTCAGGAAGTTCAGCATCGGAGGAGCATCGACATCTGGGTAGCCTGTCGGGAGTTCCAGCGCCATCCGGAAGCCCTCGGAGAAGAGCGGCCTGTTCTCCACACCATCCTCATTCAGGCTGTCCATATGCTCCACGCCGCAGATGCTTCTCAGATGATAGTCTATCAAGTACGCAACGGGCAGCCCTGCGGCATTCCTTCTGACGATGCTGAAGGAGATGTCTCGACGGGCAGCCAGTCTCTCCTCCAGCTGCCGCCACTCATACAGCAGACGACGATTACGCCCGCTGAGCTGACGGGGATCATACTGTTGACTCTCTAGCACCTTCATCCCTTCACCATTACCTTTATCAGCCCGGAATAGGATCTGGCACGAGATATACCAGGTCGCCGTTCTTCACATGATAGTCGGCCAGCTTCTGGTCCTCGCGACCTATGCGGGGACGCAGCACCCTCACCTCGTGCACCTCGGGGTCCTCCTTGCCAAAGAAATAGTCTAAAGGTGCACCTGTCTGATCTATCGACGGAAAATCAAAAATCAGACGACCGTCTTCACCGATAGAGTGACGCAGATTATCTATCAACGTACTCAACGGTGCGTCAGGATTCACGACCTTGAATCTGACAACTTTGTTCTTGTATGAAATGTCCAAAAAGAAATCTTCCATATCTTATTGATTTTGCTTATCTATCTGAATGGTTACTTGTATCGGGTATATATTAGTGGACCTGACACTCATCATGGCGCGCATCAGTGCTTCCGTCTGAGGGATCTTTTCCTCAAAGCCACGACGGATGAAGGCATTGTCGTTCAAAACGATCTCCACCAGGATCTCATAGCCAACCTCCGAGCGTTCCTGCTGATGACGGTGGCTGACGGTCACCTGCTTCACCATACTGTGTGTTATGCCGTACCGGGTCTGCAGTTCCGTGTAGCAGAACAACTTCAGGTCTGCGGGGGTTACCAGCCGGTCGTGGGTCGTCATGTAGTAGCGGGTCATACTGGCCTCCTCAACCTCGTCGATCATTTCGTCGCTGCCGGGCACTGGGGCACCGATCTGGCGGGTAGCCACATTGTCGAAGCCATTAGGCACCTGAAACGAGACATCTGCCGTCAGAGACGAATTGACGGCGGACCCCATCGTCGTGACATACGACACTGAGAGCGAGGTTGGCAGGTTCTGCTTGCCGGCTTCGGGGCGAAGCAGCAGGTAGACACCCGGTACGCGCTGCTCAAGGTCGGCCCTGGCTGAGTCTCTCATCCGTAACAGGATGTCGATCAGGTTCTGCATCACCTTGTCGCTGGCCTCTTCACGGAGATTGGAGAAGGCGTAGAAATCAGTATAGTACCTGCTGATCAGGGTGTTTAACAACGCCACCAGGCTACCCTGGTTAAACCGGTCAGCCGCCACCCTGCGTACCTCGACGGGCACCTTACCATAGATCTGGTCCGAAGACGGGCGCAGCATGTGCAGGAACTGCTGACTGACGTTCTCGCCATCCGAGCTGGGGCTTTGGAAGCCTGCCACACGGACGATGGGCGTGGTAGAGGATATGTCAACGGTGTGCACGGAGGCATTCACGAGAATGACGCTGTTCAGAAAGAGGTTGTTGCGGTCGAAGAGGAAACCGTCCCTGATGCCCGTGAACTCAAACACCAGGTCGATGCTGTCGGTCTCAGAAGGGATATACTTGCTTCCCTGATGCTTCTTGATGTAGTAGAGACGGATGTTCTGCCGAGCAAAGAGATCCAGGCAACTGGCCGCAGCCCTGTAAGTCTGGGTACGATTATACAGGATGCTGTCGATACTGAAGCACGGCATGAGGGGAAGCTCTGAGAAATCCCAGGGACTGACCAGAGGCAGCAGCTGTCCCTTCACCGACAATCTGAGATTCTTGAAGTTATGGTTCTTGACGGCGAAGCAGAAGCCCGACAGATCCGAGACGGGGCTGTCGAACTTCAGCGATACTCTCCACCGGCGGCCATCCATTCTCACCACCGAGCGGACGGATACATTGAACACCTTCGTCTGGAGGAGCGAGATAAAGCGGGCCTCCGTTTCCGGCAGGGTAAAGACATGCTGCTCCGTCAGCTCCATCTCGTTCAGCCCGGACTGCAGGGAAGTCTCCACCACAGCCGTGGCCGGTATGGCATGCCCCACCTCATAGGGCGTCAGCAAACGGGCGAAGTCGTCAAGCACGTCAGACTTCATCTGCTCCAGGAAACTCTCCGTCTCATTCGACTGGTAGGCCAGGGCCGTCATCAGGAGCGAGAACACAGGATCCTGCTCGATTCCCTCAAGCTGGTCTCCATGGTCGCTCTGGCGCCAGATGCGTATGGCCTCGCGCATCAGCTCATCGGCTCTCTGCTTGTTTTCAAATATCGTCTGTTTCATAATTATTGGTCATTTATTTCCATACTCTCAGCGTACTGGTGAACACATAGTCTTCCTTGGTAAGTATGATGACTCCCTTGATGGTGACATAGATGAGACGCTCCTCGCGTATGTAGGTCATCGTCACCGCGATGTCACTCAGGCGCTTCTCGTAGCTCTTCACCACCTCCTTCAACTCGGCGGCAAACGTGTTCATGTTCTTCGACGAGCCGGATATCTTCTTGCTGTAGATATCCTTGAAGCCGCGATCGTAGATCGTGTCGCCCGAGTTGTAGATAACGCCTTCATGCTCGTCGAAGATCTCAAAGCGCATATTGTTGAAGATGAAGCCGTACTCGGGATCCGACACATTGTTGTAGCGGGGCGTCGTCAACAGCATGTACAGCGACTCGTCGAGCGACTTCTTCAGGCTCTTTTCTCTGGCAAAGCCTTTCTTCTTCACCTCCAGGGGTATGGACAGGAATGGCATAGCTTACTATATAAGTGGTACGAATTTCTCGTCTTCGGGCTCCGGCACGTAGAGTGCATTGAAGAGGTGCTCGAAGAGTATTGTATACAGATGGTCGTAGAGGCTGTCCGTCAGGTCGTCTCTCATGCGCTCTATCTCCGCCTTCATCTCTGACTGTATCTGCTCGCGCAGCTGCGGCTTCATCGTGTTGTCGATATAGTCGGTCAGCGTGCGTGTCTGGGCGTCGAGTGAGTTGGTCAGTTCTTCCCTGACAAGCCTCATCAGCTCCTCCTTCGTCTCCGAGAGCAACTTCACGATCAGCTCCTCATGCAACTGGGCGTAGAGTTCCTCTTTGGCCTGCCTCAGCAGAGCGTCGTAGTCTATGGTGTTGTCGACAAGCACCACCTTGTCGAGCACCGTGACAGCCCCTTGCATGTAATTATAGAACCACTCCAGCCAGTAGCGGATATCCACCTGCGAGGGTTCTATCACCTCATAGGCCTGGTCCGAGTGAGGCTTGAATATGAAATAGTCTATCGCGTGGGCAATCTCCTGCAGCTGCATGACGAAATCGTGGACGCTGTTCTTCCTGCTGAAGCCCTTCAGCACGAACAGATAGCGCATCATGGCCCGCTTGCCGTCGCCCTCCTCCAGGTTCTCGTGCTCGCTGATGACGGCCATCAGGTCGGTGAACATATCGAGATAGGCAGCAAAATGCGGATCGCTCGTCATCATCAGGCACGGAGGGATGTAGTCGCTGTCGATGGAGAAGACACCTTCCTTCACGATGAAGTGGACAAGCGGCATCACGTCGCTCTGCTCTACCTCCTCAAGGGACTTGATGGCGTACTCATAGTGCGGACGCACGTACGGTACGCCCTCTTTCTCAAACTCCGTCGTGGTATCGCCGATACCTATTGTCAGGTAATAACTCTCGCCGAACAGCATGGGAATAGACACGACTGCCTGCTCGTCGGCGTGGACGATCCTCCCCGACGGAAGGAGGGCCATGCATTGGAGCCGCTCTATCTCATAGGTATTCTTGACAAAGATGCCCTCACAGTTCAAAGTTGCACCGGGAAGCATGCCCATCCGCGTACTGCCCAAGGCTGCACGTATGGCTATCTGCTGCTGAAAATCCAGCTTCTCCTCCAGACCGATGAAGGTCTTGGCGGTGACTTCCATACCTGGGAACCAGTTGATTTTCGAATTCAGATCCATTATCTTACCTTAATTTATATTCTCTTCTTCTGTTTCTGCAGTCTGACTGCTCAATTCTGTATTATAGTTGAGTGTCAAGCACTCGTGCGGATTGCCGGCAGCGTCGGGGTGCTCCCTGATGCAGATGTCGCAACGCACCTCGAAGGGGATGAGCCACTCCTTCACGAAGTCAATAAGGGGCTGCAGCTGCTCCGTCTTCTTCCTATATTCCTCAGCCGTCAGGCCAGGGATCAGCAGCCTGTACCTCACCTCCGGCAGCCAGCACAGAGTGGTGTCGATATCGCTGTAGCGGCCTTCCGAGTGCTCTACCTCGCAATCCATCAAAGCACCGAGCAAGCTGGATATGAAGCCGAAGTCGCCACGCAGGCCGTTGACAAAAGGCAGCAGGACTGCCGCCTCCCTGACAAGCGGACTGGGCTCCGACGCCAGGTCGAAGTCGAAGTATGTCTTGAGCACGTACTCCAGCTTGTGCTCCAGCAGCTCCGAGGTGTAGCGCTCGATCGTCAGCTTCTTGTAGAACACATAGGTGTCGAAGGGGGCAAAAGCCTCGGTCAGCAGTTCCTTGCGCCATTCCAGCTCCTTGAATTTCTGGGCCACATCCTCGCCCTTCAAGTCGGTATCCTTCGTAAGCAGGCCCTCCGGAAGCAGCTTCATGAAACCGTCGCGGGCCAGCTGCACCTTATGCTCTTCAAGATTCAGTTCCAACAAGTCCTGGTTGTAGTTCCGGTAGAACGTACCCTTGCTCTGCACAAGCCAACTGTCCTCCATCTCCGGATAGAGATAGTTCAACAGCACCTCGGCCCTGATTTGATATAAGTTTCTCTCCAGTTTCATCACGCTGTCATTTCAAGATAATAGTCTTTCCCGTCGGCCACAACATGCAACACGTCGCGGGCTGGGATTCCCAGCTGCGACAGGGTGCACGAGGGATAGGGGAAGTGTTTGTCGATTTCCCGGAACTCATGCTGGTACATGCAGCTCAGGGGAATGCCACGCAACACCTTATCACACTCAACGAACTGCTCGACTGCATGACCTGGACGCATCACCTGAGTCCTTCTGTCGTTGGAACGCTCCACGATATAGTCCACGAAACAGTCGTTTTCCAGACACACCGCAGCCTGCTGGGCATCAAAGACCCGACGGATTTCAGCCAAAGTCTCAGCCACAGTTTTTCCGACAGTAAGTGCCGACGGCTTTATCGGTCTCCACATATCGTGCATGGCACAATCATCATCATAGGCCTGGAAGTTCATCAACTTCGTAGTCAGATGCTGACCATCGTAGTAGAACATCTTCCCACAGAGTGAAGTCAGTTTACCCTGCTCCAAAGCGTCACGATGTACCAACTTCATAGCCTCCTGCGCCTCTACTGCACCTATGACTGAAGCAACCACCGACGTTGTGGGGGCATGCCCAGTCTGTTCCTGACGCCGGATGATTCCCGAACAGGGCATTCTTCTGGCCATATCTTTCAGTCCCTCTGGCCCAAGGTTACAAGCATAGCAGTTTCTGCCAGGCACAAACACACGGGCCGTTCCTTCAAGTTCCTCAATGCCACCGTCGACCCAAGGGATACCTGCACGCATACAAAGACGGTTGATGCAGTAACGTGCCCATCGGCTGTCGACACAACCTATCACGACATCCATCTGGCGTATCAGTCCCAGGCCGACATCATAGGCGATATCGCCGCAGATGGTCTTCACCTCCACGGCCGGGTTCATGGCTTTCAGACGCTCAGCGATCACCTCCACCTTCAGACGGCGGTCATCGGCGTCCTGCTTCGAGAAAAGCACGGAGCGTGACAGGTTGCCAACCTCGACGATGTCGAAGTCGACAGCCACGATATGCTCCACACCCAGCAACACCAGGTTCTTCAGCACCTCATTTCCTAAGGCACCGCAACCGACCACCATCACACGGGCGGCAGCTACCTGCTGTTGATCAAAGCCATGACTCATTTATCTCTTTCTCATTTTAAGTTCTACATCCAGCATGTCGTTCCCGATGGGTGTCAGGACGGCATGCGCATCGAAATAGCCTCGTTTGGTCAACTGCAACTGGACCTCCTTCGAGGCCGGCAGGTTCTCTACCACACAAGGGGTCTGCCCCACTTCCACACCGTTCACCTTGACGGTCGCACCGATCACGTTACTATGAACGTTTAACAGACCGTAGCTCGCCTGCGGGGCACTCAGGTCGAGCACTTTCGGGAGTGTGTCGTCAACCCAGAACGGGTAGGTCTTCGACTCCAGACCATCCTTCAGCGTATTGACGGTGTAATAGCCCAGTTCGAGCTGTCCCTCCCACTTGCCGACACCCATAGGCTCACGGTTCAGCCATATCTGGGTGCTGTCGTCAGGTGCCGTGATGGTCACCTGAGCATATTGAGGACCAACGTTGAGCGAGTCCTTGCCAGCAGCCAGGGAGTCGGGCACAGCTGCCAATGTATCGGCCACTACAGGCTCGGGCACCTGGGCGGCAACAGCCATCTTCGCTATCTGCGGTCTGGGCTTCAGATCCGCATAGGACAGCTCGATGACTTTCTTCTCTGCCTTCCTGATGTTGAAGACCGAGTCGTAATAACATTCTCTTAGGCGGTAGATCTGCAGGCGATGATCGCCGGTATGCAGATGACCGCTGGTCGCCTCTCCCTTACCGATTGGGAAGCCATCGACGAACACGACTGCGTCGAGCATCGGCTGCTTCACGTTGATGTAGGAGTAGAACGACTGCAACACGACTGGCAGGATCAGTTTCACGCTATCCGTCACCTCCAGCGTATCCTCCACAGCCTCGTGGAAGGGTGAGTCCACGCGGTAGGGGTGCTTGCCTATAGTGAGATTGAACTGAGCACGGCCGTCACGCGTGAGAATCGTGGTGCTGTCTACCTGAACGATGGCATCCTGGGGCACGACCTGGAACACCACCCATTGCTTCGACAGCTTATATTCTTTCCCAGGCTTGTCACTCAGCAGATTCGCCTGGTAATGCTTTTTCTTCTTCAGTCCCTTGCCCGGCACCTTCCACGTATACTGCCCGTAGTCGGGATGTTTGATGACCAGGAACTTCGTTTTGTGGGGTGTCAGCACGGTAATCTTTCCGTCTGCCTCCTCGGGCTGTACGTCTACCTTGCCATCGGCCTTGAACGTGAATCCCTTCTCGTCGGTCAGGAAATCCATCGTCGCCTGCGTCTTGTCCACCGGCAGGGGAGTCTGATTCAACAAATCCTTCTTGACCTTCTTAAACCCTTCGACACTGATCTTCTGAGCCATTGCTGGTATCAGAAGTCCGGTCAACAGGAGTAAGGTCAGGATTCGTCTCATACAGGTCGCTTTTGGGTTAGAACAATGTCTTGGCAATCCTCACACTCAGTACAGGATAGACCTTCAGAGCCTTCACGATCTTCGTGATCGAGTGAGGATAGTCCTTGATGTCCTTCGTGAGGTCTGTACCGTCATGGGTTCTTAATGTGGGCGTACCGCCCCAGAACATCGCACCCAGCTCCACCGTGATCTTCCAGTCGTTACGGCTCGGGGAAAGCAGACCGCCATAGCCTAAGCCCAGATAGGGCTTGATGCTGTTCGACGTGCAAAGGATCTCCACGTTGCCTTCGGCTGTCGGCTCCATCTCGTAGGCGGCATTCATCAGTCGCTGCTTGTCACCCTGCTGGAAGTTATGCGAGTAGTTACCCATCTGGATCGACAACAGGCCCATGTCCTTAAGGGAGCCGTCGGTAGCCGCCCTGTATTCCTTGTTATAGGTCAGGATGGCATCCATCATCTCCGTCTGGCCGTCAGCCTCGTTTACCTTGGCAAACTGCGCTGGTCCGATGTAGACGCCCGCCGTGATATGAATACTCTTGTTGTACTTCAGCGGATAGACGTCGAACAACAGTTTGAAGTTGCTCATCGTCAGTTTAGCCTTCAGGTCGACATGATCCTGCAACTCATAGCCGTGCTGCTTGTAATAGTATTCGGAAATCCTGTTGAAGGGAGTCTCCTGGCGGTTGCCATTCGCGTCGTAGGCTACAGGTTCCTTACCATTACCAAGCACCTTGTGACTAAACGTCTTTTTGAAAGGGGGCATGTAGTCATAGCCCGCACGCACCTGTACGTACTGGGAAAGCGGAACGGCTAGGTCGATACCGACGCCCGACGTTCCCACCGTCAGCGACATCTCTAAATGCTTCAGCAGGTTACCCTTGTGCCAGTAGACCACATCCGCAGCCTTCACAGCAAAGGAGTCAGGCTGGTAAGCCGGGATATACTGCGCGTTGGCAGCCCCCGACAGACAAGCCATGAACAAGCCTACGATGCCTTTCTTCATCATGTTCTTTCCTAACACCTTCTCTCTCCTACTTGCCTGACACCATCGTGTTACCCGGGCTGGTGATGGATATCTGACCGCCCCAGGTACACATACATTTACTATTGTTGGTCAGTGCTGGCATGTTCATCACCTTCACCATCGCACTGCCCGGCGCCCAGGGAGCAGGGATCACCGGTACGCACGGCATCGGCGTCAGCACGCCCATCGCGGCCGACGTGGCGGCGGAGACCGTCGGATTGGCCATCGAGCGGCACATGCCGAAGGTCGGGATGTTTGCCGGCGTGAAGTCCATCGTCGTAGCCATCAGCATGTTCATGCATTTCGGGCGCAGAGGTACGGTCACTATTAACGAGCAGGGTGCCATTCCCTGATTACACTGGAGCATCGCTCCCATTGTTACGAAATTTCCCATATTCCTTAATTATTAATTAGTTACTCATCAGTATCTCCTACACGCATTTGGCGGCCTGCATGCTCGCCACGGGCAGCTAACGTTTCGTCAGCCTTATTCCGCTTGGCGGCCTGCTCGTTCAGATAGTGCTGATAGGCATCCTCGATTTCCTTTTGCTTGGCAGAGAGATAGCCATCAAAAATCTTGGCATATTTCTGCTGACCCTCTTCCAGCTTGTTTTTCGCCTCCTCGATCTCCTCTGGCGGAAACCCAGCTATCTTGGTGGCCAATTTTGCAGCATAGGCCACATTGGTCTTGTCAACCTCTACCTTGCACTGGTCGTAGAGCGCCTTAACGGCATCCATCAGGAGGTCATGACGGTTATCGTCCACCTTCGGCACGGTACACAGTATATGCTGTTCGTTCTCCTCATCGCGGAAGAGCCGTTTATCGTCTTCCGGTGTAATCACCTCTTGTTTAAGCTCAGGATGATCCTTCAGCAGGCCCTTACAGATGGCAAAGAGCAGACGCATATCTTTCGGGATAATCTCATACGTATAGTCATCTGCCAACATGGCAAAGGCCACATCTTCCAGGTTGCGCTGCTCACCCTCATTGTCTCTCACGGAAATGGAGATGAGGGCCACTGGTTCTGCCTTCACACACAGGTTCAGGTAATGGTAGTTCAGCAAAGCAGCATAGCCACCCAGCTTACTCTCCATCTCCCCTATTAGTATTTCAATCGCTTTTCTCATATCTGGTTATAATATCCTAATTATTACCTTCTCCTTCATCCGTCTTTGCCTTCGGCGCATCGGTCTGTGAAAGTTTCGCACTGAATTTGTCAGTCGGAGGAGAACCCGGTATACCGACACCATCAGAGATGTTCTTACTCTTGAATGAGGTCTTTGCTGTCAGGTTGTCTACGACAATCTCTGGTGCGTATACAGTGTCCTCGAAATCCGTAGTGCCGATAACGGCCGTACTGCCATATATATCTACATTATTTCCACCGACAACAGCTTTGCCACCGGTAAGCTGCACCAGGGATTTGGCCTCGCCCTGCTGTATCTCGGCAGTTGTTGTGCCGTAGACACCGGTCTTGTCGGAGGACAGCTGCAACTCTTTGCTGGTATTGTCCTTGTCTGTACGACCCACGAACATCTTCTCTGCCACAAGTACCATGTTACCGCCAGCAGCGAGACTTTTGTCAGCCCCCTTGTCGTCGGTATCCATCGACTTGACGAAGACATCCTTACTGTTCAGACTGAACTGTCCGATGGCCTTGCCGCTCTTGTCGGTTGATGCGAGCGTCATCTTCTCTGCCTTCACAGTCAGACTGCCTGTCGCGTTAGCATCCTTGTCGAGCGACTGGATCTTCGTGTCTTTAGCACGCACGCTGAAAGAGCCAGTCGAGTTGCCGTCCTTGTCGCAAGTCTCATACGCCTGGTCGTTTGCAAACACGCGGAACTTGCCTGCAGCATTGCCGTCTTTATCCCTGGACAAGAACGACATGTTCTCCATCGAGATATCGAAGCTGCTGTCGGCGGTTTGGACAAAATCGCCGTTATTATCCCCGTAGGCCGAGAACAAGACTGTCTTTGAACACACGGTGAAACTCCCATCCATCACGTTCCCTTCTGTCTCTCCGTTCTCATTCTTTTTTTCATAGCCTGTCAACACATTCACCTCATTGGAATTAATGTTCACATGGCTTTCATCAATCTGCGTACCATCAGGTTTCAAGGTAGTGACATCGACCTTGCCCGTCTGGACACTGATGGAGGCCTCCTTGTTCGTGCGGATCTTCCCGTCACCGTCAGCCGACTTGAAGAACATCTGCTCTGCATTGACATGCAGGACGGCATCGGTACACTTCGTGTCGAAATCAGCCTTTGCCTGGTCTAACTCCGTCTTCTCGTCCGTCAAGACTTTAATGCGGCGCTTGGTTTCAGCCAGCCTCGACAGCCTGCTTACTGCCGTCTCCATGGCATTGTAGATCGTCGGCAACAGGTTGTAGAACTGCTCAGTCAGGTCGTCAAGCTCAGTCACCGTCGTCCTCATCATCAGCTCATTCACTGTCAGCGGATCCTGGAGGGCCAGCAGTCCATTCATCTGCGTAGTCAGCGTGCTGACTGCCGACACCGCCTCACCCGCATCAAGCGTCTGACTGGTGACAGCCGAATTCAGGTTCGTCAGCTGTTCGTCGATATCGCTGGCGCGAGCTTCTACCGATAAGGCCGCATCGATATCGACGGTTTTGTCGGAGTGAATGCACACGCTGACACCGTCAGCCTTTGGCGAACGAGAGAAATAGCCGTTCTCAGCAGCTTGATTACTCTGGATGGTAATCTGCTTGGCCTGGCTGACTATCGACGAGCAACTTCGCACGACGGCATCTACACCATCTGGCCCTGGATCGACAGCTATCTGTGAAATCTTTGGCGCACGATTCTCGATGACACCATGCTCACCGACGCCCTCGACGCCGACTCGCTGTCCTCGGATGACGATAGCGCCTTGTTCAGAATACAACATACCACTGGCATCCACATTGCCGATGATGATCTCAGGGGCTGAAAGCACCAGACGCTGGTCGTCGCGGATAAACCGTCCCTGCGCCACTTTGTTGAAAATCTCGGTCTTCAGCTGCTGAATTTCCGCCTTCTGTTGCCGGATATCCTTCAGGTCGTTGGACACCTTCAACTGAAAGTTGTCGAGTGCAGTTTTCCAATCGTCAAATATCGTTGCCATATTACAATGATTTAATGTAGTCCCTTAATTCAAAAATACTCTTGTCGGAGCCCACGGTGTTCAACTGCCTGACGGGATTGCCGTCTCTGTCGAAACTGATAGTCATGCTCGGCGAGTCGGACATCAGGATCTTGCCGTGGACGCCCGTCTTCCAACGGTGCTTTCCAACGACCGACAGCCCGAATGACTTCATCGGGTGCCAGATATCATCCTTGGCCCATTCCTTCACTGCCCCGATTGTCGAGTCCTTGATATGATCAAGCATGTCGCCTCCCCATGAGATCTGCTTCTCGGTGAACATCGCATCGATGCCAGCACCCCAGAGAATATCGTTCATCACATCGATGGGCACGAGCGAGGCAATCATGACGGTGTCACCACTGAAGGCATCGTTCACGGTTTGGGTTACCTGACCGAGATAGTCGATGATGGCTTTCCGCTTCCACATCTTCTTTACGTCGTCACCGATCTCCTGCGTAAAGTCGGTGTCTTTGTCAACCTTATTATTGGCCAGGGCATCAAAGAGCTTGTGGTCGCTGGCTCCGATGTAATCGCCATACTTCTTAATGCTGGCAATCGCCTTGTTCTTATTGTCTTCCGTGATGGTATTCTGAGACACCAGATTTGCCATTTTCTTGATGTCATCGAAGGCCTTGAACACACCGGAAAAGGCCGAAGCCAAGTCGTTCACGCAGCCGACGAGCGTCGTGCGCTTGTCCTTGCGCTCCTGATTCCTCGCGTTAATGGCAGCATTCGCATCCTTAAAGTTTTTATCATAGGCTTCCTGCCACGTTTTATGGTCGTCGTCATAGTTCCCGGCCGGATTGTCTCCCGTGTAGCGGGCGTCATCCTGCTTGGGCTCAGCGGCGGTGCCTGTTATTTTACTGATCTCATCGTTGGCTTTCTGCTTAGCGTCATCCTCCTTGACGAGCTCTTCATCCTTCAAGCCGACTGCGTCCCACTTAAACGCGACATCATCCTCCTTGAGCTGGTCGGCCGAGGCCTTCCACCCTTTGCCTTTGACGGTAGCCAGACCGATGGCGCCCTCACTCTTGTTGATCATGCCATCAGCATCGCCCGACAAGTCTTTATACCGATTAAGTTTTTCTGCCAGCTGCTGGGCGGCGTTATTAATGGTCTCGACATTGTTGACCACTGTGGATGCGATGGCATCGAGGGCATTGCGGACATCGGGGAATGTTTTAGGATCGGCGTTCTTGATCACCCGCTCCGGTGGTATCTCCACAGAGCCCTTGCCGGCCTGGATTTCAAGGAAGGTAGAGGACTTGATGCTGGTGGTGCCGTCGATAGGCCGGAGCACAACCTCGAGCACGGTTCTGATGAGCGACAGGTCGAGCAACTTGTCGACGATGTTGCCTACAAGCCCTTTCCCAAGCCCCAGGACCGTGTCCCATGTCGTCTTAATGGCAATGCCACCCACGCTCGGCAGGGAGATGTCGCCGCTCGCAGAGTTCGGGAAGAAACGGTCCTTGAGCGCACTGCCCGAGGACAGCTTCAGAACGTTGCTGGCGGCTATCTCGACATTCTTTCCTGCAATCTTGATGTTGCCGTTGGGCGCAGAAACGGTGATGCCCGTAAAGGCATTGAGCGTGACATCGCCCATAGCCGACTCGATCTTCACCGTGCGCTCATCTGAGGATGCCGATATCTCATAGAGGCCGTACTGGTCGCGAAGCTTGATGCCTCCCGAGAGAGCAGCGCAACTGGCCTTGTCCTCAAGGGTATCGGGCCAGACGGAAGTCGGGAACCAGCTCCTGAAAAGTCCCTTCATGGGGCCGAGATTCTTATAGAAGAAATCAGAGCCCGCTCCGTCGGTAAAGGTGATGCCGTGACCGTTCTTCGACATGATGACACGGTCGGACAAAGAGCCCCACGACTCATTACTGCGCTCGGACAGCAGATAGCCGGAGACATAGGGGCGCTCGACGTTGCCCTCCTCGAAGGCTACCAGCACCTCGTCGCCCTTCTCGGGCTTGAACTTGATACCTCCGCCATTGGTGGCAAAAGGCAAAGCCACACGAATCCATGGCGAGACATCGCCACTCTCCTCCTGCCAGGCGAACCTGATACGCACACGACCGATCTTCATCGGATCGAGGTTCTCGGCCACAAAAGCCAACTGCGGATGAGCCTCCCTCACAGCCACTTCTTTCTTCAAGGCAAAGGGGATGGCTATCATGTCGGCTGTGGATGAAGTGCTGGGCACCGTATATAGCGGAATAGCCACCACTTCCTGTATCATCTCGGTCTCACTTTCCGACTTGTATTCATATTTGCCGAAGATCTTGACAACGAGGTAAGAAATGGTTTCGACCTTGACGACATCACCCAATTTCAGATTCTGGGCATCCTCGCCAAACTCCAGCCACACGGCATCCTCGCCGACTTTCTTCTCTGCCTTGCGCACCAGCGAGTAGAACATAGCATTGAGGTTGACACTATTTTCGCTGATCCGCGACTTCTTCTTGCCGTATGTGCCGAATTGCCGGAGCGTCTCGTTGCCGTTCCACTGATCCTCTGTGCCCGCTTTCGGCTTATCGCCATCCTTCCAGGGGGAGATGTTCGCATCCCTGTTGTCACCGTTCTTACTGCCCTCATTGACAGCCGCCTCAACGGCATTTGAAACCGCGGCAAGCGCGAAATTGTCGACAATCTCCGAGAAAGACGTACCCGAGAGAGCCTTCAGGAGCTGGCTCATGGCAATTTTCTCTATCTCATCATACTCACCCCCAAAGGTGGTATATTTCGTACCGATATCATCGAGATACTCGTCGGTCACGAGCGGATCATTGTAATGGAACTTGCCATTCTTCGAATTGGCATAATGCTCAGCATTCTCCTCCTTATTCAGATAGTTGTATGCATAATCTTCGACAGTATCTCCATTACTGAAGACATCGCCGTCGTACAGGCTCTCGTAATAACGCTCGTGAGCCACTGTTGCATAGTCGACGGGCGTCGCCAGAATATTACCATCTTTATCCTTCGTATCGAGATCAAGCCTGTTGAGCGCGACACCGAGATGCAACTTGCCGCCCTCATGGTAGAGGAACTCGCCGCAACGGTTGGCCGTGCGCTTGAGGAAGTCGTAGAACGACTCATTATACTGCACCAGATAAGGCTGACGCAGCTCCTTTTTGTCGCTGTCGTAAGAGAGTAGCTGCAGGCTGACGCCGTAGGATGTGTCGTCGGAGAGGTTAAAGTTGCCTATCTCCGACTTGAAGATGTCGGCACCCAATTTCTTAGCAGTATATGCCTTAGAGTATTTCTCCAGGGTCAGCAGCTTGTCCTCGCTGTAGATGGTCAGCTCGACGGAAACATCGCTCTCTGCATTCTTTTTATGCAGGGTACGGACTTTATAGACAAAATAGTGCTCTGCTACGACATTGCCGTCAATCCTCAGCTCTGCCTTCGCATGGGACAGCGCGGACATGATCTTGTCGCGGGTAATGGGAACCGATTTTCTCAAGCCAGTCGAATGACCGCCTTCCTTCGTCTCAAGCACTTTCCCGTTCTTGTCTTTCTTCACCTGCTTGTAGGCGGGCTCTTCAATCCCCATCGCCGTCAGCGACAAGGTGGCATTGATCACACCTGGCTCATACATCTGCTTCGTGTAATCTAGCTTCGACAAGAGGGCCGTGATAGTGCCCTTGATGGTCGTGGTCATCGTGACGGTCGTCACATTGCCGCTACTGTCAGTCTTTGAAGGTAGCACCTCGACACGCTGATCGGTAAAATGCACTTGGCCTGACTGGTTCAAGCCGATGCCGCTGCCTTTCTGGTTCGGATCGCTGAAAAGATATAACTTGACTTCTGACATGGTTAAGCTTGTTTATGAATTAATGGCGGGTGACTTCGAGCACCTTGTAATTATCATCCTTGCCCATATAGGTAATAGAGCTAAGGAGCAGGGTGACCGTGACCAGGATCTGCTGCAACGTGCCGTCTTCGGTCATCGTTGCGTCGTAGTCCTCCTTGACATCGACCACGAACCCTTTGGCAATCATGGCGTCGTCGTAGGCCTTCAGGCGGTCAAACTGATTATAGGTGGCATTGAAGATGAACGTATAGGAGAAGAGCTCGTTGCACTGCATCTGCTGATAGAACAGCCTGCTGCCGTCGGTCGATTCGAGCCTGACGGTGAACTGTAACTCTGTAGGGGTCGTGCCGCCATAAGGGAAGCCGGCTTCATTGCGGCTGCGCTGACACTTATAGGAGAAATGCTGGATGGTCTGACAAAGCCGCTTCTCCACATTCTCCCCTACCTCCTGGAAGTTATCGGGATAGAGGACGGCTTTGAGATGGTCTGAATACTTTGGCATAGTTCTAATTTGTCTTTACAGCGTCACTTACTTGCCTTTCGCATAAAGGTTCTTAAAAACCGTGTCATTAATAGTCAGTTCCTCAGCAACAAGCGAGAGTCTGAGGCAGCGCCGCCTTTGGGTGTCGATATGGTATTCCTCCTCAAGGGAATAGCAACAGGCATTCTCAAAGAGGATCACCTTCTCAACGGGATGATGACTCGTTACTGTCTGTATGTCGAAAATAATCCTTCCGCTCTGGACGCCATTATTGATATACCACTCGTAGAAGTTCAGGTCTTCCTTACCGGGGGCAACCACAACCAGTTCCACCTTCTCAGCCTGGGCATCGGTATCAGGTTTGAAGTGGTCGTGATGCCGTGAAAAATGCAAATGACAATCCATCACGAGGTACTCCTTCGAGTAGAGCCCTGCCATATTGTCGCCAAACTGCAGACGCGCCATTAATGCCATATAGATCCTTAAACCTTATTAATTATTATATACGATAATTCCCATCTGACCTCTGTCGCTTCCGGGACGAGGCCAGATGGGGTAAGTTTACCCAGGGAGATTACTTCCAGGGATTCTCATAGGCCACAGGACCGTTCTCGAGTTTCTGGCAAGAGAGCAGGATCTCCTCGTAGTGCTCCTCGCCGTCTGCCCAGTACTCCTTGTAGTGCACGCAGTAGCAGCCAGTTCCCTTCAACTGCTTCATAGCTGAGCCGTCCTTGGTGTTCTGGAAATCTACGGTGATATCACGAGGATCAGCGGGATTGATCATCCAGTTGAGCAGTTCAGGGTTACCATCGTTGAGAGCCTTCACGCGAATGGTGATCTGACCACCACGAACGATACCTGCTACCTGACCTTCTGTGTCAGTTGCCTGGTTGAACTTATAGTCTACCAACAGCACTTCACGGGGTGCGAAATCTTTAACGGTCAACAGAACCGGGGTTACATTATCTGCCATATTCTATTTCCTTTCTTTTCTTAAAATTTTTAAAATTCTATTATTCTGTTACTCTGTCTAAGAACTAAGCCCACTCGTTCTCGAACTTCACTGAGCCTACCTCGATGTTCTGGCAAGAGATCAGGATCTCCTCGTAGTGACCAATCTTGTCCTCCCACTTCTCCTCGAAGTTCACGCAGTAGGCACCACTGAACTTGATCTCCTTCATCACCTTCAGGGTCTTGGTCTCAAGGAACTCGATAGAGCCGTCCTTCTTCAGGAAGCGGTCGCACATCCAAGCCATCAGCTCTGGGGTGCCATCGTTGAGGGCCTTTACACGTACGCGGAGCATCTGGAAGCGGGGGATACCCGTCATCTGTCCCTCACGGTCGGTTTCCTGGTCAAACTCGTAAGTTACCATCTGTACCTCACGGTCCTTGTAGTCTGCTACTTTTAATACAACTGGTGTCTTTGCCATAATTGTTTAAATTTTAAAATGATTAATACTATTGTTATAAGTCTCTGGGATTTAGCTTTTATGCACTTGCCATAGCAGCTTCCTTGTCCTTCTTGTCAGCGGCAACCTTGATCACGAAGTTCTTGGCTGCGTAGAACGGCGTCAGCGTAATGTCGCAGGTGATCTGCTTGGTTATAGGATCCTGACGGGGCTCACCGATCTCATAGTTCTGGAACAGGTTGCCATAGCCCTTGTACTGGTTGAGGAACTCCTGAATCTTCGACTTCAGGTTCTTCGGGCTGTTGAACGGATCCCAGTTCTCCAGTGCCACCTCGTGTACGAAGTTCATCAGCACCTTCTTCACCCAGTCGAACACGCGCACGATAGGATACTCCTTCATGGCGTCAAGGTCGCCGTTGTACAGTGTGGTGTTATTGAATGCCATCACACGGCCCTCAGAGTATACCATAGGAATCACCTGGTTGTCCATCAGGGCAGCGATTTCCGACTTCAGCAGGTCACTCTTCACACCCTTCACACCGTCGAGTGTACCGTACTTCTTACCACCGGCACCCTGAGCCATGTTGGCAGTCTCATCATAGAGCTTGCCGCAGAGGGCAGCAGCAGGTGCGATATAGAAGGCTTTCTGGTCCTCCTCGTCGCTCGACATCTTCTCTGCCTCACGGCCTACGATCCAGTTGGCGGTCATCACCACGTTCATCAGTTCCTGGTCGCTGTCGCGGTAGCCCTCGGTGTTGGCCTGCAGATCATCGAACGAGTACTCGTCGGCGTGGTCGGTGATCAGCATTACCTTGTACTTGAAGGCCATCTTGGCCCACTGTAGCAGGTCAACCTTGTCGGTGAGCACAGCACCAGGCACGCATACGAGGCTGTAGGCGTCCTTCAGGCTCAAACGGTCGAAGCCGTTGCGGAGGATGTTTTCTACCTCACCTGCGAAGCCAGAGTCTGCATCTGCGATATCCTCTTTCAATACGTTGATGATACGCAGGTTCTTCACCTTGTCAGTACCACAGGTCTTGAAGAATGAATCGAGCTGACGGTAACTACGCTCCAGGTTCTGTGTAGCATAGAGAGCATCGGTGATACCCTGCTTCAGCACTTGGGTGTACTTCTCCTCGTCCTTCTTACAAGCGTCGGCAAAGCCTGTGGCGCTGTCGATGCTTGCGTCGTCGAGCAGCTCCAGCCAACGTGCGATCTCTTTCTTCAAACCCTCACGCTT
>Ga0247610_10002123_pt1 | contig 23440 bp, 9 predicted proteins | sample 174DNAGHGhighgp2_FD_193483 | JGI IMG/M metagenome (GOLD analysis project Ga0247610, IMG submission 193483) | Sheep rumen microbial communities from Palmerston North, Manawatu-Wanganui, New Zealand - 1742 DNA GHGhigh gp2 | ecosystem: Host-associated > Mammals > Digestive system > Stomach > Rumen ...
ATCCCTGAGGATGAGTCGGGCAATGGGGGAGGGTATGTGTTTGATTGTCGAAGTACCCATAACCCTGGCCGTTATGAGCCTTATAAGCAACTAACAGGACTTGATGAGCCTGTGATTCGATTCTTGGAGGACGATGGCGAGATACTTACGTTCTTGGATAGTGTTTACAAATTGGCTGATGCGCATGTGCGTCGTTATATCCAACGTGGCTTTACGTCGCTGATGTTCTCGTTTGGCTGTACGGGCGGTCAGCACCGTAGTGTCTATTCTGCCCAACATCTGGCAGAACATATTCATGAGAAGTTTGGCATAGAGGTACGTATCTGTCATCGCGAGCAAGGTATCACACAAACCATTCAGGCAAACTCATAAAAAAAGCCCTCGATCATTTCGAGGGCTTTTTCATTTGTCAGTTTAGAAACCGATCTGACCTTTCCATTTCAGATACCAGTTCTTCCTATCCATCAGACGACTCTTTAGTGTTTCGTCGACGTTGTTCTTACCACGACGGGCAGCCACCTTCTCAGCGAGGAACTGTTCCGGATTTGACTGGCGCAGTGCGAAGCGCATGATGTCGTAGAAACGCGTGCCTTCGAAGGCCAGTTCCAGACCGTTCTCATTCAGCAGCAGACTGTCGACGGCTGCCTTCTGTTTTTCGGTCAGTTCAGGCGTATCTTTCTGGATGATAAATGCGCCTTCGATGGGATTACCCTCTTCATCGAGCTCAGGCAGAGGTTCAGCGTCAGGGATACGATAGAACTCGTTCAGGGGTGTCCAGCCGGAACCAAAGGTGTGGATACCGATGGTGTTGTGGTTTTCGGTGCTACCACCAGTGGTACTAACAATATCCTGGGCTGTCACAAGGCCATAGCGCGTCTCGGGGAAGTCGAGCTGGCTGATCCAGATAGAGTCGCTCTCAGAGCAATAGGGATAGACCTTCTCACGATATACTTCATTGTTAAGGCCAGTTGCCAGGATGCTAAAGGCGGCACGGGGGAAGCCTGCTCCGTTGAGGGCTTCGGCCAGACGCAGATACAGCATCGAACGACGGTAGATATGGATATTCTGGAACGATTGTTTCTCGATGTAGGATACTTCAATACGCTCATTTGTCAGACGGTCGGTTCTTTGTCCCCAGCTATAACTTCTATAGAGGCGGAGATCACCTGCCATGTGGTCGGTCAGGTCATTGGGCGCATAAGAGACGGAAGTTCCGTTGGTTCCTAAACAGCAGTTAGCCTGACTTTCCGACAGATTGAACATATAGGTTGAAGGCACAATGCTGACGCGGTAGTCGTTATCCTCGCGAGAATAGAACAGGTTGGGCAGCTCGCTGTAGTTACCTTCTGCACGGATGGAGTCACCGGCGATAATGGTGATAAGCTCCGTGTTCTGTCCATAGGTTTCTGATCTCCAAGTACCACTGCTGGCAGAATAGAATGAGTTCCAGGTGGTGGATCCTGGACTCCACATGTAATAGTTCATGCCAATGGGGTAGGCTGAGTTGTCACCATTGCGCTGTGAGATGTATTTGTAATAGCGCAGGGCAGCCTCGCGGTAGGTAGCCTGGCTGCCTGTCACACTGGCCAGCCAGAGGTTCAGGTCGCCAAGGACGACATTAATCGGGAAGAACAACAGTCTGGAGGCGCCATCTCTGAGACTCCTGATATTACCGTAGCCGGGATATTCGTCAGCCCAACGGTCGGTCAGTGGCATCAGGTCGTTGATGAAATACCTGCAGACTTCCTGAATGTCATATCTCGGGTAGTCTTTCTCTGCCTCTAACTTGGTAATAATGGGCTCCGTAACAAAGGGAACAGAACCATAGTTCAATACCAGCTGGAGGTAGGTCCAGGCACGGATGGCTTTCACGGCAGCATACTCCTTCATGAAGATGTAGTCATTACGGTTGTTCTTCAGGGCCGTGTCTGCATGGGCGATGAAGTAGTTACAGTTGTTGATGATGGCATAATAATCGGTGGGATTATTATAGCGGTTGTCATCACCCATATTGAAGAGTGCCATGTCGCGCAGGTCACTATTCGCTTCCGTCGTGAGATCGACCAGGTCACCGCGCACCTCTCCGAGAAGGATGGTGCGGTCGCCGATGGCCTGCAGCTTGTTGAGAATGCCGATGACACTATAGATCGAGTCGGTGGCATTGTTCAAGTGGTCCGTGTCTGTGAAGACGACGTGCTCAGACTCCTGGTCGAAGAAGTCGGCGCAGCTTGTAAAGAGGAAAGAGGAAAGTGGAAAGAGAAATGAGATGACTCCTGCCACAACTATTTTATATACTTTAGTAATCATAATTCTTAATTCTTAATTCTTAATTATTAATTACAACTTAATCTTGATACCGGCCACGATTGAACGGCTCTGGCTGAGCTGGCCTACGTCGATACCTTGTCCGATGACATTCGAAGTCATGGTGAACTCAGGATCGCTGCCTAAGTACTTGGTCAGTGTGAACAAGTTGTTGGCCTGGATCCAGAACTGGAATCCCTGGATGTACTCATTGTTCATAGGCAGATCGTAGCTCAAGGTGACAGTCTTCAGACGCAGATAGCTACCATCCTCAATCCAACGGTCGCTGAAGCGCGAGTTACCCATCGGATCCTGGAAAGAAAGCTGTGGGATATCGGTCTGCTGACCTTCTACCTGCCAGCGGCGCAACATGGCTGTGGTCTGGTTCATGAACCGTGAACCGCTCTCCAACTGTGCACGCTGATAGTTGTAGACATCATTTCCATAAGAGTAATTGAAGCGCAGATCCAGCTTCAGACGTTTATACGACAAGGTTGTAAAGATGTTGCCGTAGAGGTCTGGGTTAGGATCGCCAATGAACTCGCGGTCGGCCTCCGTAATCTGGTGGTCACCGTTGAGGTCAGCGAAGTGAATGTCACCGGCTTGGTAATAGTTCTTGTCGATACCATTCTCACCAAGAATATAAAGACCTGCAGCTTCTGCCTCAGCGGTTGTCGAGAAGACACCGAGCGAGCGATAGCCATAGAACTGGTTGGCTGCCTGTCCTACCTGAGTACGGATGGTGGCTCCGTAGACTGAATTGTCAACGTAGTTCCGTCCTTCGGCCAGACGGGAAATCTCATTCTTGTAATGACCGATGCTACCGCCTACCTCCCACTGGAAGTCTTTCAGGGCCACAGCCTTGACGGCTGCACTGACATCGAAACCATTGTTCTTCAGTTCACCGTCGTTCGTCCAGTTCTCACTCAGACCGCTGAGGAATCCCAATGACTGTCGGGTCAGCAGATTATCAGTCTTTGAAGTGAAGAAGTTGGCACTCAGATTCAAGCGGTTGTTAAAGAGATTGGTTTCCAGCCCCACGTTGAAACGGCGGGTAGTCTCCCACTGGATCTTTGTATTACCAATGCTGGCGAAGCTCAATCCTGCAATCGTCTCGAGGAACTGTGAAGAACTGAAATAACTGCGGGCAGCGTAGTAGTCGATGTCATCATTTCCACTGACATCATAGCCAGCTGTCAGGCGCAGATAGTTGATGGGTTTGATCTTCGCCATCCAAGGCTCGTTGCTGATGACCCAAGATGCCTGTACACCAGGGAATACACCCCAGGCAGCATCAAAGGCGCGGATGTCACCACCGTCGCGTCCGAAACGTGAAGAACCTTCTACCGTCAGGTTGGCCTGCAGGAAATAGCGGCCTAAGAAATTGTATTCAGCCTGAGCATACCAAGCCAGAGAATTCCAGTTGTCGCTGGCTCCGAAATCGTTGGTGTTGGCCAATTCCTTTTTCAGGAACGGCTGCTTGTCGTTACCGGTGTTGTAACCGAGCAGAGAGTTCATGGAATAGCTCTCCCAATTGATGCGTGCTCCACCGAAGAGATGAATGAAGTGTGCGTTATAACGGTTGCTCCAGTCCAGACGGGTGTCGCTCAATACTGAGTTCTGCTTTGAAGCCAGTGAGCGTACCTCGTTGTCACGATAGTCACCGATACTACCGACATAGTAACTTGGTGTTCCGTTAACGGGGATATAGAAGACTTCGTTAGTGTTCACCAGGTTGTAGCTGAAGTGTTCAGACAAAGTAAGGTTACGAGTAAGGCGGAACTTCGGCGTCACCGTCAGGTTCAGCATGGAGTTCTCGAAGCGGTTCTTGTTCTCTGCTTCGCTATACTCGTTAATGGCTGCCGGGTTGCCCAACTTCCAGTTGTAATTCTTATAGTTGGCCAGGGCCTCGGTGAGGTAGGACTCCTCATCGATGTCGAAGTGTGAGTCAGAGAGACGTCCCATACCATAGCTATAAGGACTCATGAACGGGCTCTTGATGTAGGCCAGGAAGCCGGGAGCGGTGGGTGTACCTTCGTCATAGCCGGCGGGAGCACCATCGTTACGGATGTCACGGGTGATGTTACCGAACGAAGCATCGAAACGGATGGAGAAACGCTCACTGAGTGAGATATCCGTGTTAAAACGGATGTTCAAGCGTCCCATATCGTGGTACTTCAATGAACTCTGCTGATTAACATAACCTACAGATAGGCTGTAATTTGCCACAGCGTCACCGCCTTCCACGTTGATACCATAGTTCTGGGTCATGGCCGTGTGGTACACCAGATCCTTCCAATCGGTATTCTGATGGTACTGGGTGTAATAATAGTAGTCAGGATCTTCTTTCAGGAACTTGAATGTACGGTTGCGTGTGTTGGTAGTCTTCAATAGCTCAGAGGCATAGCTTCTGTACTGCTCTGCATCCATCACGTTGAGGAACTTCGGCTCAAAGACCACACCGGCAGAGGCATTGGCCGTGATGCGGGTAGCCATCGACTTGCTGCGGTGTGTCTGAATCAGAATCACGCCGTTGGCACCCTTGGCACCGTAAAGAGCCGTTCCATTACGCATCACTGTCACCTTCTCAATGTCGGCCGGGTTAATCGTCGAGAGGATATCGTTGAAGAATCCTTCATGCAGCATTTTACGGCCATACTGCTGGTCGATGATCACATCATCTACGACAATCAGCGGCTGGGCATTCACATTGAGTGAGTTCAGACCTTGCATAAACATGACGTTACCGATACCAGGTGTACCACTGCGGGAGATAGTGTAGACCTGTGCACCCAGATGATTCTGCACTTCATCCTTGATGTTTACAGAATTGGTAAAGGCGAAGTCACTGGTCGAATAATCACTACGCACATTAATGGTCTTCTCATATTCCTTTGAGAAAGTCTGGGGGTAGAGTTTCACCACCTGCTGCTGCTCTGTGGCCTGCAGACCCAAACGCACGGGGTTAAAGTCTGGCATATTGATATATACCGAGGTGGTGAAGGTGGGCACTTTCAGTTTGAAGGTACCGTCTTCTTCTGTCAGGGTGCTATAGCCTTCCACATCATCGGCACTGATAATGGTACCGGCTATGGGCAGGCCCGTCGTGGCGTTCAGGACGCGGCCGCTAATCACTCTGGTGGGGTATTGCTTCTGCTTAGGCGTCAGTTTGCGGGCAATGGTCTCGATGAGGTCTTCTTCCTCGGTATCATCGTCCTGGGCCACAACACTTAAAGGAAAGGCCATTAGCAGTGTAAGTCCAAATAATATATATTTCTTCATAACCTTACAGTTCTTAATTCATAACTTATTCATTAGTACTTCAGCCATTGGAAGGTATCACCGTCACCATGGGGCGCAATCTCGAAGCGCTCCTCATTGACATTCGAAATGCCGTGCGGTACCAGCATGATGCAGTCGATACGCATGGTACGGTCGAATTTCTTCTGGCGCAATTCAGAACTTGATACCTTGGTTTTCAATTCAAGGGTTATCTGAGGCTCAGTCTCAGTCAGACCCCAAGTCGCTGTCGGGAACTTAAAATTTTCAGCTAAGAGAATATAATCCACGATGTCGGGATTGTTACTGAAACTTGACTGCAGGGATTTCTTCTCAGTCACACCTTCTTGGTTATGGTAATAGATAGCACATTCCATTTTGACCGGTATACGCTCAGACTCAGTAGCATTGCTGTCATTAGCAAGGGCAGGAGCGGTAACCAGATAGATGTCGTATCCAATGTTGGAAAGCACATTGCGGATGTTGAATGTAATGGAATGGTTGACCGTAGCCTTCTGTTGTTGGAATTCCACGAAAGCATTGCTCCATACTTTTCCGTTGAAGCGGTTGTCGTTCATGACCCTGCGGGTAACGGCTTTGATGGTAGGCTCTAACTCATGGGTCGTGCTGTTTTCCGCCTTGCTGACTCCCTTGATTGAACTTCCTTCTTCAGCCTCGATAATCATCCACTGGTAGAAGGTGTTCAGTTTGTTGATTTTCCAGTCGTTGGTCTTTTTTACCAATCCGTTGGAACAGATAACGTCGTCAGTATCCGAGAAAATACCGGTTGCAGACCAGGGCTTCTGGGTGTTTGCAGCCGATTTGCCGCCAAACTGGTAGTAATGCAGGCTCTTGTTGCCCCAGTAGTATTCGCGGTATGTGTAGGTCTCTGCAGCACTAGTCGACAGAGCCGAATCCGTTAGATGGGCGTCTGTGTTCAGTGTACGGCTGAATGTCGTACCATCGACAATGGCCATGCGCGGCATGGTGTAGGCCATCGAGTCGCGGAAAGGCGTATTGTTGTCATAGTTGAAATAGGGCTCGTACTCCTCAATCAGTTCTTTCCATACCTGATTGGTGGGAACCACCTGCCAGTAGGTACTATCCTCATGGTTTGTATAGGCCCAGAGCATGTCCCAGAGGTCATTCTGCTGTACGAATACGGAGTCGAGATAGACCGTCTTACCGTTCTCCAATCCACCGGCAACGCTTCGCTCGGGAACAAACTCCTTGCGATAGAAGCGTGAGTTATAGAAGAAACTGGCAATGCTGTCGAGGTCAGCGTCCTTGCGCAGGTATTCGAATACCGTGGGGAAATAATGGGCTTTTCCCTGAATGGTAAACAGAACACCATTGGTATAGTGCTGGTTGTTGGTCAGAATCTGATTGTTGCCGAAGGTGCTGGCCGTCAGTTTCATATTCTTACCGTTCATGAGAACCAATGAATCGTTGCTCGTCGGGGAGATGGAGTGGTTATACATCGCGATGTGGTTCTGTATAAACTCCTTGATGACGGTATTATCGTCATCGTTCACTTTCCCTTTCTCTGCATTATAGCCTGCGATGAGCTCATCGGCTTCCTGGGCAGAGAACTGCTCATTGGTGGGTGCAAAGACTGTAAACACCTGACTACTGTTCAAAGCCTTGTCGTAGCCGCAAGCCTGTACAACCTTGGCAAAGTTGCTCAGGTTGCTGTTTTGACTGATGGCCTGCCAGAGCGTAGCGTCGTTCATGCCTTCACCTTTCTGCTCATAATGGTCGTCCCAAGTGTCAGCGCAGGCCGCAAATAAAGGTAAAAGGGTAAAAAGGTAAAAGGGTAAAACCGCCTTAGCCAATTTCCTTACCTTATAAAATATATTTATACTCATAGTCATATTTTTTACTTTTTTACTTTTGTACTTTTTTACCTTTATTACAGGTCGTCTTCCATCTCGCCGTCACCGTCAGCGCCATAGACACTCTTCGGTACAAGTTCAAGCATATCGAGTGCAAACTCATTGTTATTACCTTGCTTACCATCGGAAGCTACCCTGATTCTCATATAGTGGTCCTTGGTGGAATCAAGATATGATTGGCTGATGATTTTACGCATATTGATATTGTATACGAGATGCCAGCCTCTGTTACCGCTTCCACCATTGTCACAGTAGACGGAGCGTGGGTAGGTATAGACACCGAGATTCTTCAGGGCCTTCTGATACTCTGCTTTCTCCTCAGGACTCATGGCATCGTAGTCATCGATAGAGCTGATGAAATCATCACCGATATAGTAATCTGTATCCAAATTCTTGGTCATGTCAAGAGGAATACCCTGAGGAACACCGTCCAAGTAAATCTGGGCAACGCCACGGGTTGGTTGGGATGTGAAGCCAAGACGAACCTGCCATTCGCCATCGAACGGTACAGGCGGCAGACGGAATGTGAAGTCATAGTTTCCATAGAGGTCAAACTCGTCCCACATGTAGATATCATAGATGGCCACGGGTCTTCTCATAAGGAACATACAGTTGGTGAATTTCACACCATCGAGATAACCCTCAGGGAACTGCCAGTTGCGGCCGTATTTTTCATCACCGCTATTCCACTGCCAGGGGTCACCCAAGATGCGTAGTCCATTTGTGATAATCTCTGGGAAGACGGTGTTGAAGTCCATGCGGATACGCTGGTTGTGCACCTTGTCCTGTACCTCCTTGCTGAAGGCAACGATGTCATCAACATAGAAGTAGTGGCCGTTGATACCATCGTGCTTGTATTCATCCTCCAACGGATCGATACGCTGACCCAGGATTTGGAACTTGTCATCGTAACGACGGTTGATATAGCGCTGGTTTCTCTTGCATCCGCCAAAATATTTGCTGACCGTAATCTTGTCCACCTTGATCATCTTGTGGGGCAGGAGAGTGTAATGCCAGTCGCTAGGATTAATACGTGTCTCATCAATACTGATGGCACCTTCGAAGTTGGGCTTGTTGGAAACCTCCTGAGGCGTCAGGTCATCGGCACCGGCAGCAATCTTGTTCAGAATGTGGTACTGGATGAAACGGCGCAGGGGATTGACACTGTCGGTGAGGTTCTCAAAGCTGTGGCCAGGGGCGCTGACATCATCGGGATAAACTGGATCATAGATGGTGCAGGCCAAATCATAGAGAGCACGAAGATCACCCTTTTTGATGCCATATTTTGCCTCTAACAACGAGTCGGGCTCAATGAAGAATGTATAGCCATACTTCTTGGTGTCAGGTGCATCGTACCTCTTCTTTTCTGTTTCAGAACCGCCAGAGGTTGTGTAATATGGCTCGTAATTCCTATAATCATAGCTTGCATCTTCAACTAACAGGACGTCATTGATGACACCAGTAGCCTTAAGGGCATTGTAGAAGGTGCTGATCTTTGGATTGTCTCGCAACATGTCCGTGATATAACTGTTCGACTTCTCAATGACGGCGTCGATGGGCTGTACGATACCGTTCTCTACGGAGTCGTCCTTCAGATCGAATTTGATCTTGGCGAGGTTCTCGAGAACGATGACAGCATTGCTGTCGTTGTCGAAGCCTGGTTCTGTGGCCAGATAACGGTTCAGCATGTTCACCGTCGGCAGCTTATGTCCAATCATGTCATAGGTCGTGTACATATAGGAGATCAGATGCGTACGGGCGATGGTGTCGCAGTCGGCATCACTCAGCTGTGAGACACTGCTGAGGCCGCGCCCCTTCAGGAATTTGTCAACGGCATCGTTGTTCGGTGCAAAGCAGGTGTAGTGGCCGTATGTGGCGAGAAGGTCCATCATTCCGGCTCTTTCCACAATCTCTGCGAATTCACTGTACTCCGGACGATCCGGACTCTTCAGCCAGTCGCTCATCATCTCACCCGTGAAGGTGTAGAAGTACTCGCTGTCAGGCTCATCGGAGCAGCTGGTGAGCATCAGCGTACTCAGGGGAGCCAGCATGGCTATAACCATGCCTCCCAATATCCCTTTGAATATATTTTTACGTCTCATATCTTTTTCACTTTTCATTTTTCACTTATCACTTCTTCGTCGTCTTTTGGTAACTTTCATCTTCACCACTACCAAAGGCCGGATTCTGTACAAGATTCAGATTGACCTTCATCTCCTCAAGGTTATAAGGCCAGTAGATGGCGTCCATCTTGGCCAGATGGTTACTGATCAGTCCGGCGCCGGTTGTGGCTTTCTGAAGGGCGGCCGAAGCCAAGGTCTGGGTATTGCCAGTGCGCTGTGAGAGACGGACGAGGTCAAACCATCGCTTACCCTCAAACATCAGTTCACGCTGGCGCTCCTGCATCACCAAGGTCTCCATGTCACCCTTGCTTGTGTAGTTACTCCTGATGAGTGTGTCATTGAGCTGGGTCTGGCAGAGCGCACGCTTGTTGATGGCATTAACCAATGTAAAGGCTCTGTCAATAAGAGACTTGTTATACTCAGTGGTTTCCGTGTCATTGCCTTCACGCATCAATTGTGTCAGGGCTTCAGCCTTGAGCAGCATGATGTCGGCCAGACGGTAGATGATCCAATTGGAGCCGTTCTGATTCTGTGAGTATTTTGAACTATAGCTGGCTTCTGGTGTAGTGCCGGCGGCATAAATATCGATGGTACTCGTTGTATATTTGTTAATCGACTTGTTGCTGTTGCCACTACCGCTACCGGTATAACGGCAATTGGTATAGATACGGGAGTCGTACATCTTATTCTTGTCGGCAAACACCTTGCGGTCTTGTCCGCTCGCTTCAATCTGAGCGTAGATATAATCAGAGGGTGCAACCAGACCTGTGGTAGCCTGAGAATTGCCATAGAAGTCGTTGACAGCACCGTTGGCAGGCATACCTGATCCTTGTGGGTCATCGTTGAAAACCAGCTGGAAGATAATCTCCTGGTTGAGTTCGTCCACATTATTTCTATCACTGCCGAACAGTGTGGTATAGGCATCTCCGAAATAATTGGTCGAGGTGGAGTTGGTAACCAGTGGGAAACCATTGAAACGATCCTCCACGTCGCTGGAACTCTGGAGGGTTGATGATGTAGTGCGCTTCTTGCGGTTCTCCTCATAGATGGCCTTCTTCGACTCAATGACCAGATCGGCATAGCGGATGCAGTTCTGATAGTCCTTCTTCCAGAGATAGAGCTCGCAAAGCAGTGCATGGATGGCATCCTGCGTGATGCGGCCTGTCTGGTACATCTCCTTGGTTACGGGATAACGCTTCACGGCATTGCCCTTGACGCTTTCCAGATCGTAGATCAGCGAGTCCAGTACAGCGTCGAACTTCGTGGCAGGCAGATCCATTTTCTGGTCGTCATCGATATAAGGCTCTCTTGAGAACGGTACATCGCGGAAAGCGCGGATGAGGTAGAAGTAGCTAAGGCTACGGAGAGCTACCATCTCGGCGATGTTGGCTTGCAACTCACTTTCCGTATAGGCAGGATCGACGGCGGCTACGCCAGGGGCATACTTGATAACCGTGTTACAGCGGTTGATAACGTTATAGAAACCATCCCAGTTGGTATAACTGTTCTTGGCATCGATGTTTTCCTTCAGGAGTTTCTCGAGGTTACCGTCTTGCTGAACATTACTGCCAGGACCGATATTGTCGCTGCGGAACTCACCCCATACCATCATACGTTTGATGACGGCTCCTTCCTGCAGCCCTGAGTAGCAGCCTGCAATGATGGCATCCACATCGGCCTTCTCATTCCAGAATTTCTCCAGAATAATCTCGTTCTGAGGCTCAATCTCCAGGAAGTCTGAGCAGGAAGAGAGACCGTAGACAGCGCTGATAGCGCATACTATATAATAATGTATTCTTTTCATATTCGTATCTTTTTAGAACTCAACAGTGATACCTAAAGTGTAAGAACGTGAACGCGGTGTCTGGTTGCCGTCGATAGCTGGCGCATTACCGCCGCTCGCGATGTCCGGGTCTACACCAGAGTACTTAGTCCAGATGAAGGGGTTGTTGGCACTGACATACAGGCTGATGCGGTTCACGCCTAATGCCTGTGCATACTTCCTACGGATGTTGTAGTTCAGCTGTGCATAACCCATACGCAGATAAGAACCGTCTTCCACGAAGCGGTCGCTGATCAGCGTGTTGTAGTTCGAGTTGTTGCCGTACATGGCACGAGGAATCTCAGTCACGTCGCCTTCCTTACGCCAGCGGTAGTTCACAGCCTGGCTCTGGTTGTCGTTACCGATCATGGCCTCTGCGTTCAAACGGGCCTTGTTGATAATCTTATTACCGAAACGGTAGGTGAACTGGGTGCTCAGACGCCAGTCGCCATAGGTAATATTGAATCCGAAACCGCCTGTCAGCTTAGGCAGTGAAGAACCGAGGTACACAATGTCGAGGGCATTGATCTGACCGTCGTTGTTAACATCCTCGTAGATAGCATCACCACCGTTGAAGCGGTAGTTACGGCCGGTGGCGTCGTTGGTGTAGTTAAACATCATACGGACGGGATCGCCCTTACCGTCGAGGATAACGTCACCATTGGCATTCTGGGCTACAGGAGCCGTCTTGCCTTCAGCCAGGAACTGTGCACGCTGTTCGGGTGTCATGTTCTTAAAGGTCGAATAATTATGTGTGTATACGCCCTTGTAACGGAAACCGTAGATGGCACCTAACGGGTTGTGCAACTGTACACGCTGCAAGGTCTCGTTGTTCGAGAAACCATAAGTGGAGTTCAAGTTGTCCAGCAGGTTCTCGTCGAGTTCCAACAGTTCATTACGGTTGTTACCGAAGTTGGCGTTCATGTCCACCCAGAACTTCTTGCCGATTGTAATGATTCGGTTGGTGCTGATGTGGAACTCCCAACCGGTGTTGCGCATCTTACCGTTGTTGCTGTAGGGGATGCTAGTGAAACCGGCGTTCGACGGGATACGGAAATTAGACATCAGCATGTCGGTGGTGGTCTGTGAGTAACCCTCAATGGTCAAGGTCAGGCGGTCGTTGAAGAAGCCCAAGTCGATACCACCGTTCCAACTCTCGTGGATTTCCCACTTCATGTCGGTCAGACGGATGTTGTTCGGCTTCATGGCCTGCATGTCGATGTATCGGTTGGTGGAACCATATTTAGAGGTATAGAGGTAGTCCTGACCCGGCTGCTGACCAGTACGGCCCCAGCTGGGACGGATGGCGAACATCGACAACCATTTCTTAGTGGGCTCCATCCAAGGCTCATCGCTGATAATCCACTTCAGAGAGAGTGAGGGGAAGAAGCCCCAGCGGTGACCAGGACCAAACTTAGTGGTACCATCGGCACGCAGCGAACCGTCGATGATATAACGTCCCTTGTAGGCATAGTGGGCAGACACGGTGTAGTACATCGAGCGATGCTGGCTATAGTTTGAACTCAGTCCGGTGATGCGGCCGCCGCCCTGAGTGGTCTCGATTTCAGTGGGAACACCCGACTTGTCTAATGACTGGCTGGTAGAAGAACCGCTGGTCAGTTCGAAACGACCCAGCATCATGAAGGAGTGATCCTTATTCTTGAAGGCAGGAATCAAGGTCAGGGTCTGCTTCGTGTTGAAGGATACGCTCTTCGAAGAGTTGTCGTTGGTAGTGTTAACACCCTGATCCCATGAAACGGTCTTCAGTTCCTGCGGATAGTATTTGTTCGTATAGCGGTTGGCGATGTTCATATAGACAGAACCGCGCCAGTTCAACTGCCAGGAGTCGGGATCCATACCGAGCAACTGGTACTGGATAATCAACTCAGGCGTCATGTCGTAGCTGGTCTGCTTGTTCTTCGCGAGCTTAGCACTGGCTACGGGGTTCACCATGCCTTTCTGGTTGTTATCAAACTCACGGCTGGCACTCTGAAGCATCGTATAATACTTGTCAGTGTCCAGACCTGTCACAGGATCCTGTTCGTAGATGCTCATGTTTGGCATCTTACGGCGGGCAATATCCAACAAACCATCAGAGTTCTGGTCGTTCTTCGTGTAGGTCAACGCGAAGTTAGTGCTGACGCGGATACGCTCAGACACATTGTAGTCGAGAGCCACACGGGTAGAGAAACGCTGCAGCTTCTGCTCAATCATCGTACCCGTCTCATGGTCATAACCGGCACCAATACGGAAGAGGGCTTTCTCACCACCACCGCTCACGGTGACGTAGTGGTTCTGACGGAGACCCCACTGGGTGACGGCATCGCGCCAGTCGGTATTGTTGTTGTACTGCTCGTATTCAGAGAACGACGGGTCGTAGTTCAACTCAGGGATATTGGCGGCTGCGTCACTCTGCTCAGGATTGAAGTAGCTCTCCTTCAGCAACATGGTGTAGTCGTCACCATTCAGCAGTTCGTAGCCCTTTGGTTGATAGGTACCTGTAAGTTTCAGCGAGTACTGCAGTCTGGGTTTACCACGGGCACCACGCTTGGTGGTCAACTCGATGACACCGTTACCGCCCTGTGAACCGTAGATGGCCGTTGCGGCAGCATCTTTCAGCACGCGGATGTCGGAGATGTCCTCAGGGTTGATGTTCAACAGTTCGGCGAATCTTTCATTGTTGGCCGTGTTCATATCAAAAGTAGAGAGGTCTACCTGACGTACGTTACCGTCGACCACGATCAACGGGTTGGAATCTGTCAGAGTAGAAAGGGAAGAAGCACCACGCAGACGCATGGTTGAGCCAGAACCCAGGTCACCAGAGTTACTGATAATATCAAGACCGGCGATACGACCCTGCAATGCCTCATCAACGGTGGTGAAAGCCATACCTTCAACTTCCTTCATCGAGAAGGTCTGGGTAGCGTTGGCAACCTCACGCTGTGGGATAGGCAGACCGTTACCGGTGACACGCCTCTGAGACTTAATCGTCACTTCCTTCAGCTGAGTAGCCGACTGCATCGTAATCTTATAGGTCGTCTTGTTGATGGCCTGAGTGACGGTCTTCATACCGACATAGCTGAAACGGATGCGGTCCTTCGGGTTTCTCACCCTCATGGTGAAGTTACCGTTCAGGTCGGTGATAGCCGATTCTATAATACGTCCGTTGCCGTCAATCTCACAGACGGTGGCACCCATCAATGGGCCCATGTCATCGCTGACACTTCCGTGAACTGACGTAATCGGAGCTTGGGCGTTGATGGTCATTGTCGCCATCAGCGCTAATAATATCATGATGGATTTGAGTATTCTCATACCTTATTTCCTCCTTACATTTTTATTAAGTAATTCTTTCCAGGGTTTCATCTCTTCAGCGAGAAGCACACCGTCTATCTGATGCACGACGGCATCAGATGCCATATAGCACTGGCCAGTGGTCCTGAACCAGTATTCACGGCAGATGCGGTTATAAAGGCCTTCGGTCTTGACGACATTACGCTTGTTGCCAAGCTGGTCCTTTACCCACATCTGATCACCCTCATTGTTCACAGTGACAGGATAGAATTTTCCAGTCTCGAGATTACGCCTCATCGTTTCCAAGGTATTCTCGTACTTATTGTTCTCTGGTGCCATGCCGATCATGATGGCGTGGTCCTGTACGTGATAGCGCAGGAAGCTGACGATGATGTCCTTGATGATAGCCTTGGCCTGCTCGGCAGCATCCTCAGTGCCCCAGATTGAGTCGGTCTGAGCCTCATAGTCCTCCCAAGTCGGCAGCTTACCTTCGTCAATCAACTCTTGAATAGAATTGTTCGTGGGCGCGTAAATCGTATAATTATAGTTGTCCAGCAACTTCAGGTTCTTGCTCGACTTCTTCATCATACCGGCAGTGTAGTTGTTCTTGGTCACAGTGGTTCCCAACAAGTCGGCGCCGTCATTGTCCAGTAACTCCAGGAATTTCGAGAACTCTTCGCGACCATCCAGTGTCAGATAGACGGATTTGTCTGTTGTCAGAGGCATCTGGTCGTTAATGACATAGGATTTACCGTTGTCCTTCACGTAAATATCCTCAGGATTTGTGGGCAGTGGCTTGTTGTTGTGATCCATCTGCCAGCCACCGGCAAAGGCAATGCGGCCGTCAGCGGTTCTGAACACGCGGATAGGCGTACCACCCTTTGACTTATAGAACTCATGGCCGTCCTCAATGTCACCCACGATGATTAGCTGGTCCATCAGACGCTTCAAGCAGTCGTTGATGATGTCACGGCTTGATTCCTCTCTCCTTGTAACGCTTTCATCGATGGTAACACCGCCATTCTCGTCAACAAAGCACTTATAGCGGTAGGCTCTTACACGCTGGGCATCAGCTCTGGTCGGATCGTAGAAGAACTGGAGCAAATCAGGATACTGTACGCCGTCCTTCTCATTATCATAGGTATAAGGATCAATATACCAAAGCATGGCATTATTGGTAGGCAAAATCAAACTGTACTTCGAGTCCATAGAAAGCAGATAGGGCAGGAAGTTCAACTGGTCGATAGCCCAATAGATGATATTCATGACGGTCGGGTGTGCTAGAGCTGGATAAGCCACAGACTGGAACTCGGCCGGGGTGAACACCTTATTGGTCATGTAGACCACACCGTTACATCCCATAAAGCAGGAGTCGATATCAGCGATCTTGATACCCATCTCAACCTTGGCATCGTTGAGGATATATGGGAATTTAGATGGAATGGCTTCCGTGAACACTGACATCATGTTGACTTTGATGAGCTTGGCCAGTGTGCTTTCCGGGATGCTGTCAATCACACCATACTCCGTCTGCAGGTCTTTACCTCCCTCGTTCCACCAGTTATCCAAAGCCTCGTTCGTGGGAACGAACATGGCACCGGCGTCATAGTTCATATTGGCATCGCCAGAGGCGCTGATATACTGGTTCCAACCCGGGTCGAAGGGCAGCTTGGCTGTGATGGCCTTGCCATCAGGCGTCATGTCATTCGTTCCGTTGCCGGAATAGTCGCTGTAATAGCGTAGCACATAAACAGAGTCCTGATTGTTATAGAGTCGGTTGTACTCTCTGGTGCCGTCAGCAGTATAGTAAGGTGCACAGAAACGGTCCATCAACTCTGCCCAATGTGACATCTTCGGATGCTGGTGGATGATCTCTGCCATGTTAGGCGAAGATTCAATCACACCGCTAACTTTTTGGATATAACCGTTCTTACAGGTGATATCGCGCTCAACCACCTTCTTGCCATTCACCCAGGCCTCGTTGACATCGTTGGCCTGATGGTTGGTCAGCACGTCCAAGTCGGTATTGGTAAACTTGTTGTACCTCATGAAGGCTGGCAGGAAGTGAATCATCGGGGCGGGCGTGGCATCCCTCAGGATGGGAATGCTTCTGCCCTTGTCCTTGAATCTGGCCCATACTTCAGTTTTGGGCATCTGGTCTGGACGCATGATTTGTACGGAGTCGTAGATACTTGTGGCTGTCTCACGGCGCATGGTACGACCCTCTTCCGGGTGTCTGTCCTCGCCTTGAGGCCGGCCGTTCGACAATAGCTCGATCAGATAGGCATTGTTCACCATGGAGTTGTTGAGCAGCAATTTCTTCTGCGACATGGAGAGGCGCTCGTAGCTGCTCACTCCCCAGTTGTTCTTTGCAAACCAGGCCTGGAAGGCAGAGTCGTTGGCTGCAAACAGGGTCTTTGAGCCTGTGTGGCTCAGCACCTCGTGCTGGCCCAGGTCATCAATCAACCGTAGCATCGTCTTGTACTGACCATCTTCCTCGAGGCGCTCGTAGATAGAGTTGCCCAGCCATGATGGCTGTCCGGTCAGCACGTTGTCTTCTTTACAACCTTGCAGAACCGAGGTCCCTACCAACAGACCTAAGGCCGCGATGGCCATCTGATGCCGTTGCTTTGAGATTTGTCTCTGTTTCATAAATTTTTTTTGGTTTTTATTTTTGTTGATTATAAGTTATTTGCTGTTTTTGGCTTATTTTTTATAACGTATGCAAAGATATGTATTATTTTATAATACTGGTTAAGAATTTCTATCAAATTCTTTGTATGTTACATTTCGGAAAGTGCGTGTAACATTTCAAAATATGCTTTTGCTGAAACTGCGCTGTTTTTCCGCTTGATAATACGAAAAGAAAAAGAAATGGATTGATTTGGAATACTTAATACCTGTAAGTTAGACATTATTATTTATTGGTGTCAACCTTTTCTGAGGGCGAATCATTGGTCAGTATCCCTATTTGCCGCTTATTGTTAATTCTATCATTTATTTAATTGGTTACTTTTTGTAATATTCGTGTTACATTTCGCAAAGCCTTTTTCTTTAAAATGCATTACTTTTGCACCTGAATAAACAAAAACAAAAAGTTTTGGACTGAATTTGAATGTAAAATTACATATTTTAATTTATTATTAACTAATTTTATTTATTTATGAAGAAACTATTTACTCTATTAGTTGGTGCTCTGTTCGCAGGCTCAGCCTTCGCGCAGAAAACATGGACGAACATCGTCGTCAATGGCGATTTCGAAGCAGAAGCACCTGCCTACGAGAATTACGCAGGCATGGCAGCAGATGCATGGAACTCATTCTGGGTACACGAGTGGCCAAAGGGCGAAGCTGGTGAATCACAGTATCAGGGTACAGTTACCATCGTTGACGGCGTAGGCGTAGATGGCAGCAAATGTGCTAAGGTTGTTGCGCGTAGTGATGAGCAGGCTGTTGCTGCAGGTAACCGTGTAGAGGCCAATGGCGCTCTGGCATCTTGGGACTGCCAGTTCTTCATTTATGCTACTGAGCCTATGCCAGAAGGTAAGGAAGTTCGTTTGACCATGTGGGTAAAGGGTGACAAGGCTGGCTCTATCGAGACTCAGGCACACTATGGACCTGGTGACTACAACCATTATCAGCTTTTTGGTAATGTTTCTGTTACTACTGAGTGGACAAAGGTTGTTCTTGAGGCTACTGTCGGTTCAGATCATGTCAAAGCAGGTGATGGTAAAGCTTTCCAGTCAGTAGCCTTCAACCTTTCTACTGATAAAGAAGGTAATGTATTCTATTTTGATAACATCAAGCTTCAGATGAAGGATCCAAAACAGGATGACGATAGCGATCCAGGTGCATGGATAAATTTCATGAGAAAGGGTATTTATTCAATGGATAATATCAAAGGTGTAGGTATTGTAAGTGAAAATAATAAAAATTATGAAAGGACATTCGCATGCACTAACTATACCTTCCAAGATCTTAATAAGCCTGAAGGAGAGCAGCAGCAGCCAGCACCCGTTGTTGAGGTTCCTGGCGAGCCTGGCGTGATGGCTGTGCATATACCAGTAAGAGGTTATATTATTAAAGAGGTAGAAGATCTTGATGCAGATGGCAACCAGCAGTTTGATGAGGATGGTAATGTGAAGATGAAGAGCATCTATTATTGGAACAATGGTGATTCAATCGGCACCAGCGCTCCTGCAAGATGGACCTGCCAGTTCTTCGTTTCTACACTGCACAAGATGGTTCCGGGTGAGAAGTATAGGTTCAAGTTCCGTTGCAAGGCTGACAAGCCTACTTCTCTGGGTACACAGTGCCACTATGGTCCTGGCCAATATCAAAGCTATAATACATTTGGAAGTGAGAGTGATTTCGCAATTGGTACGGATTGGGTAGAGTTTAAGTTAGGCGATTACGAAGGTAACACGAATACAACTATTCCTTCAGGTGTTGCCAAACCAAGTGGCGATGTCGGTTGTCAGACCATTACCTTCGACTGCGTTCCTCTGGAGGGAGAAGACAATAACTTCTATCTGATTGTTGAGGAATTCTCATTCACAGAGAAATATGTTTTGGACAGCGACCGTACCCTTGGTACACCTGAAAAGGTTCTGTTACCTGTTAACACTGGTGACGAAGATGTGGCAACCACAATCGATGCAACTCCAATGCTGACTACGTTTGAACTTCCTGACTTCGACTTCTTGAAGAATCCTAAGGCTGGTGATGGCATCAAGCTTTATACTATCAAAGAACCAGATGATCCTGAGGATGATCCTATTCCATCCTTCGGTGCTATGCTGGGTTGGAACGATGGTGGCTTCGTTGATGGAAAGGGTATGTTCATTGAGTCTGACTCTGATAAGGGTATCAACATCCGCTTCGACGAGGAGTCTGTTGATGGCAACAATGTTAATCTGGTGGTTTGGAACAATCCTGATTCTGGTATTGACTTCTCTGATGGCAAGACCGTTGAGACCAAACTCGCTGTTTCTAACGCAGGTTGGTACTATGTATACAATCTCGTTCTGGGCACAAAGGAGACACTGGCAGGTATTGCTCCTGTAAAGGCTGAGAAGGCTGACAATGGCCTGATCTACAACCTCTCCGGCCAGCGTGTGGATGCTTCTTATAAGGGTCTTGTTATCAAGAACGGTAAGAAGATGATCCAGAAGTAAGACATATTATAAGACTAAGTTATTATCAACCTTTCGGGGGATGCGCCATTCTGACGCATCCCCCATCTCTTTTCGTATTATTCAAAAATTCTTCGGATTTCAACTCAGTTGATTTGATATGCTTTCATGTCTGGAAAGACAAGTATTAAGCATTTTGATTATCTGTCATAATAACCGGTATGACAGACCTTCACTGAAAAACAAACAAACCTTCGCTTATATTTAAACAAACCTTCACTGGTAAAATGAAAAACCTTCGCTGATAAAAAAATGCTGGCGAAGAGTTTTCAAAATCCTGGCGAAGAGTTTTTTTATTTCTGGAGAAGAGTTTTTAAATTATCAGGGAAGTATTTTTAAATGATCGGGGAAGTGCTTTCAAATGATCAGGGAAGAGATTCTGATTTTGTAGCGAAGGATCTTGGTTGTTTCAGCTTTGAAGTTAGTAAAGTTATACTTTGCACGGCACAAAGTTCTACTTTATAGGTAGGAAAGTTCTACTTTATAGGTAGGAAAGTTCTACTTTATAGGCATGAAAAAAGGAGGCCGGAGCCTCCTTCTATTGTGAGAAATAGATGATTTTACTGAATCTTGACGGATTCGCTTCCCACCTTGAGGATGAAGAGCTGACCTGAAGCGGCGGGCAGTAAGATGTCGCTGCCGTTAGAGATAGCCTCGCTCAGCTGAACACCGCGAAGGTCGTAGAGGCTAACCTTCTGTCCCTCAGGAACATTCGAAATGCTGATGCCACCGATGGTGCGCTTCCAACTCCAAGAAGCTGTGGCAACAGACTGGATGCCAGTGCCTTCACCGAGGATCGCTTCGATTGTCATTTTGTTGAGGCCAGCCTCCAATGAGAATTTGAGTTCACTTCCTTCAGATTCCTGGCCATTTACCTTCCAGCCCTTAATCACCTTGCCTTCAGGGGCTATAGCAGTGATGGTGTATTGGCGGTTGGGGAACAACTTGCCGTCGAAGACACCCTTTGAGAGCTTGATGCCGTTGATGAAAACAGAATCAGGCAGATCTGTGACACCCTTGTCGACAGTTACTGGGATGGCTGTGCCAAGTTTGTATTGCTGGTTTAGATGATCGAGGAAATAATCAGCACGGGGCTTATGGACAGTAGTCTGGCCGCCGCCCCACCAGCCGCCCCAGCCTTGCTCTTCATAGCCGGCGAGCCACTTCTTGGCATTTTCAAACTTGTTGAGAATATCGTTGCGGTTGTTGCCCCAAGAGTTGTACTTGTTGCGATGGGCCACAAATTCTTCCAAGGCTTCATCCAGAATCTCGTCCATGATAGCACCTGTTCCTTCTGCGTTCATGAAGTCACCCATGAAGACGCAGCACTTGTCGATGAACATCTGGCGCATTTCCGGATCTTCCATCATGTTGCGGAACAGGCGGGTGGCCACTTCCGAGAAGGCCCAGTTGTCAGAGTGCTTGCTGGGATTGTAAATCATGTCGATTGTGTTCACGTCAGAGCTTCTGTTGTAGAGGCCGAGTCCGAAGTCGGTATCCTTGACGATGATACGGAATCTTTTTGGTAAGGGACAGTCTTTCGCATCCTTGTTTGGGCGCCAGAATACAAGGTTGTTACCAGGGAAGTCGAGGTTGCCGTAGAAGAGGTTCATCACCATCACGTTCAGGAACTCGCTGACATCAATCCACTCCTCATATTCTGCCAGCGTGTGGCCTTTTTCACTGTAGAAGGTCTTGAAAGCCTCGTAGAACTCTGTTCCGCCCTCTTTGAATTCTTCGATAAACAGGTCTTTGTTGTTGACATTCTCATGTGAGATCTCAATCAGGTCGAGATCCTCCAGACCGTCGTAATTGCTGTAGATATTGTCCTCGTTGGAACGCTCGCGGATGTTGAGCATACCCATGTACTGGCCGTTGATGTAGAGCACTGCCGTGTGGCCAGCCTGCCAGTCGAGGTCGACGTTCTTTGCCATCGTGCGCTGGATAATGAGATCGCGGAAGTACATGTCGCCGAAGTCGTTACCGCCATCGCGGAGCGAGAACGACTTGAATTCTGTGATGCCAGGCTTCTGATCAGGGAAGAACTCGTAAGAGAAGCGCTTGTGGTCAGGGTCGAAGCGTTTGTTGGCATAGAAGACGATTGACTTCAGTGCATTAGAACGCGACTGTCCGCCCTGGATGCGGATTTCACCAAGCTGGTTGAAGGCACTTTCCTCTCCCTCGGCAGGGAAGAACTCCACATTCATCGGACGACGCCAGTCGTGCGTCTTCTTGTCTTCCTTACTATTGTTATATCTGAAAAGACCCATATAGTTGCCGCCGTTCAGATAATCGTCGTTGATCTGCATTGAGAATACGGGGACGGTCATCTTTCTGGGGTGGAAGATATATGACTGGGCGGTGCTGAAGGGCGAGAGCCATCCATCGCAGAACACCTTGGCACGAACTACTGTGCTCTTGGTGATATTGATGGCCTTTTCGTATTTTGTACTGGCAGCTGTCGGTTCATTACCATTGGTGGTATAAGCAATGTATGCGCCTTCAGGAGCACCTTCGGGCAGGCTCAGTTCAAGTTTGATGGCCTCATTGCCAGAGGTGACGCGGCCCTTCTCGCTGAATACAGGAGCGCCGAGGATTTGTTTTGCCTTGCAAGTCTTACCAGTATTGGCCTTACCTGCTGAAGGTGTGAGCTGATAACCCCATTCGTTGGCTCCGTCGGTCTTACGGCCAAAGGCTACATCAGGAGCAGGCATCTTGGCCAAAGGCTTGTCGTCAATATAAGGCAAACTGTCAACGGGTTCTGTTCCCTTGTCCTTGAAGAGATAGACCGTACAGCCTTTTCCTGACTCCAGACGGAAATCGGCGTGGAGACGATTATCCTCTTTTCCTTCCTTGTCGCAGTAGATGATGACATATTCCTTGGGACCAACAGTCTTGTCGGGCAGCTGCCAGGCCTTCTTGACCTTGTTTTTGTTGCTGATCTGGTAGTCCTTGAGATTGACAGACTGATCGCTGTTGTTGTACAGCTCTACCCATGAATCGGGAAATTCGTGGATGTCGTCCATGATACATTCGACATTCGACTGCATAATCTCGTTGATTATGAGTCCGCTTTTGTTGTCCTGAGCGTGTGCGTAGCTAAAACCGCAAAGCGCGAATAGCAATAATAAGTTTTGTTTCATTTTAAATAATATATTATACATGTGTTATAGTTGATGATGCAAAGGTAATACTTTTTCTCCGAACAGCCAAAGTTTTCCCGCTGATTGTTTTGTATTTTCGCCATTTTTATGTAATTTTGCAGTCGTTTTCGGATAAGACGTTAAAAATGGCAAAACAAGCGATGATATTCGCAGCGGGTTTGGGTACACGTCTCAAGCCGCTGACAGACACCAAACCCAAGGCGCTGATACCCGTGGGTGGTGAGACACTGATAGGTCGTACTATCGGGCGGCTGATGACTTTCGGCTATCAGGACTTTGTGGTGAATGTGCATCATTTTGCCAAGGATATCGAAGCTTTCGTTGCTGAGCAGGACTATGCAAAGCTCGTCAGATTCAGTGACGAG
>Ga0247610_10002124_pt1 | contig 23433 bp, 30 predicted proteins | sample 174DNAGHGhighgp2_FD_193483 | JGI IMG/M metagenome (GOLD analysis project Ga0247610, IMG submission 193483) | Sheep rumen microbial communities from Palmerston North, Manawatu-Wanganui, New Zealand - 1742 DNA GHGhigh gp2 | ecosystem: Host-associated > Mammals > Digestive system > Stomach > Rumen...
GGATATTGCTAATGGATATATTCCTAAGTTGTTAGATTTCGTAAAAAAGATTCGTAAACAATATCCAAGACTTGTGATAATGGTTGGAAATGTTGTTACTGGAGATATGGTTCAAGATATTATATTAAGTGGTGCAGACATTGTTAAAATAGGTATTGGACCAGGTGCTAATTGTACTACTCGTAAAGAAACAGGTTGTGGAAGACCACAATTATCAGCGGTTATTGAATGTGCTGAAGCTGCTCATGCTGTTGATGGTATGATTTGTGCAGATGGTGGTATTACTTGTGTTGGTGATATTAACAAAGCATATGGTGCTGGTGCTGATTTTGTAATGGTTGGTTCATTAGTTGCTGGTAGTGATGAAGCAGATGGCGAAATTATTGAAAAAATGTATCGCACAAATGAATATGAATTTTATGAAGATGTTATTGATAAATGTATTAAAACTACTCCAGAAGAGCAATCTAATTTCACTAGAATAGAATACGAACCAGATAAACCGATATATGAAGTAAAAAAGTTCAAACTTGCCTATGGAATGAGTTCAAAGTTTGCTCAAGATAAACATTGGAATGGTATGGCAAAATACAGAACTTCTGAAGGTATTGTTACATTAAAACCTTATAGTGGACCAGTTCAAGACACAATTGATGAATATCTCGGTGGTTTAAGAAGTTGTATGACATATATTTCAGCAAGAAGATTGAAAGATATTCCTAAATGCTGTACTTTTTATCGTGCAAATCGTATCCTTAACAATGACGGTAAGGGAATCATGTAAATGAAAGCAAAACTTTTAAAACAACTATTAAACACAGAACGAACTGTACAAGAAACTGAAGAAAAGATATGCATAAGTAGTTATTGGGTACATGATTTGATTGCTGTTAACAAAGATACGTTGAAACTAAGTTATGCTATGGATGCGTTTAATGAAGGTAGAGAAGCATTAAAATCAAAAGAGTTAGAATCAATATGGGATAAACTCGAAAGTATGATAAAAGATGGTAGCATACGTGAGATAATTGATGGTAATGATTCTATTGAAGGTATGAAAGAATTTTACTATTATGATGGCGTTACTAAAAGTGTTATCAAAAGTTATGCAGATGAACCGCTTGAATATCCTAATGTTGATTATACTGGAAAAATAATATATGACAATAATCATTTTGAAACAGAAGAAGATGCTAAAAAATATGCTATTTCTAGATTAATATCATCATTGAGTTCCGAGGAAGAGTATTTAACTGATATGATAAGCAAAGAAGAACAAACATGTAAACGCATTAAAGAAATACATCAAGCATTGGAGAAATTAACAAAATGATGACATGTCCAGAAGATACTTTAGAAGAATGTAAAAAATGTATTCAGTGTGATATTTGTATGAATAAGTGCCCAATACATTTTTCTACTTCTAGTATTGTAACTCTTTATAAACATCAAAAATATAATACAGTGCATGATTTTATCTACAGTAATCATCCATTTCCAATTATTTGTGGTTATATATGCCCTAATCACTTTTGTATGAATAGTTGTCCCAAGAATGTTGATATAAAAGAATTACATAGACATTTAGCAGTTAGTTATAATTGGGAAGATGATGATAATGTTGAAAAGAATGGTAAAAAAATCGCTATTATTGGTGGTGGTGTATCTGGATTAACTGCTGCTTGGTACCTTCATAAACAAGGTTATACAATTGATTTATATGAAAAAAGTGATAAATTAGGTGGTGAATTAAATCTTATCCCAGAAGAGAGATTACCTAAAGATAAATTAAATATGGAAATAACAAGACTATCTAAATATATTGATAACCTTTACCTTAATACTGAGTATAATCCTGAAAAATCAAAGGATTATGATAAAGTAATATATTGTATAGGTTCAAAACCACGTGAATTGGATATAAGCACAGAAGATAGTACTATACCAGTAATATATTATGACGAATATTTAGCAAATGATCCTAATAAGGAAGATGTAGCAATCATAGGTGGTGGCAATGTTGCATTAGATTGTGCTTTACATAATTTAGGTCATTCAACTATATTTGTGAGACGTAATTATTGGGATATGAGAATAGATAAGAAGGATTTTATAACCATAATGGATAAAAATATATCCGTTGTTGATAATTTTACGCCATTAGAGATAAAATATGATACTTTAGTTGGAACGTATTATGGAACAAAACTTCCTATCATGTTTAATAAGGTTGTAATTGCTATTGGTAGAGAACCTATAAATAAAGAAGATTTGCAAAGCAATGAGATAGTTATACCTTCTCAAACAAGTGCTATTGAAACCATTGGAAAAACATTGGAAATATTAAGGAGAGAATATGAGTGATATTGAGAACTTTGATGGTGAAATGTCCGATGTTGATGTTTATAATGTTCTTGTTCAATCTGGTATGTTTACTAAGGAAGACCTCTCTTTAGAAGAGTTTCTTGTAATGGCTGATTTGATTAAAGCTAATTATGACCCAAATGAAGCATTAATTATGGCTAAGGGTTATGGTATCGTAGAAAAATATAGACAAAGTTAAAAAGTTATGATATAATATTTTCATAATAATGAGGTGAGTATGCAGTTAGTATTTGATGAAGTAACGATTAGAAACTTCTTATCGTTTGGTAATGTTGAGCAAACTATTAATCTTAATGATAAGAAATATCAGGTAATCATTGGTCAAAATAAAGATAAGAGTGATTCAGATGATGACAGAAATGGTGTAGGAAAATCAACCATTTTTGAAGCAATACATTATGCACTCTTTGGCAAATCAATTGGCAACAAAATAACTCTTGGAACACTTGTCAACAATATCAACAAGAAAAACATGTATGTAACTGTTAAGTTTCATAAGGATGATACCAAGTATGAAATAACAAGAGGTCGCTTGCCAAATGTGTTGATATTCAAGATTAATGACCAAAATATTGTTTCAGATGAATCACAAGGAGATTCCAGAGATACTCAGCAAGAGATTGAAAACATTCTTGGTATTAACGAGGATGTATTTGACCAAATTATTTGTTTGAGCTGTAAAGTACCAATGTATTATAACCAGACAACTTCTAATCAAAAGGCTTTGCTTGAGAAAATACTTGGTATTGATATAATTTCGAAGAAGATTGAATCATTGAAATCTTTGATTAAAGACACGAAGAATGAGTTCAATAATGAACAGTTCAGAATCAATACATTGAAAACACAGAACGATAACTTGTCTGAAAGTATTAATAAGCAGATTGAAGCGATGAATCTTGCTAAAAATACTCGCCTTGAAAATATTAAGACAAGTATTGCTTCTTGCAATGATATTATAAGCAAGCTTGAAAATATTGACTTTGATAGAGAGATGGAGAACTTTAAGTTGCTTGAAACATATTTAATGCAACAGGGGGTGAATCAACAAAATCAGCAACTTAAAACCTCTCTCGAAATGAATATTAAAAAAGCTGAAGGCGAACTTATACAATATCAGCAGATTATTGATACTCTTAGTAAAATAGATTTTGATGCTGAAAATCAGAAACATCAACATAATGATAAGCTTAAAGAAGAGGAAGCTAAATACAATGTTGAAAAAATGAACTGGGAAAAGATGAAACAATATAAGGAAAAAACCCTTGATGTAACATTTTCCAGACTATCTCGTGAAATCAATAACAAGAAAGAAGAGATAGCAAATATTAAGGATGATGTTTGTCCAACTTGTGGTGGTGTTATTTCATCAGAAAAAATGGCTTCATATAAAAAGCAGAAAAATTATGAACTTGAAAAGCTTAAAGAAGAGCAGCACAAATGCGATATGGAACTAATGGAAGTAATACATACACTATCAGAGTTTGAAGAGAAAACCTTTGAATATTTGCCAACTGTGTATAAAAATATTACGGAACAATCATTGGCAATAGCAGAGTTGCAAAATGCTCAATCAAATATCAATAATATACAGATGAAGATAAAAGAGATGAAAGAACAGTTGTCACAAGTTCCTTATATTGAACTTGGTGAAAAGCCTGTTTGTTTATATCAATCTATGGATGTTTTATTGGGTAATAAGTCTGCATTAGAGCAAGCTAGAGCATCACTTAAAATGCTTGAAGAACAATTAAATGAGAATCCATTTGAACAGCAAGAACAATCGATTGAAGAGTTGAAAAAGAATATTGTTGAGATAGATGAATCAACATTAAGAGTATTGGAAGAGAAGATAAACAATGAAAATGTTTTGCTAAAACTTTTGAACAGTCCTACATCATTTATTCGTAAGACAATACTTGAAAAATCTTTGGAGTTCCTGAACCAAAAGATTAAAGAGTATTTGATTAAACTTGGTTCAATGGATATTGTGTCTTTTAATAGTGATATGAGTATGACTATCAATCGTTTAGGTGTTGAATATGGTTACGTATCAACTGGTGAAGAAGGTAGAATATCATTCGCTTTAATGCTTGCATTTAGAGATGTTTGGGAATCTTTGAATAACTGTTCAATAAATCTGTTGACATACGATGAAATTATTGATAGAATTGGTTTAGATACAAGTGGTATTGAAGCTGCTGTTAAAACAATCAAAGAGAAGAGTGATAAGAACATATTTGTGGTTACACATAATGACACACTAATAGCACAGACATCAGATAAAATAAAACTTGTTAAAAGACATGGATTTACAACGATTGGGGATGAGGAATGAAAATAGCTAAAGGAAAAAATGTATTTGCACCAGATGTTAATTACATAATTTCTGATTATCGTTTCTGTAAATATAAGAAAGGGAAGCGAGCTGTTATCAAACAATATAATCGTAAGGTTCGTTCCTATTATAAAAAAGTAATTCAGGAAACAAGGAATAGTGAATGAAAATAACTTCGTTCTATTACAATGATATGTCTGAATATGACAATTTCTTAGAGAAGCTTATCAATGAGATTGATGAGCGTTTCTATGGTACTGGATATAATTCATTGAATGTTGGGCGTTTTATAGGCTTTTTTAGAAATGAAGTTACCAAATATATTGACATCAAGTTTAACAAGAAGATTCATTTGGTAGTATTACTTCCAAAGAATGATCAACCATTTATTGAAAAGTCTTTAGTTAATCGTGTTGAAGAGATTAAGGTATATCTTTCTTACGATAGAATAAAAGACTTATTGAATGGTTCAGATAGTTTTTATGCTGAATATATTGAATCACTGATTGAGCAAATTGATTCGGAAGTGAATCAAGAAATAAGTACTGATTTTAATGATTACTTAATAATTCAAATGAAAAACTTGGTAACACTTTGTTATGGTGAATTGACTCAATCATATTCAAAATCCTTTATCAGCAACAACTTGAAAAAGCCAGAATCTTGGGTGAAACTGGCTCGTCAATCAGCTATTTTCAATGATTACTACAACTATTATAAGCAAGATAAAGCATCTCATAAAACTGTGTTTACTAAGTTTTTACAAATGCTTTATTCAATGTGAAACTTAGCTTTACCTGTATCTTTTATTTCAATCTTAACCTTACCATTAAATACTGCTGGGTATTGAGCTGTATAATCGAAGTGAAAATCTCCAGATGTATCCGTTGCTTTAGCATTTACTTGAACGAAATCATAAGATGCTGACTCAAGGATTTTCATAATCATTTTAGTCCATGAAGTATTGACATCTTTGTTTATATATTCTTGTATTTGCTTATGGATATCAATGTGTTTTTTACCTATTTTATTACGAATGTTATTGTACATTTCATCCCATTCGTTTTTGGTAATATCTTTACCCCATTCTTTACTTGTTAATATATCGAAAATATTAAATAAATCAGGATATTGGTTTTTAATATTTTTACCAAATTCTGTAATATTACCAGAACCATCTTTGCCTTCAAAAACATATTCTCTTAATGATTTTAAAGTAGCGAAAGCACCTTTACCATCCAAACCACCTTTAGTAGAAACTTTAAGTATCTTACCATTCATATTTAATATTGAATCTGCTAAAGGATAAGTTGATGATAATGGATACATAATATAAGAATTTTGTTCCCATTGTGATTCATTTAATCCAACAACTTCTTCTAAAACTTTATTACCTTGTTTACCATTTAATGTATTCCAAGTAATAGCATTTTTTAAAATTGTCATTGGGGATGTTATTTCAATTAAATAGTTATGCAAGCAATAGTTCAGACCTCTTGAATATTCAATATCTTTATTAAATAAGCCGTCTTTAGCCATTTTCATCATTTCATAATAAACATAACAAACTCTTGCCTGAATTTTTTGTTGCTCAGTTGTAGAAAAAAACTTTACAGCTTCTGGATATTTGTCATTTTGTTCTTTTAATTCTTTTTTGGTCCACAATTTATTGAAAAAATTATATTGGTCCATATCTTCATCGGAATAGAATAAAGTTTCCAAAGAGTTTTTATCATAGTTGAAAATTTTAAGACTATTTTTTAATTTAGTTACATTATTCATAACCATTGAACATACATTATCCAACGTTCTGAACTTTTCATCATTGATTAAAACTTTTGTCTTGATTTCAGGGATAACTGCTTTTTTCAAGTTTGAGTCTTTAAGTTGATTTTTTCCAGCTACTTTAACATCCCATATAATTTTAGATTTAGCTTTAACATCATCTGAAATATCTGGTTTAATATTTTGTTTTTGCTTAATTTTTATTTCGTTTACTTCCATATGAACATCATTGGAATTATTGTTCGTAAAAGTAGTTTGTGGAATATCAGTAACACTTTCATCGTTTTTATTTGCTGTATATTGTTCCAATAATTTAATAATGTCAGGTTTTCTTTTTAAAGTATTTTTATCCAAAAAATTTCCAGATATATTATATTTTTCTTGTAAATATTTTGGTGGATAATGTTGAAGAGTATATGTATCTTTTTGATATGATAAAATATAATTGATATAATCCATCGTGCCGTTTACACAATCGATTTCAAAAACTGTGTAGAGACAAAATTCTATTGATTTATATTTGCTAATTTCATCATCATGGTGAAAAAATATATTGCCTTCATTTACTTCTATGAAATTAAACGGACAACTGTTTTTACACATTTCAAACATTACCATCTCAATAGTTTTTGTGGATGATGGTAATTGTAGATATTCTGAAGATCTAATAATCAATGTTATGATATCATTATTGATTGAATATGCTGGTGACATATCAATGATTTTCAATACGGTTTTATCTATATTACCAAGTATTGATGCTCTGGCTTCACAAAGCTTTTTAACCCATCTTTTACCACTAACACTTTTAAGAAGAATATCATCAACCATTTCAATAAACCTTAATTAATCATTATGTTAATATTTATGAAATTAAATATTGACAAATGGATTTTATTAGGTTATTATATGATTGTAAATAAAACAGTAGGAGAAAATTAATGAGTAAAGAAAATAAAGCAACTGACTTGGATGATTTGATTTCAGATGAAGAACTCAAGGATATTAAAGATGTACTTGATATGGTTATTTCTGATGGAACCGAAGAATTGAATAAGAAAGCAGCTAGTGAAATGGAAAAAATTAAAAGAAAGGAAAAGAAATTGTTGATTGATAGTCCAGTTGATGTATCGAAAATGAAATCTGAAACAAAGATGACTCCAATTGTTTCTGAAAAGTTGAAGACAGCTGATGAAGTAAGAGAATCATTGAAACCAAAGGTTCGTTTGATTAATGTCAATAAAACCGTTTCAAAAATCCTTGATATTATTGCAGATGAAATCAATGAACATGCTGAAGACCGAGTTGTTGAAATCGACTTTTTCGATGGTGAAATCGCAGATTTGCTTTATGCAGTAAGACTGTGTACTGTAGAAAAAGTTATTGACAGAACAGAGGACTTCTTGATGTCAAAAGGTTATGATACAGATGTTGTTATCAACACATATGAAGGTGAAGATAGTGACTTTAATATGGAAGTTCATATGACTATTGAGTGGTAAACTCATTTATTTTGCTAATATATAAAACCCTTGTATCAATAATTACAAGGGTTTTTGTATAAATACTTATATACAAAGGTTTTGGGAGATGGTTGATTTATCAAAGTTACAAAAAGGTAAGCATATAAGGACTACAAATGGCGACATTTGTAAAGTTTTATCTGTCAAAAACTCTGGCGATGTTTATTTCATTGTTACTGAAAATGCTCAAAAAACTGGTTTCTATAATCGTGATGGAACAGTTTGGGGTAAAGATGAGTATATCAATGATTCCATTAAACGCATTTTTTAATTTTTTCCTTGACATCTAAAAACTTATCTGATATACTCTTTGCATAATAAGAGGAGAAGAGTTATGTGTAATAACAAAGATACGAAGTATATTGATTTAGATTTTTCGTCTTTGCAGCTTAATAAGAAAATGTTATGCTATGGTGACTTTTATCAGGAATGTGGTGTAGCCGATGTTCTTAATTCACTGGCAAATGGGTCTAAAAGCTTTAAGTATCATTATGCTAATATACAAGCTAATACTGAAACTCTTGAAAAGATTGAAAAAATACTTTTAGACAATCTTTTGCATACAAAAAATAAGTACTCTAGAGCTTTTAAGGAACAGTACTTAAAAACAATGGCTGCTATGGATAACTTGTGTTATTCGCCAAAATCTAATGACAATCTCGAAAAAGATGTTATTATGGTATTATTGCCAAACAACCCTCATTATATTAAAATTGCTGAATAGGATAAATCATGGATAATGAAACTCATTTTATAATTTTTATACTAACTGTAATAGCTGTTTTCGTAATTGGTTTTATTAAATGGGCTATGTATATTGAGTGCCAAAAACCTTATATAGACGTATGTGTTGAAACAGAATCACATTTAACCATGATATATAGCCCTGTATTTAAAAGGCTTATGCCGCAGACTGTATCAGAATGTGTTAAAACTAAGCGTGTTAAAAATGAATGCTACAAAGGTGAAATAACTGAATAAAATTAATGAAAAAAGTGCTTGACAAAGCACTTTTTCTTTGTTATAATGTATTTGTTAAATGGTTGGGGTAAGATTTATATTAACTTTTTAGGAGATAAAATATGGCAAATTTTGAAGTTAAAGTTGTAAAGATTGATTCAAAAGAAAATCATCCTAATGCAGACCGTCTAACCATTTATAAAATAGGTGGTTACACCTGTATCTCTAACAAATTGGCAGATGGTTCTGACCGTTATAATGTTGGAGATTTAGTTGTTTATATTCCTTCTGATTCAGTTTTACCAGAAGCATTGTTAAAGAAAATGGATTTCTGGGATGAAGAAAAAGGGAAAGGAACTCTCGCAGGTTCTTTAGGAAATCGTGTAAAACCATTGAAATTACGTGGTGTATTTTCTGAAGGTTTGTTATATCCAGTTCACTGCACATATGAAACAATCTGTATTGATGGTAATACTTGGAAGAAAATTAATGGTTGTTCCATTGAAGACCCTGCTGATGGGGGAGATTGGGCATGGTCTGAAAACATTGAAGGCATGGATGTTTCAAAACCTCTTGGTATTACAAAATATGAACCAGTAATTCCTGCATCAATGGGTGGTGAAATCTTCAATGGTGGAACAGAAATTGTTGTTCCTTATGATGTTGAACCAATTCAAAAGTATATGACTTCTCTAAAAGATGGAGAAATCGTTGAATTTACTGAAAAAGTTCACGGAACACAAACTCGTTTCATCTTTACTAAAGGTTTAACAGATGACGAAGCCTTTGGAGAAGATAAGGACATATACATTGCTTCTAAAGGACAAGGCGATAAAGGGTTATTCTTTAAAGCAAACGACTCTAATACAAATGCTTACTATGTAAAAGCATTTACTGATAACCATATTGAAGAAAAGGTTAAATCATCAAACCTTTACAAAGAATGTGATATGATTACATTATTCGGTGAAACATATGGTATGCAAGACTTGAAGTATGGTTTAATAAATGGTCAAATTGGCTATCGTCTATTTGATGTTTATGTTGGAAAACCTCGTCAAGGTCGTTTCTTAAACTTTGAGGAATGTAAAGCATTTGCTGAAGAAATTGGTGTAGAAAGAGTTCCTTCATTATATATCGGACCATTTTCTTTTGAAAAGGTTGATGAATATACTTCTGGTAAAACTACTCTTGGAACTAACCTAAATCAAATACGTGAGGGAATCGTTATACGACCGTTAAATGAACGGTATGAAGACGATTTAGGGAGAGTTCTATTAAAATCAGTTTCAGAAGCTTACAAGTTAAGGAAGGGTGAAACCACTGAATATAACTAATGAAAAAAGTGCTTGACAAAGCACTTTTTCTTTATTATAATAACCTTATGAAAGGGAGGTTAATATGAAAAAGACGAGAAATATTTCAGAATATTATGACGGATTAGGAATAATTTGTGGTCTGATTGGTGTTTTAATTATCGGATTGTTTGGAGCAATTTTAAGTTTATTTTAAGAAAGTTTAGAAAATGTTTTTAGTAGATAATACAAGTAAACTGAAAGATATAATGGAGTTCAAAGAAGGTACTTACTACAAGTTTGTTTGCTTAGTAAGAGCAAAGGATTATAGAGACAATCCTGATGAACAAGTTCTTCATTGTATGGAAAAGCAGGAAATCCTTGTAAAGGATTGGCTTGTAGATACTCCTGAAAGATTAGCAGGAACACTTCCTGATATGCTTAAATATACAGAGTTATTTAAGTGTAGATTGTATATGTGTACTGATAGAAAATCTATTGTCAAAACATTAAAAACAATGAGAGATACTGTTCAAAATTATCTTGATCCATTTATTGGCAATCCTAATGCAAGTTGTTCTGTAAGAGCAGTTAAAAAAGTTGCTTCTTCTGCATCTAATATGGATGAATCTTCTGATAGAAGTGGAAGAAAATGGTTATTTGATGTCGATACTAAATGCGATAGTCTAAAGAGATATTTGATGAATTACTTTGCGCTAATTAAATATAATCCAGTATTATTTAAAACCAAAAGTGGTTATCACATAGTAACAGATAGATGCTTTGATGCTCATAAGTTTGTTGAAAAAGAACTTCCAGATATAGCTTATGAACAAGGACACCAAATGCATTGGTTGGATAAAAATAATAAGCCATTGGTTGAAGTTAAAGAAAATGCTATGGTTTTAGTTGCATTTGGTGAATAATATTTTTGACATTCTTTGTCTATTGTGTTATAATTAACTTGTAAATTAAATAAAAGGAAATTGTAATGACAATAGACAAAGAACGTTTGAATTGGGATAATAACTTTAGCATCAGGTTTACTTTGAAGGATGGCAAAAGTTTGGAGAAGATTCCTAATAACATTTTTATGATTGAATTGCCAGAAATTAAGGCAGTCGATATGGATTCAGAAGACTTGGACAAATATATTCGTTTAACTCTTCGCTCAACACAAGATGGCTCGGTAGAAAAAGAGGTCTATGACGTATTGTTTAGAACTGTTTTTGATATTGAATTGTCTTTAAGTAATCCTAACAAAGTTGATTATGTATATAAGTCTTGTTCAGTTGAAAAATTAAACTTTGTACCACTTATGAACAAGCCTAAAGCTAATCCATTTAATTTCACTGTATCAGCAAAGGTTTCTCAGATTGTTTATAAAGGTGCTTCTGAAGAGATAACTTTTGGTTATATTCCAAATGCATATGAACCAATTGATGATGCTGCTGAAGCTAATGACGAAGCAGGAGAAACTAATGAGTAATTATAAGTTTGCATTAAACGATGATACCAATGTTGTTTTTATTGAACTCGAAGATGAAAAATACAAAGGTGTTATTGCAAAAGCTGGTCATATTCAATATAATAATGAAGGTGAACTTGAGTTTGATATGGAGTTGCCAGAAGGTAAAGAATCATATTATGATGATGAAAACTTTATAAGTCAGATTCAAGGAGCAGTCTTTGATATTGTTGCAAAAGCTGTTAACTCATATTGGAATGAAGCTGAAAGAGCTATTTTATCAGACCTTGAAGCAAAAACACGTAAAGCAATGTCTCAATATAAGATTAAACTTGAAGAAGGCAAATCAATGCTTGAAATGTTTGGTGAAAAGGGTTATGTTATAGCTGAAGATGATGATGATAGACTAAGAGCAGTTAATCCTCAAACAGAAGACACCTTGTATTTTGATACACCAGAAGATTTGTCAAAACTTCGTAATATCATTACTGGTGGTAAACTTATTTTTTAGGAGTAATGCTAATGTCTGACATAAACAAATGGCACAAACGGTTTTTAGAAATGGCTAAGTTGGTATCAACTTGGTCAAAAGACCCTTCGACAAAAGTTGGTGCTGTAATCGTTGATAAGAATCGTAGAATTATATCTACTGGATACAATGGTTTTGCAGTTGGTGTTGACGATTGTGAGGAACGATTGATTGACAGAACTTTGAAGTATCCATTGACACTACATGCTGAAGAAAATGCTATGTCATTTGCTAAGCAAAATCTTGAAGGATGCAAATTATATGTATGTGGATTGCCGCCATGTGCTCATTGTGCATCACTTATCATTCAATCTGGTATTAAAGAAGTTTATACCTATAAATTGAAAGAAGAAAATGAACGTTGGAAAGATAGCTTTGGATTAACTAAAAAGATTTTTGAAGAAGCTGGGGTCAATTTAACGTTTATTGATTCAGACTAGGTTAAATAAGAAACCTACTGTTTTACCAAAAAAATAAGCAGGGTGAATATCTACATAGTTGTTCTTTATAAGAATACCATTATCGTAGAGTTCAACCTGCTTAATCTTTTCATTCAATGGGTGTCGTAGATTATTGGAAGTTAATATACACTTAATTGTATCAATACCTTCAGTTATATTGGAAACCGATTCATATGAATACATTTGAGAAGCAAACGATGGTAAAAACAAAGATATATTCTCAAGTTTTCTCCCATTATATGTAGCCATTAATTTGTACTTACCGGCTATTGGTTCAAAAACTTGTTTAGCCAAGCTTTTTCTCGCAGTAGTTTTTATTTGAATTGTTATATCATCAATGATGTCATAATTGTGATTGAATATATTTGTTTTCATTGTGCTATCCTTTATGCAAATATTTATAACTCAAATGTTGACATTAATGCTTATAACACTTTGCATCCGATAAATATTTTTAGTTATATAACAAGGAAGAAACAATGAATCTTTATTTATTGCAACAATATCAGTTTATTCAACAACTTTATAAGAATGAGTCATTTCTTGATGTAATGATGAATGTCGATGATTTCTTTGATATTCTTAATGTTTATGCGTTCCCTAAATGGTTGGATGCACAAGTTGTTGATGTTAAGTTTATGAAGTATTATACTAATGTAATACTTAAAGCAGATCGTGATGACAAGGATAAATCAAAGGATATGTGTCCTGATCCTAAAGGCGGAATCCTTTTAACCAAATACGATTGTAAAGTAGAGTATATTAAAACAAATGAGGTCTTGCCTAAAGAAGTTAAGTCTGAAAAAGATGTGGTTATAGACAAAAAAACTGGCAAACAACGACCAAAGCTTGAAAGACATGATATATGGTTGATTGATATTCTTATTCCTAATAAGCATATTATCAATGATAACGTATATGATTTAGAAGCAATTCAATCTAAAATCATTGATGACGATGATGAGTCAGATAATAGTGAAAGTGTTGTTTCTAATGGTGAAGAATTAGCTCCAGAGGGGGGAATGTAATGCTTACAGAAGGATTGAGGGAAAATGATTTACAATGGATGGTCTCTAATTACATTAGTATTGACCAATACACTGCAAAACTTGATGATGATAATATAACAATAGCTTTCTTTATCAATGATAGAGATGCTGCAAATGATTTGAGAGACTTTATTGAAAAGGTTTATTACATAGAGATACGTGATATTGAGATTTCAGACTCTTTGACAGAAGATAACAAGTACATCTTGTTCGTAGAGTTTGAAAGAAATATTAACTTCCCTAAAATATTGCTTGATATGATTAAAACTATTACTTATGTTACTGGTAATAAGGATTGGAAATTCAAAACTTTTGGCATGAGTGATAAACAAGACTTGACATTGGAAAATATTAAAGCCAATATTCGTCTTACAAAATATCGTACTAATGTTGATGAAAATGCTCCTGAAAATGATGAAGAAAAACCTGAAGAGGAAAAGGTTGAAGAATCATTTAAAATAAGCATTAATGATAAAGGGTGGAAGAGAACATATTTACCAGAAGGTTATATAACTCAGAATGAGTTCAATAACCTTTTAGCTGAAAGTTCTTCAATCAATTCAAGAGATGCTTCTGAAATATATTTGATTGAAAATCAATATCCAGAATATGAAGTTATAACAACTGATACTAATGTGTTCTTAGTAAAGGGTGATAAGATATTGAAATTTAAATAAGGAAATGCAATGGTTTCTGTCGTACCCTCAATCATACCAATATTAACTGCTAATGCTGTTGCTGCTAATCAACCAAAAAAGCAGAAAAAACCAAATGGTTCAGGAGAGAAGAAGTTAAAAGATTCTCCTCTTAATGATAAAATTAATTGCCGAGTATATTTAAACAATGGCAAGACTATTGATGGTCATTTTAATGGTTTTTGGTATGAAGATAATAGTGATGAAGAAGGTATTTGGATTAAAACAGATAACGGAATATTAACTATTAATAGTGATGAATATGATAGAGTTCAATATTATCATAAGAAACCCGTTAAAGAGTCCACATTTAATGAAGAAATTAATAGCATACTTAAAAATGCTGGTTGCTCATTGGTTGAATCACAGAATTATTTTACTGATTGGAAAAACATTAAAGATAAAGTTGTTAAAATGGTTATCAGAGGTCGTCTTGAAGAATCTGGTTATCTTGAAAATGATGAATGGTTTATTCAGCAGTGGCTTGAAGACAATGCTTCACCTGAAATGTTGGAACAATTATATGAAGAATGTGGCACAGATGATTTATATTGGGTAGCTATTTATATTAATAAAAATGCCGATGAAGGTGGAGTTATTTCAAAGGTTGCTTATGAAGTTATTGGTCAATATTATGATACCATAACAGAACAATTGCAAAAAGAGTTTGAAGACAATAACCTTATTTACAGAATGATTGATTCAGACAAGTCACCAAAAGATATTGCTCAAATATTAAAGACAAATGGAACAGGAAACTGTTGGGCGAAGCAAGAAGAAAACGCTAAAGCATATTATGGTAACGGTAATTACAATGAATATTGTCTCATAGGTGAGGCAACAATAGATAATGTTAATTGGGAGACAACCATTTATTTAAGAATGATGGCTGAATATGAAAACGAAGTTCGTTTGAAAAAAGATACACCAATACACATTGTTGGTATTAAGTATTATCATTATAATGAGGATAATAAGCTTGATAAGCAAGACCATATGAAAGTTGATTTGAACTTAAATGTTGGTCATTCATATGTTTTTGAAGAATCAAAACAAGTAAATGAATCAATTGCTTATGCTTCTAAAAAAGATTTATCGGATATTATTTTAAAGAATCCTACTAAAAGAGAACTAAGAGAAAATAATTTAACATTATGTAGATGTATGGAAGATTCAGAAGGAAATTGGTATTTTGCAGATATGGAAAATATGCTTCATGCATATATTGTTTCAGAATTAAGTGATGAAGCATCTTTCCCATTATTTGATGGTAATGATTGTTATGGAATTGCTTATTATGATGCTGAAAGCAATGAATTTTGGTATAATTTAAATGATTATATGTATAAACAAGAATGTATTGAACAATATAACAATTCTGAATATTTAAGAACTACATTTCCTAATGCCAGAGTTATTCCAAATCCTTGGAATAATCAAGCTTATGATGAAGATGACGAAGATGATGATGATGATTTAGATGACGATGAAGAATTAACTGAAGAAATTATTCATGCTGAAAAATCAAATTATGATGATTATATGGCAGTTGTTTTGAAAAATCCTACAAGAAAAGAATTAAGAGAAAATGGTTTAGAACGTTCAAGATTTATTTGTTTTGAAGATGGAACTTGGTTATTTTTTGATTCTATGCAATGGATTCATGAACAAATTCTTTCTAAATATCGTTCAAATAGTCGTTCAATAGGAATGGGATTTTATGATTTAAGAAACAATGAATTCATTTTTATGGAATCATTGAATTATGATGAAGATGAAGAAGGATATGAAGCCGATATATTTTATCACGAGGAAAAATGCAGAAAGTGGCTATTAACTAAACCATATATTAGAGAAACATTTGGTTTAAATCCTAATGTTACTGTATATGGTGATTGGGTTGATAGTCCTTGGTAAGGAGATGAGATGAAGATATTTTTAAAACTTTTACCTTATTTGATAATTGTAGCATTAGGTTTTGGAATCTATTTTGGTTTTACACATATGTCTGGTAAAATTTCAGAAACAGAGAGACAAAATCAATGCTTAATTCTTGAAAAGCAAGAATTGGAAAATCAAGTAAAATCTTTAAAAGAGGTTTCAGCATTAACTGTTGACCAATTAGAATCATTGAGAAAGAATGAAAAAGCATCATTAAAGTATATCAATGAAAAGAATAACGAAATAAATGCCTTGACATTATCTGAAGAACCTGATATAATGCTTATAAAGATAAATGCTTACGAAGAATGTGTTGCTAAAAACTCTTTGAATCCAAGCATTATATGTAAATTGGAGTTACAATAATGGAAGATAAAATACTTTACATAATACGTGGTGTTCCAGGTTCTGGAAAATCAACTTTAGCAAAAACTTTGACAGAAAATGCTGTTGAAGCAGACCAGTTTTTATATAATGATAAAGGTGAATATGTTTGGACAAAAGAAAGAGTTATAAATGCTCATAAACAATGCCAAGCAACTGTTAAGCAGTATATGACTGAAGGTCGTGATAAAATAGCTGTATCAAATTGTTTCATTAAATTAAGGGATATGAAACCATATATCAAATTAGCTGAAGAAAATGATTACAAAGTTGTTGTTAAATCAAGACCTGAAAGCAAATATATTGACCATATTAATAAAATGACATATGGAAGTATTCATGATATGTCTGATGAAAATATGGACAGAATGAGAAATAATTTTCAGCAAAATGAAAAGCCAGTCTCATTTGTAGCATATCACGGTGGAGTAGAACCAGAAATGCTTCCTAAAATAGGAAAAGCATTCTATATGTGTTCTTCTTATAAGTTAGCTAAACAGTTTGCTAAAAGAGAAGTCTATGGTGATGGTCTTTATGATGAGGATGAAATACCTACAGTATTTAAATTTGAAGGTACATTCAATCACCCTTATTATATGACTGAAGATGAATATGATGCTGGCGGTCAAGATTCAAATATTGATTATCAATGGTTTGTTGATAATGGATATGATGGTATTGTCTTCGAACATGATGGTTATGATACTTATTATATAGCCATTGATTTATCAACCATTAAATGTGTTGGTAAGAAATCATTTGAAGTAAGATGGTTTGATGAAGATGAGCCACATGATTTTGGTCATGGTTATGAAATAATCGATGATGGTGAAGATGATGTTCTTATTGAATCAGTTTTTTATGATGATTTAGCCTACAATGATTGGAATGAAAAATATGAACAACTAACAGTTATCGCTAATCCTTCTGTTGAATGGTTAAGAAATCGATTAAATAGCGATGATTGTTATGGTTTTAGATTCTTGCATAATACTGAAAAAAATAAGTTATATGTATGGGATTGTCGTCAACCTTGGATGCATCAACAGGTGTTTGATATAGTTGATATGGATTGGGGAAAACCTGGTACTAATGTTGTTGGTATTTTTGAACCAGATGGGGTTGCTATTTGGGAAGAATTGGCTGAAGATGGTGAAGCAGAATCTTCAAAAGAATTGGCACAACAGCTTGATGGAAAATTATTTAAACAACTTTATCCTCAGGGATATTATTTAATTACTTGTTGCTAGGAGTTAATATGAAAAAAGGGATAATGATATTAATGGTGTTGATGTTGTTGGGTTGTAGAACAACTAAACCTGAGTACATTTATAAGACAGTTTACCCAGAGCTTCCAGTGGTTGAATCACCATTAGTTTTGGCAACATTACCTTGTAAGTTTGCTCTTCCAAGCAATCCTGAGAGTAATGTTTTTGTAGGGTTTGACAGAGAGAATTACAAGTGTTATCTCAAGAATCAGGAAATCAATCGTGAACAAAAACTATTGTACGAAAAGTTTGTTGCTGAAATAAATCACGAAAGACAAAATTGGAAAAATCTTAATAAAAGTCTTGACAATAATTAAAATATAGTGTATCATTATTCCATAATGGAGAAGGTTATGGAAATACGTTCATACAATGAGTTCAAGAAGACTTTCAAGAGTCTTTTCAAAAAGTATCATCCAGATAATCAAGAAACTGGTGATGCTAAAGAATTCATTCGTTATCGTGATGCGTATTTAAAAGCTATTGAGATGGGTGCATTAAAAGACTTACCTCAAGATATCTTGACAATAACTACAACCCAAGCTTTTACTGGTACAACTCTTGATTACAATAATGTTGGTATCATTATTCCATCAGGGTTTTATAAAAGTAGCCAAACCATTGTTATTAATGATTCTAATGGTAAACCTCAGACGATAAGGATTGAAATCGTTCCTTCTGAACCATCTGAATCATTTACATATAAGGGTAAGAATATGGACATGCTTATAACAAAAACTATTCATGTCAACCCATTAGAAGCAATGATTGGTGGAACTAAAATTATAGATGTATTGGGTGAAAAAGTTACTGTTGAATATCAACCCAACGCTTTGTTCAAACGCCCTGTCTATGAGTTGAAAGGTAAAGGCTTTTGGAAGAGAGTAGAGAAAGCAAGGGGTGACGTTATTGTCAAGTTCTTCATTGATATGATTGATTTAACAAAAGAAGACCGTAAAGTCTTGGAAGGCATAAGTAAAAAATATGGCAAATAAGAATAATCAAGATAGATTTACTGATGTAGTTTTAAAGGCAACTTCAAAAGCTAAAGAATTGTCGTCTAAATATGTCTATTTAGAGTTTGTATTATGGGCTTTTTTAGATGATGAAGAAGTAAAAGATTTCTTGGTTAAACATCAAGTACCTTATGATTTTTTACGAGAAGATGTTGAAACATATATAACATCATTTCCAATGATTGAACATACATCATCAAAGGATGATGAAATTGAACTTACTGAACATGTCAAAGCATTACAAGCTTATTATATGCTATGTGAGCTTTGTAATCGTGATTATATCAATGATGAAAGAATAAGGCATTATCTTAATATGTTGACATCATTTGTTTTAATGAAAGAGACATTTGCTCAACAAATGGTTATAACATCTGGCATCCATCTTATTTCATTGACTTCTATCTTTAATCAATATTCAAACGGTAAAGTAACTACTGATTTATCAAGTGAGTTTGAATCAATACTTTCAAGCAATCAAGATACTAAGTTATCAGAAGATGCGTTTTTATCACAATATACAATCAATTTGACTGAGAAAGTTAAATCCGATGATTGGTCTGAAATCATTGGTAGAACTGATGAGCTTGAATTGTTACAGCAGGTTTTATTAAGACATGATAAGCCAAATGCCATTGTTGTTGGAAATAATGGTGTTGGAAAAACAAAGTTGATTGAAGGTTTAGCAAGACTTGATACATTAAATGGTTCTAAGAGAGTTTATTATCAACTTGATACACTAGCATTTATGAGTAATGTTTTGCTTAAAGGTGAGCTGGAAAACCGTGTTAAAACATTGTTCAATGCTTTGAAAAAGTTTCCTGAACCTGTTTTAGTAATTGATGAGATACAAACTATTTGTGGCAATTCTGATAGTTCAAGTCAATCAGATGTATCATCATTGTTGAAACCTATGCTTAATGATGGTCATGTTAAAGTCATTGGAACAAGTACTTATGAGGATTATCGTAAGTATATAGAAAAAGATACTGCTTTTATGCGCAAGTTTTTTAGACTATCATTGGAAGAGCCAACGATTGACGAAACTAAACGTATCCTAATGTCATTGAAAGACAAATATGGTAAAATATTTGATGCAGAATATTCGGAAGAAAATATTGACTTAATTATTGATATGAGTTCCAAATATTTTGCTAACAAGTGTTTTCCTGATAAAGCCGTTGATATGATGGATGCAGTTGGAGCATTTGCTAAGTTTTCACATGAACATATCATTACAGACCAAATGATTTATAAAACTTTATCAATGCTTTTACACATACCTTTAAGCAATGTTTCACAAAGTGAAGAAGAGATTTACCAACATCTTGAGGAAAATATTAAGAAAGAGATTATTGGTCAAGATGAAGCTGTTGAAAAAGTGTCTGATGCAGTTATTATTTCAAGGAGTGGATTGCGAGAGACTAATAAAACAGCATCAACACTATTGTTTGCAGGTCCGTCTGGTGTTGGTAAAACAGAGATATGCAGAGTATTGTCAAGAATAATGAACATACCATTGGTCAGATTTGATATGTCTGAATATATGGAAGAACACAGTGTTTCAAAACTTTTAGGTGCACCTCCAGGATATAGAGGATTTGGTGATGGTAAATCTGGTAATGGTCTTTTGATTAATGCTATTGATGAACATCCAAGTTGCATATTATTGTTGGATGAGATTGAAAAAGCTAATCCTAAGATTCATAACATATTGCTACAGGTGATGGATAATGGTTTAATAACATCAAGTTCTGGGAAGTCAGTATCATTTGAACACGTCTTTTTGATAATGACTAGTAATGCTGGTTCTTATAATACACAAAAGACTCGTATAGGTTTTGGACAGCATGATGATACCCCATCAGATGAAGATTTCAATGACCGTTTTCTACCAGAGTTTAGGAATAGAATTGATGCAATAGTTAAGTTTAACTCTTTACCGACAAATATTCTGAAAGACATTTGCTTGAAGTTTTTAAGAGAGTTGAAAGATGTATTGATTAAAAAGAATGTGCAATTTGATTGGAATGATGACTTGGTTGATTATATTGTTAGTAAAGTTGATAAGTCTGGAAATGGTGCAAGACCTATGAAACATATTATTACTAACGAGATTAAAAATCGTATTGCAAAAGACCTTATGTTTGGAAGGTTTAAAAATGGTGGCGGTATAAAACTCGCTGTAAAAGATGATATCATTGAGTTTGGAGAGATGTAATGACAAAATTGTTGACAGAAAAAGAAGCTTTAATGCTTATTAAAAGAGGTATTCTTACAAATAATACGCAAATAAGTGTCAAGAATAATAAGACTAATAAGATGATGGATTGTTATGTTATTAAGCTTATGAGAATTAATTCAAAGATAATGGTTAGAGCCAAAACGATGGATGATTCAATAACAATAGTTGCACCAATAGATTGCGTGTTAATGATTGATGGTCAAAGCATTGAATCGATTATTTCTGCATATACTGATACAGATGAAGTCATAACAATAACTGAACCAACTGATGCTGCCAATATTGAAGGAAATAAACTTGGAAACATTGAATTGGAAGACGGTATGAGAGTCATTCTTCAAAATGATGCAACTGAATCATTGAATGGTAAGGTATTGAATGTAAGAATAGCTAATGATGGTTCAGTAAAACTTGTTGGAAATCGTGGTCGCCCAAGAAAAGCTCAATAATAAATACTTGATTAAAAATAATGGTCTAAATCCTTATAAATATAGATATAATATTATGTAAGGATTTAAACCAATGGGTCTTGTATCAACAATTTCAACTGCAGCTGCTTCTTTGAAAAGTATTACAAAGAGCTCAACTGGTGTTGTCAAAAATGCCAACCCTTCTCAATTGTTTAGTTATAGACGTAATCGTACAGATAGAAGAGTTTCTTTAACTGTAAACCCTATTAATGGTTCAAATAAGCCAGACCTTTATATAAACAGAGTTAAATATGTTCTTGGTGATGAATCATTTAATAAGACTGGGCATCAAACATTGTATGGTTTTTTGAATAAGACTTTATCGGGGTCTGCTGGATTGATATTTCCTTATACGCCAACTATTGGTATTTCTCATAGTGTAAATTATGAGACAACTGAAGTATTGCATAGTAATATTACAACAAGTCAATATAAAAATACACCACCACCAACAATAACAATAAGTGATGCAACCTTTACTGCAGATACTCGTGAAAATGCTTTACAGATGTTATCAGCATTGTGGTTTTTAAGAGCTTGTACTAAATGTGATTTTTGTGAATTGGCTGGAAGTTGAGCTGGTATGCCACCACCAATTCTTTATTTGAATGGTTATAATGCAACAATGTCTAATATACCAGTTATTATAACATCTTTTTCTTATTCATTACCTAAAGATAAGGATTATGTATCAATTGGTATTAATCTTGATTCAAATAATGAGCATTTGATTTCTAACCGTGTTGTTTATTCAGATGTTTCTTCAGGAAACTTTTATGACAATATTCAGGGAAACATTAAGTATCCAAAGGTTAGTGGTGTATCATATTTAAGAGGTGCTTTAACATCAATGTCTTCTATACAAACTGAAGCACAACAACTTGAATCTAACCTTTATAACGATTATTACTTTGAAAGCTGGCTTCCAACAACTATGACTTTCAGTATTTCATTAACCATTCAACCAAATCTTGACAAGGTTCAGAAGCAATTCTCTCTTAAAGATTATAAAAATGGTTGGTACAATCTTGGCATTGATGAACCATCACAACCAGCTTCTGTTAAAACTATTGCTAAAAGCAAGAAAGCAGTGAGTACTGATGGCGATTCTTGGAAATCTAAGTTTACGACTGGATTTTCTGAAGCTCTTGGTGATTCAATGGATGTACTTAAAGAAAGAGCAACAGGGATAATAAGCAGCAAAGGTAAGAAAGGAAAAGCTAAAAATAAAGGTGGCGATGCACCAGACAGAAAAGTTACATACATAGGTTCAGGATGGACTTGGTAAGGAGAAGTTATGGCAACAAGTTTACACGCAAAGACTAAAAAATATAGTGATTATTTAGGTTTTTATGAACCTCTTGACATAGGTTATGCCGATGATGACATATATTTTGTTGTACCAAGTACTTATGAATATAAACCAGGTGCTATTGCTGAAATATTATATGGCTCAGCTCGTTATTTTTGGGTATTAGGTTATTTTAATCCTGATACAGTTTCGGATTTAATTTTTGATATTAAAGCAGGTTTGATACTAAGATTGCCAACAAAAGATAGACTGTTAAGAGCATTATAAGGTGGGTTAATGAGTACAATAAAAGAAACTATTGCTGATATA
>Ga0247610_10002126_pt1 | contig 23409 bp, 19 predicted proteins | sample 174DNAGHGhighgp2_FD_193483 | JGI IMG/M metagenome (GOLD analysis project Ga0247610, IMG submission 193483) | Sheep rumen microbial communities from Palmerston North, Manawatu-Wanganui, New Zealand - 1742 DNA GHGhigh gp2 | ecosystem: Host-associated > Mammals > Digestive system > Stomach > Rumen...
TCTTCCCACAGGGATTTGCAGAAACGGCGATGATCGGAAAACTGCCCGGAGACAACATGATCCTGGATATCGGTAATGGCACGATGAATATCGCAAGAGTGATCAATGGGAAGCCGATAGAAAAGAGCCTTGTGACTATTGATTACGGAGTGTCCTTCTGTGTTAGGGAAATCCAGAGTGTGCTTTCCCGGAAGATCGGTCGAAGTGTGGAGGAGATGAAGATTGAGGAAAGGATTATAAGTGGGTGTCGTAACAGGAGCGATGACATATCAGTTGAGACGGCGGATATTGCACAGAAATATGCCGAAGAGATCGTCGGTCAGCTCAAGGTTTACGGATATGATGAGATAGATACAAGGCTTCATGTTTTTGGAGGCGGAGGGTGTCTGCTTAAGAACTATTCTTTACTCGCTGATCATAGCAACGTGACCTTTTATGAAGATATCTGTGCAAATGCCAAAGGTTATGAGTTGTTTGCAGAGCGTAAGATCGGCAAGGAGGGATCTGCGGCATGAGAGCAGAGTATAAGACCATCCTTGTACGTTTTCGGAAAGATGATCAGGATCATATGTTGGCATGGGAATACATTCATGACAGATGTTCCAGAAAAAGAACTGCTGCAGATTTGCTTGCAGAGCTTGTGATGGAAAAGGACAGGGGCGGCATTACCGTCCCTGCATCCGAAAAGCAGATCACAGATATGCTCTCGGATGTCCTTCACCTCTGCCGGGATATGGACGCAAAGATAGGCAGAGGTGTTCTTTCACCTGCGAGAGATGAGAGCACGGATAGTACGCAGCAGGTGAAAGACCAGAGCGAAGTGGAAGTTGAGGCAGGTATTATCGACTTCGCTCTGGACATGGGCGATTAGGAAATATGGATATCAGGCTGATAGCAATATTTCCGTTCTTGATATCCGGTGGATATCATAGCACCCATGGGCTTCTGTGAGGAAGCCGTGCGGAGGAGCGTTTGCTCCGCACCAGCCTCGCAGAGCGCCGGGACTTTTGATGCGTAGTGTCAAAAGTCCTTAGGCGTTACTCTTGGCAAGAGTAACAGAACTGCAGAAGTGAATTGCTCCCATAAAAATAAATCTGAAAGAAAGGAGAGTGAATTGTATGGCAGGAAAAACGATATCCTTTGTACTGGGCAGAGGAAATATGAACCATAATAATAGAAAATTCTATAAGGAGAATGTAGACCCAGAAAGAACGCATCTTAACAAATCATATATGGTGCAGTCATTAAAGGCTGCGTATAAGGAGTGCTTCGGGCAGGCATTGGATAACTATAATGCGAAGCAGAAACGGAAAGACCGGAGAAAAGATGATTATATATCTGAGATAAAGCGATCCGGTAATGGAGAAAAGGTCTTTTATGAGAATGTAGTACAGATCGGCGATATGTATGATACCGGAATTGTGGGACCTGATGGAGAGATCACTGTGGATGCAAAGACCGCAGCGGAGATCCTGGATGAATATGCCAGAACCTTTCAAGAGAGAAATCCAAATCTATATGTTTTCAATATGGTCTTGCATATGGATGAGGCAACACCGCATCTTCATATAGATTATATCCCGGTAGCGCATGGATATAAGACCGGCCTTGAGACAAGGAACAGCCTGACCAAAGCCTATCAGCAGATGGGTATCCCAAGGGCTAAGAATAAGTTGGAGAATGAAACCTCGATGTGGCATATCCGGGAAAGAGAGTATCTGACTGAACTGGCACGGGAGCGAGGGATAGAGATTACCGTAAAGGGAGTGGATCGTCCCGGGCTTTCACTGCCTGAGTATAAGGCAGCTATGACGGAAGTAGAGGAATACAAGGAAAAGACAGCGGAACTCCAGATAGTAAACGCCGGACTGACTGCGGAAAAGGAAGAGCTGCAATTGGATGTAAAAGCTGCTGAGATGGCCAGAGATGATCTAATAAAGGAAGCGGAGGATGCTGAAAGCTGTGTACAAAAAGCACAGGAGATTCTGGATGGCGATATTTTAACGAAAAACACTTTACAGGAAAAGTATCTGAAATTGGCTGATGATGCTGTGGCAAATGATTCAGACAAGCCGGTGGCGCAGAAGATCAGAAATGCGCTGGGACAGGAAACGGGATATGTTAAGGTGGCTGAATCAGATTGGAAAAAGATGCTCCGAATCTTCCGTGTAACCAGAACAAAGGATAAAGCGGTAGAGGAGATGGCGAAAGATATGGTCACCAAAGAATCAAAGATTAAGACACTGACGGACAGACTTGATAAATGTAAGGAATTTCTTCAAAAGCACAATCTATTTGAGGCTTTCAAGGAATTTATAAAACCAAAAGAACAGAAGAGAGAGCGAGTATCTATTCATGAAAGAATGGCAGAGAAGAAGATCATCCTGGCAGAGCAGGAACCGTTCCGTAAGGCACAGGAGAAAGATCAGCATAAGAAACAGCAGATAGCAATTTGATGGAGGTGGATCATGGAACTTGAATATGTAAAATGTGGAGACTATTATATTCCGGCATTGAGAGCAAATGAAGAACCAGAGGAGCCTTTGACAAAATGGGGGCTGATGCGTCGGAGCTTCCTAAAAGAGCATCGGAGAGGCATATATTCCGGAATGATGCTTGAGGGTACGCTAAAGGAGCATTGCTTAAGTATTCAACATCAGGCAGAGGAGCGAATGGATATTATCGTGGAGCAGATGGCTCGGGCACAGGGGATTGATGAACGGCTGAAGGCATCGGATCAGATGCGATGGGTGCGGATGATGAATAATATCCGGGCAAGTGCTGAAGAGATTGTGTTAAAAGAGTTGATCTATTCATGATATGAATTCTGGCGATACTGTGTTAAAAAACAACTGTATCGCCAGATTCAATCAAATTCTGGTGACTATTTGGTTTTGTTCAGACTTTATGCAGCTAAACATATATTTAGTATATATACTAAAGGGGTGTTGGCTTTAAAATATAATCACAATTTGTCTTGAAAAAATCAATTTTATCTTGATTTTTCGGCGGCTATTCGCTAATATAACATAGGTTGGTTATGTAATGATTACAGGCTATTTTATGAAAAGGTATTCTGCAATGGCTATGAATTACGACAAATTATGGAAGCTCTTAATTGACAAAAAAATGATGAAAAAGGATTTAGTTGCGAAGTCGGGTATATCAACCAATTCGATGGCTAATATGGGGAAGGGTATGGATGTCTCCACAAAAGTGCTTAGGAAGATATGTGAGACTTTAGATTGCGAGATTGAGGATATTGTCGAGATCGACCGTTCAGATGACGAGGAATAATCGGAATAAGCCCTTTTTATGGGATAGCTGACACGATACGATTAAAAAACAGCATGAGGAAGCCGGGATATGTGGTGTAGGAATTGTAATATAGATGTTAAAAATAAGAAAAAATGCCCGGTTTGCGGAAGTGATACGGCAGAGGATATTCCTGTTGAGATTCACTGGTGTGGTAAATGCCGTGTACCGGTGATACAAGAGGTTTCACAGGCAGATAAGGGTATTTGTCCGAGGTGTGGAAGCAAAATGAAATATATGGCGGCAGACATTCGCCCTGTATTTCCAGAAGAGAGACTGTTGCTTGAAATACTTCTGAACAAGAAGCCAAACGAATACCTTGAAAAATCTGTATGGGCTGTAAACAGCCGGTACTATATCGACGGAAAATCAGTATCTTTGCCGAGTACGCTTTTTAAGACGGCAGATGCTGATGAAATTGCGGAAAAACTTGAAAAGTATAAGCCGATGAACAGCTACAAATTCTTTGATGAAATCATTCAAAGATTTGTTGAGGCAAATGCCGGAAGGCTGAATTATATCAAGGATGAGGCATACAGATTTATAAACAATGAGGCAGGTAAGTATCCGGAAGAGAATGTGGTCATTTCATTTTCGGGCGGCAAAGATTCAACGGCTACAGCAGATGTGGTGATAAAGTCACTAAGCAATCCGAGCCTTGTACATATATTTGGAAATACCACGCTGGAATTTCCATATACAACGGAATATGCTCAAAGGTACAGAGATGAACATCCGCAAGCAATTTTTAAGGTTGCCCAAAACAATGAGCAGGTGTTCATGGATGTTTGTGAGGATATCGGACCACCGGCACGAATGATGCGCTGGTGTTGCTCTATGTTTAAGACGGGGCCGATAACAAGGGTTATAAACAGTTTATACCGTAACAAGCAAATACTGACTTTTTATGGAATTAGAAAATCCGAATCTGTTAGCCGTTCAAAGTATAACAGAGTAGAAGATGATGCAGAATCTGTAAAAATACAGCAGCAAACAGTAGCCTCTCCGATTTTCTTCTGGAAGGATATGGATGTATGGCTGTATCTCCTTGCGGAAGGAGTGGATTTTAATGAGGCATATAGACTTGGCTATGACAGGGTTGGATGCTGGTGCTGCCCGAATAACAATCAGAGGGCACAGTTTCTTTCAAGAATATATATGCCTGAAAAATCAAAGGAATGGAGAACTTTTCTGATTGACTTTGCAAAGAAGATTGGAAAGCCGGATCCAGAGGTATATGTTGACGAAGGGAGCTGGAAGGCACGGCAGGGCGGAAATGGACTTGCGGCAGCCGGAGATGTAAAAATACGGTTTTCAAACTGTACAAGTGAGGAACATGCAAAGATTTATCGCTTGGTGAGACCATACGACGACGAACTGATAGGAATGTTTGTTCCGTTTGGAAGGGTGGCACCGGAACTGGGGCAAAAACTTCTACATGAGGTTTTGGTGCTGGATCCTAAGACGAATGTTCCGATACTCTCCGTTCAGCCATTTGAACATGATGGTTATGAGCACGCTGTTAAGGTCAGAACTATGAATGTTGCAGACCACGATGACTTGCAGAGAATGGTCGGATATCAGATACGTAAGTTCAATGCTTGTAGACAATGCTTAAAATGTGAATCACTATGCAGGGCTGGTGCAATATCCATTGCAGGAGGATCATATTATATCGATCCAGATAAATGTGTGCATTGCAAGATGTGTATGACAGCGAAGTATCTCGACGGCGGATGTACAATGGATAAATACCTTAGAACCAAATAGAAAGCGGAGGTTGACTTCAGTGGAAAAACCTGTAGTTGAAATGAAATTTCGAGCCCATGAGACCTTTTTCATAAGAAAAGGGTGGATAAGCAAGGGCATGAGATATGTTGCAGAGAAACCGGATGTGTTTATCAGCAAGAAAGAGAATCCTATGGATGTACTTGGCATAGGAGCTAATATGGTCAAGTCTCTGCGCTATTGGCTTACGGCCATTGAGGTGACCGAAGAGGCAACATCCGGAAAACGGACACAGGAACTGACTGATTTTGGAAAGCTTATAGCAAAACATGATGCCTACATTGAAGAGATAGGAACCTTGTACCTGTTACATTATAAACTGGCAAGAAATCTTAAGCTTGCCACGTCTTGGTATTATTTCTTCAATAGATTCGGACTATCTGATTTTACGCGGAATGATTTTGCAACACAGATTACCAATCAGATAAAGATGTGGGATGAGGATGCAAAGGTCGCTCCACGCTCAATCGAAGATGATTTTAACTGTATCATCAACACCTATGTGCCGAGATATAAGACTATGCCAAGCAGGGTGTCTGCGGAAAACAACATAGATTGTCCTTTCGGCGAACTTGGGCTTATCGACATTCTAAAGAAAGAGGGGAAGAATGTTGTTTACAAGAAGACGATTCCCCAGGCATCGACCTTTAATCCTTGGGTTATTCTTGCGGTAATTCATGATAATGCAAATGATCGTGATGAGATTGGACTGAATGAATTGCTCAATTCAGAGAAGAATATTGGAAGGATTTTTAATCTGGACTCTATTGCTATGCTTGATGTTCTGCATAATACAGAGTCAACCGGCGAACTTAAGATCATACGAACCGCCGGGCTTGATGTGATACATTTGAAAAACCACTACACTTTTGATGAGTGTGTGGAAAAATATTATAAAGATATAGAAACTGTGGAGTAGGAGAACTGGCATGAGCGAGATGATTTCCGTAGAGTCAGGATTTCAATATTCGGTTAATATCGGATATGACTTGAACCATGACGACAAGCTGCAAAATTTTATACCGACAAGATCCTCTCTGGAACTGTTGCGGGATATCCTACAAAGCACGGATGATACATCGACTGAAAGAGCAAGAGTCCTTGTGGGAGCATATGGAAAAGGGAAATCCCATATGGTTCTTACAATACTCTCTGTTTTGATGCAGAAAAAATGGAATACATTTAAGAAACTGAAAAAGCAGGTTGAGAAAGATGTAAATCTTAATCAGTTGGTGCAGAATTATTATGGAAGTAAGAAGAAGCTCCTTCCTGTTATTATCAATGGAAGCAGTATCAGTATGCAACAGGCATTTCTTCTTGCACTACAGAAAGCACTTTCAGAAAACGATCTGATGGATGTGATGCCCGATACTAATTATCAGGCTGCAATTAAAGCAATACAAAAGTGGGAGAGAGAGTTTCCGGATACGTTTAAGAAATTCAATAAGGAAATCGGACAGCCTGCTGATAAATTTATAGAGAAGTTAGGAAAATATGATATAGATGCTTATGCAGAATTTGTAAAACTGTATCCAGAACTGACATCTGGAAGTGTTTTTAATCCATTTTTGGGTTTTGATATAGCTGAGCTTTATGAGAGTGTCGTAAAATCCATCGAGCCGTTGGGATATAACGGTGTATATGTTGTTTACGATGAGTTCAGTAAATATCTTGAAGCGAATATCAAAGAGGCTTCTGTAAGCGATACGAAGATGCTTCAGGATTTTGCTGAAAAGTGTAATCGCAGTGGAAAACATCAAATGCATCTGATGTTGATTTCTCATAAGGAAATCTCTAATTATATTGATAAACTTCCTAAACAGAAAGTTGATGGATGGAGAGGGGTATCTGAGAGATTTAAGCATATCCATCTTAATAACAACTTCACTCAAACGTATGAGATTATTTCGTCTGTCATAGTCAAGGAACCTGTGCCTTGGGATGCGTTTCAGAAGAAATACAGTAGATCCTTTGAGTCTTTGTTAGACGGATATGCTTCCCATGCTATCTTTTCTGATATGACCAAAGATGATTGCAGGAAGACCATATCAGGATGCTATCCGTTGCATCCGGTTACTACATTTATGCTTCCGAGGCTATCTGAGCGCGTGGCTCAGAATGAAAGAACACTGTTTACATTTCTTTCTTCTAATGGTACATCCACACTTCCGATGTTTCTTGAAAGCTATAAAGGAGATAGTTTTAAGGTTTTAACGCCGGACATTCTATATGATTATTTTGAGCCACTTTTCATGAAGGAACCTTACACAAGTGAGCTTCATAAGAACTATAATCTGACAAAGAACATTCTCCAGAAGCTTGATGAAGAATCGCTGGAATCAAAAATAATCAAATCTTTGTCTCTGATATATATTTTAGAGCAGTTTGATAAGATCAAGCCGACGGCTGGTGAACTTGATGGTATGTATTCTTTGGATTACTCTCATGAGGAAGTTAAGACGGCTATTGATGATCTTATAAATAAAGAGTACGTAATATACCTGAAAGTAAGCAATGATTATTTAAGATTAAAACAATCATCCGGGGTAGACGTTAAGCAGGAAATATCTGATAGCATTGAAAGACATGCCGGAGATTTTTCAGTTAAGGAAACACTGAATACGGCAAGCCTTGATAACTATATGTATCCGGCAGGATATAATGATAAACGCGAAATGACAAGATTTTTTGCGTTTGAATTTATTGATGCGTCAGAGATTGATAAGGATATCGATTGGGAGCTTAAAAGCGAATCCATAGAAGCGGATGGCGTTATATATGGAATTATTCCGGGGGATGATGAATCTATTCCTAAGATAAGGAAGCGGTTAATAGCGACAAGCAAAGGCCAGGATCGTTTTGTATTCATTCTTCCGAGAAAATATACAGAGATAACTGATATAGTGCTTCAGTTTAATGCGGTTATGGAGCTTCGGGAGGATGCTCAGGGTGATGATCTGCTGTTTGATGAATATGAAGTTATTTATGAAGATCTGAGGGATGTCATTATGGGATTTATTAATTCCTATACGCATCCTGAAAATTATAAATCTATTTATATTCACAATGGAAAAGAAAAGACAATCACACGAAAAGCGGGATTGACAGGTTTATTGTCGGATATTTGCGATAAGGTATATTCCCTGACTCCTGTAATTAATAATGAAGCAATCAATAAGAGCGAGTTATCTGGTGCGGCGTTTAATAGCAGAAGCAAAATTATTGCCGGATTGTTGAGAAATACATTAGAGCCTAATCTTGGTTTTACCGGAACCGGTCAGGAAGTTTCCATTATGAGAAGCACACTTGTCAGGAAAAATATTCTTGTGGAGGATGAAGATGGCAACATAAAAATCAGTCTTCATACGGGTGATAAGCATCTGGATAATATGCTTTCAATCATATCAGGCTTTATACAGGGCGCAAAGCGAAAGGGAGAATGTGGATTTGATGAATTGTATCATAGCTTGATGTCTCCGGAATGCGGTATCGGAATAAGGAAATCGCTTATCCCTATTTATTTAGCTGCTGTTTTACACGAGTATAGGCAGGAAGCAGTAATAGTAGGTGATATGGGGCAGATTCCTACCGGACTGGATGCATTGCTTCAGATAGAGGCAGAGCCTTCGCAGTACAGGCTACAGTATCTCGATTGGAATCCTGAGAAGGAAGAGTTTATAAAAGAACTTGATGATATCTTTGGCGAATATGTTATTGATGCTGAAAGAGAAGCAAACTCCTATGAATATGTTGTGTCAGCAATGAGACGCTGGTATATGGCATTGCCGAAATACTCAAAGGAAATAACACCACAAAAAAAGGCCAAGAGATACAAGGCAATGATCCGAGTGATCAAGCAGAACATGGGAAGCTATGAGTTTTTGTTTGTAAAACTGCCAGCGGAATTAGGACAGCAGGAATTCAATGCTAGTATTGCAGATACTATAGAGCGTGCCAAGGATTATTACGATGGAGCTCTTGATAAGCTTAGAGAGAACCTTATAACAGACACAAGAGAGATTTTCTCAGAAGGGCGCAGAATACAGAAAAGAAGCAGTCTTTCTTCTGTAATAAAAGATTGGTGTGAGAGGCTTGATCCGTCTGTGTTTGATCAACTCTTTGACAATGGAGCAGACAGATGTATAGGTTTTCTCAGGGAAGTAACAAATGACGAAATCACATTCATCGAGAGACTTGCTAAGCTGGTGACTGACCTTCGTATCGAGGACTGGGGAGAAAAGACAATAGACCAGTTTGAAGATACACTGAGGGAGTACAAGGCTACAGCAGAAGAGTTCGATGGTGGTGCAAATGCCAGTATCGCAGAAGATAGCAGTGCATACGCACTTACATTTATTGATGATAAAGGAAAAACTATTACAAAGCGGTTTGAAAGAGTTAAACAGAGTAAACGTGGGAATCTTTTGCTGAATAATATATTATCGGATATCGAAAGCATGGGTCATTCAATATCTGAGCAGGAAAAGAGACAGATCCTTATGGAAGTGCTGAAAAAAATGTGTTAAGGAGGCGGAATTGTGGCTTATTTTGACAATGCTGCTACAACGTATCCGAAACCGGATTCCGTGTATGTTCTCATGGATGAGTTTTACAGAAAATCCGGTGCTAATGCTGGACGGGGAAATTATGATCTTGCTAAAGGTGCAAAGCAGCTGATAGATGAGACAAGAAAGCTTATTCAGACTATGCTCCATTGTCCATCAAAGCAGGTGGTTTTTACTCCGACGGCAACCATAGCTCTGAATATCATTCTTCAGGGAATGATTCGTTTGGGTGCAAAAAACATATATATAAGCCCATTTGAGCATAATGCCGTGACAAGAGTCCTTCATGCATACGAAAAGATTGGACAAATAAACGTATATGAATTAAGTGTGTCAGCAGACCTGAAATATGATCTGGATCGAATCAAATACAAGTTTGATGGCAAAAAGCCGGATATGGTGGTCATAAGCCATGCAAGTAACGTCATCGGACTGGTTGCTCCCGTCACAGAGATATTCGGACTGGCAAAGAAATATGATGCCTATACAGTAGCAGATATGTCACAGACGGCTGGACTTGTAGATACTGATGTTGGATTGTCTTCATTTGACTATGCTGTTTTTGCGGGGCATAAGACATTATATGGTCCTACTGGAATATCAGGTTTTGTTATGAATCCTGAAATAAAACTGCCGCCGATATTATTTGGTGGAACCGGTTTTGAGTCAGCTAATCAGGATCAGCCAGAGAGTTTACCGGAGCGTTTTGAAATCGGAACGCTTAACATTTCAGGTATTGCAGGATTGAACGCTGCTCTCAAATGGAGTACAGAGCTTGGAATACAAAAGATAGCTGATAAAGAATCGAAAAACCGAGAAAGGCTTTTATCAATACTAAGCGATTATGGCTGGATAAAGATTATTGGTGATAAAGCCGGAAATGAATATGTGGGTATCGTATCATGTTTAATAGAAGGTATCAGCAGTGATAGTGCGGAAACGATATTCAGTGAAAGAGGAATAGCTGTTAGAACGGGACTTCAGTGTGCACCATCAGCACATAAGTTTATGAGAACATATCCGTCGGGAACGGTTAGGTTTAGTGTATCTTATTTTACATCTGAGGAAGACTTTTCCGAATTAAAGGATGCCTTGGATGATATTGAAGAGGCATTGTGATGAGTCTCAAAGATCATGATGCTGGTATAAAATCCGAATATCGATCTCTTATTGATAACGTGGTACAGGACTTCTATATACCGTTGCTTCAGGAAGCAAACTCATATAAAAGGGCTGTAGGCTTTTTTTCGTCCACGTCGCTTGTTGAGATATCGAAAGGCATTGGTTCTATGGCGGAAAGGGGAGGTCATATTCAGATTGTTGCATCCCCATACCTTTCTGATGAAGATGTGGATGCGATAAGAAAAGGGTATGAGGACAGGGATAAGGTTATAGAGGGAGCCCTTATACGGTCACTTTCAGATGATCATACTGATTACTATTCCATGCAGCGGCTCAATCTTTTGGCCGCGTTGATTGCAGATGGAATCCTTGACATTCGTATTGCCTATACAGAAGATAAGGCTGGAATTGGTATGTATCATGAAAAGATGGGCGTGATTGAAGATGAAGAAGGTTGCCGAGTAGCTTTTTCGGGATCAATGAATGAATCCCATACGGCTATGGCTGTGAATTATGAAACCATAGATGTTTTTTGTAGTTGGCGTGAGGGATCTGACGCTGACAGGGTATCGTTAAAAGGAAACGCCTTTTATTCCATATGGAACGATAGTGAGCCAAACATAAAAGTAAGAGAGTTTCCGGCTATTTCTGATGTACTGATAGAAAAATACAGGAAGAATCCGCCGAACTTTGGCATTGATAACGAACAGTTTGCAAACCGTATACTTACATACGCCGGAGGGCTTCAGAGAGTGATACAAGATGCCAAACCAGTAGGGGCGAGGATTCCTAAAGACGTAACGCTCCACGATTACCAACAGGAAGCAATTTCTGTATGGGTAGGAGAAAACTACCGTGGTATTTTTGATATGGCTACTGGAACCGGAAAGACATTTACCGGTCTTGGGGCAATTTCAAAACTGTCAGAGGATCTTAATGATGAATTGGCGGTTGTTATCGTTTGCCCGTACCAGCACCTTGTAGAGCAATGGGTAGAAGATATTGTCAGATTCAATATCAATCCTATAATTGGATATAGCAGCTCCCCACAGAAAGAGTGGAAGAAGAGACTGTCAAAGGCGGTATTGGATCAAAAGATACGTAAGGACAAAAGATTTTTCTGCTTTACCTGTACAAATGCGACTTTTGCAAATCCGTTTGTTCAAGAGCAGATAAGCAAGATAAAGAGTCCGGTGCTTTTGGTTGTGGATGAGGCGCACAACTTTGGAGCAAGAAGTTATGCCCGGTTGTTGGATGACAGATTCACATATAGATTGGCGTTATCTGCCACCTTGGAACGCCATAGGGATGAAGAAGGTACAGAACTTCTTTACAGTTTCTTTGGAAAGAAGTGTATTGAGTATCCGTTGGAAAGGGCTATTGATGAGAAAAAGCTGACTCCATATAAGTATTATCCTGTACTGGTATATCTGAACGAGGATGAATTGAGCGGTTATGAGCAGCTTTCCTACGAAATGTCAAAATGCATCATAAAAGGAAAAAATGGAAAATATAAGCTCAGCAAGCGTGGGGAGATACTTGCCTTAAAAAGATCAAGAATTGTTGCCGGAGCTCAGGAAAAGTTAGATGCTCTGAAAATAGAGATAGAGCCTTATACGAAAGACAATAATATTCTTGTTTATTGCGGATCCACTAATGTTATAAATGAAAACTCAGATAGTTACGGTGAAGCTGATGAGGGAGAGATCAGGCAAATTGAGGCAGTCACAAGGATTCTTGGAAATGAACTGGGAATGGAGGTTGCTAAATTCACTTCTCAGGAAAATATGGAAACTCGCGCGATGATTAAAGAACAGTTTCAGAGAGGCGATAGGCTTCAGGCGATTGTCGCTATAAAATGCCTGGATGAGGGTGTTAATATTCCGGGAATAAGAACCGCATTTATTCTGGCAAGCACCACAAACCCTAAAGAGTACATACAGAGACGTGGCCGTGTTTTAAGAAAGGCGGATAATAAGGATTTTGCTGAAATATATGACTTTGTTACATTGCCGAGACCGTTGGATACCGTATCATCGCTTACTGCAGAACAAGCTCAACGGGATAAGGCGTTGGTTAAGAATGAACTTGCAAGAATAAAGGAATTTGGACGGCTTGCCATGAATTCCATGGTTTCTAATGAGCTGATCTGGGATATACAGGAAGCATATCATCTTGATGATGAAAACGATGAAGGAGGATTCGCATATGAGTGATCAGAGCATTGAGATTGATGACAAAATCGTGGAGCGTTTGAAGCGGAATATAATAATCCGTGAAAACGTTAATTTGAAGACAAGGGAAAAGAGCGATGCTGATATGGTGAAGTGGATCAAGGCTAAGATTGAGGAGGAAGTACAATGCTGCTTGAATCAATAAGATTAAAGAATTTTAGACAGTTCCGTAATTCCTCAATAGATTTTGCCAAGGGTGATGATGGTAAGAACGTGACTATTATCATAGGAGAAAACGGAACCGGCAAGACAACCTTTGCCCAGGCTTTTTTCTGGTGTTTGTATGGTGAAACCAGCTTTACGGACAAGGTGATTCTCAACAGGATTGTGGCATCAGAAATGCGTCCGGGACAGGAAGAAAAAGTAAATGTAACACTGACTCTTAGGCATGGAGATGTAGGTTATACATTGATAAGAGAGCAGACCTATCGCAAGGATTATAACAACAATGTGAAGGGCGATAATACAGTATTTGACATTGCAATCAAGGATGCAACAGGGAATACTTCTTATATTAAAAAGACTCAATGCGAGGCCGAGGTTAAAGGGATTCTTCCGAAAGAACTGTCGAGATATTTCTTTTTCGATGGCGAACGAATCGAGAAGATGAGTAAGGATATTATCAGTCAGAAGAAATCATCTGATTTTGCTGAGGCTGTGAATGGTCTTTTGGGGTTAAATGGATTTATAGCGGCTATCGGGCATTTTAATCCTAATAGCAAGTATGGTGTCATTGGGAGCTATGAAAATAGTTTCGATGCAAAAAGCAATAAAAAGATTTCCGAGTATACGGCGACCATTGAGAGATGTAAGACTCAGATAGAGAAGTTGGAAAAGAGACTTGAAGAACTTGATAATCAGATAGAGTCCGCACGCCAGAGAAAGGCAGAGAAAACAGAAGAGATAAAGCAGTATGCTGAAGGTGAGAAGCTTCAAGAAGAGAAGGAACGTCTTCAAAAGCAGATAAATAATGCCGAAAGTGCCAGAGCAAATGTGTATAAATCTATTTGCAGGGATTTTAATGCTTTCATGAGTTCGTTTTTCTCCATGTCACTTATGAAACGCACATTGGAACTGCTAGCTCAGGAAGACTTTACCGGTAAAGATATTCCGTATATGCATACAAAGACGATAGAGTATCTGATTAAGCAGAAGATTTGTATCTGCGGTACTCATTTGGACGAAGGAACTGTTCCGTATCAAAAGGTGATGGAGCTTGTCAATTATCTTCCACCACAGTCTATTAGTTCTACCATTTCTGATTTCAAAAAAGAGGCAAAGAAAAGATCAAATGCCATATCTGATATTGCGGGACAGATTCAGGAAAGCCTTGCGGTTATGAGTACGCAGGATGATGATATTGCCGGATACGAGGATGACATCCGGGCTATTGATGCCAAGCTCAGCGGTGGTGATGTAAGAGGAAAGGTTAGAGTGATCAACTCAGAGATCCAGCTGTGCGACGATACTATACGAAAGAGTGAGGAAGAAAAACGACGCTGCGACAGAGATATCGGAGGTCTCACTACAGAGCGAGATCGTGCGGATTCTGAGAGAAGAAATCTCACATTACTGGATGAGAAGAATAAGCAGATAGAAATTTATAAGGCATATGCTGAAAAGATATATTCAGAAATTCTGAAAGTATATAAGGAGAGCGAAAAAGAAACGAGAGACAAGCTTCAGAATACGATAAACGATATCTTCAAGCAGATTTATGAGGGAGGTTTATCCCTGACTATTGATGATAAATATCACGTTTCGGTATATTCTACTGATATTGACGATGATGACAGTGTTGAAGCATCAACCGCACAGAGTATTTCTGTTATCTTTGCCTTTATTACGGGGATAATCAAGATGGCAAGGGAAAACAGGAACGCTTCAGATGATGATGCAAAGCTGCTCTCATCTGAGCCGTACCCTCTGGTTATGGATGCTCCGCTGTCTGCCTTTGATAAGCGTAGGATAAAGGCTATTTGTGAAGCACTTCCTAAAACGGCAGAGCAGGTTGTTATTTTCATCAAAGATACAGATGGTGATCTTGCTGAGACTCATCTCGGAAATAAAATCGGAAGCAGACATCATTTTGATAAACTGAATGAGTTTGAGACGGTTCTTGTATAAGGGGGTGAGCAGATATGTTTGATAAGCAGTATAGGTTCAGAGGCAGACACGCTGTTAGGGTAGATAAACTTACAGGCGTTTTTGATACAGTAAGTAAGGCAAAGCTCTTTGAGAGAAATGTGGATGTGTATACAAATGCTCCGTTAGTGGGATTCCTGTATGGACGGCTTGCAGATCCTGATGACGAGAAAAATCCGGAAACAGGACAGGTATACAATCAGAATGTCATGGGTGATAGAGTCATATACTCACAGGAAGAGCTCATGTTTAATTTTCGGCTTATAATGCTGCTGGATTCTTCCTATGAACCGGATGTCAAGGAACGGATAGATAAAGCCTTTCGTCATATGGGCGAGAATCCTGCTGATGAAGAGCGGTTTGACAGCTATGTTCGCGGAGGCGTGGATGTTCTGTATGAGAAGCTGATAGAGGGTGCTAATAATCCGACGGATTATATCACGCGTTTGTATGAGTTCGTAGAGGAATTTCAGGAGAGATTCAATGCGTCTATCAGCAGTGAGGATATTTTGGCACTCTGCACGAAGTAACAATTAGGAGATGGTTTGATGGCCGGAGATAACAGACAGGATGCTTATTCTTACCTGTTGGATTTGGCTGCTCAGCGCGGATATATAACATTTGACGATATTATAGACGCTTCAGAGCGGTGGAGCCTTCCTCTGAACGATGTGGATTGGCTTTCAAATTCAATTACAACACGGGGCGTGCTTGTCTATGATGTGCCTCCGGAAAAGCAGAATAAAGTTGGGGATGATGACGAATACAGTGATTACGCTCAGACTGATTATGAAGAAATATTTAGCAGGATTGTTGAGTTAGAGCCGTCCTTACGGCAGTTTGTAGATGAGATACGACAGATCAAACCGCCTCAGTTCAGAGAATTGTCTGGAATCATCTATCAGGCAAAAGAAGGTAATGAATATGCGAGAAACAGAATAGTAGAGATGCATTTGAGGATAGCCTTGCGTATCGCTTTGCAGCGGGCCGAACAGTACGATGCAGACCTTATAGATTGTGTCGGCGATGCTTGTGTAGGGCTGTTGATCGCAATCGACAAGTATGATCCTGATACGAGCGGACCGTTTGGATCATATGCCTCTTTGTGGATGCTTCAGACTATTTCAAGAGAGCAGAAGACTCAGAGACCGGCTGTATATTATCCTATACATAAGAAGGAACAGTATTACACCATGTATCCGATCCTGAAGCGGAACGGGTGTTTGGACTGTGATGAGGTTTGGAGCTGTAAGAAGATCAGGAAAATTATAGAGGACAAACTTGAATGCACCAATGAACAAACAGAGGATGTCATTTTACAAGCCTTGCCCTTCTATTCATATGAAGAACTGAGTGAGAATGTTTTTGAAGAATTTGAAGGTGTATTTGAAAAACATACTTCACGTCTGCAAAAACGCTTTGAAGAGGTGTTGACCGTAGAGGATGATATAGGAGAAATACACCATAAGACTGAAATGCGGAGAGCTGTAGAAGACGCATTAAATACATTAAAAGATAGGGAGAAAAAAGTTATACGGGATCGGTTTGGTTTTGATATTGGAGTAGAGAAGACCCTTGAAGAGGTCGGGGCTGATTTCGGGGTTACAAGAGAAAGAGTAAGGCAGATAGAAGCTAAGGCTATTAGAAAATTGCAACATAAAATGCAAAACAATAATTATTACAATTATATGAATTAGGGAGGATTACCAAAATGAAATGGGAGTCATATTCACATCCAATATCAGATATTAGAGATTGGGCAGATAATGACAGGTTAGAATTACGTCCTGACTTTCAAAGAAATGAAGTTTGGACGCAAGCTGCTCAAATAATGTTAATTGATACAATTCTAAGAGGAATACCTATTCCAAAGATTTATATTAAATCAATCGTGAGAGATGAGAAAACATATAGGATTGTAATTGATGGACAACAAAGGCTTACTGCTATTCTGAAGTTCATAAGGGATGAGCTAACATTAAAAAAACCATATCATGGAGAACTTTATGGAAAAAGGTTTAGTGAGCTTCCAGAAGTTATTCATGATGATTTTATCAGATATAAAATTGATATTAATGAAATATTCAATCCAACAGATGCAGAGATTAGAGATTTATATTCTAGGGTTAATAAATATACTGTGCAATTAAATAAACAGGAATTGAGAAAAGCTGACTTTCCAGGGGATTTCGTTTCTTTGGCCGAAGTGATTTCGGAGATGGATTTCTTTGAGAGTTCAAAGATTTTTTCAGTAAAACAAAGAAGGCGGATGCTGGATGTTGAATATGTAGAAGAGTTGCTATCTATTATCTTGGAAGGAGTACAGGATAAGAAGGATTATTTAGACAATATATGCGAGAAATATGAAACAATGGAGGATGTAAAGAAAACAGAAGCAGAATTTCAGAAAGTATTAAATGATATACTTTATATTTTTGATGACCAAGAAATGCCGTTATCTAAAACAAGATTTAAACAAAAATCGGACTTTTATTCGCTTTTTGGATGTATTTTCTTTTATCAAAGGGATGGATGGACTATATCTAAAGAAAATGTAGACAGTGTTAGAAACGAATTGAAGCGTTTGAATGATGGCATAGGTCCCCAATCTGAGGTTGACAGATATCGAGAATATGCCACTAGGTGTTTGAGTGATGCAAATTCTATCACTAATAGGCAATGGCGGATAAATTTTATGAAAGAGATATTTAGCAATATATATGAAAAAGGGGAATAAACTGTATGTATATACTTTTGAACAACAAGACATTTTGCATTGATGGACAAGAGGTGACTGGGAGAAGCGGGAGGACATACGAAATTGGAGATAAAATAGGAAAAGGTGGGAATAGTTCAGTTTATGAATGTATAGATCAAGGCGGAGATGTATTAGCTATTAAAATTTTGGCACGAAATAGCAATAAGAGTGAAAAACGCTTTTTGCAAGAAATATCGCTTTTAAGGAGGTTAAATCATCCACATATTATTAGATATGTGGATGAGGGAACAGTGGGTGTTTTAGATGATGAAGCTCCCGAAAGAAAGCATTGGGTTCCATTTGTCGTCATGGAGAAAGCAGATTCGAATTTACGTGACTATTTGAAAAGAAATCATAGTGTACCATATATAATATATTCCTCTCAATTCCGAGGGTTATGCGAAGCGTTGCTTGAAACACACAAATATGCTATACATAGGGATATAAAACCAGAGAACATTTTAATTCGAGGTGAAACTTGGGTCTTGAGTGATTTCGGCTTATGTGAATTTTTGAATATAGACGAACACCAGGACATAACTGGCGATAATGAAAAGGTTGGACCAATTTATTGGATGAGTCCTGAGGCAGTAGATAAATATTATTTTTCAAATAATGAAATAGGAACATATTCCGATGTGTACCAAATAGGTATGATATTTGCCTTTGTGCTTCTTGGACATTATCCGGGAGGAATAATAGATGAGGAGGCATTTGAAAAGGCACCAAGAACCTTGATATCCACAATAATACAAGCATTAAATAATGATAAGAGTAGGCGTCCACAAAACGGAGCGGAATTATTAGAACTTATTAACAAATCCACCATTGATAGGTAATTTGCTTCATAGATAATATATATGGGATATGCATCATAGATGTTACGGTAAAGCGTAAAAGTTCTTAGAGTTATATAGGGGATATATGGATATTGGTATTAAATGCTATAAGATAGAGGGAGAATACAAGCCTAGTAAAGGGATGCTTCGATGCGTTGAAGAGTTTGCATTCTATATCCCATATGATACAGAGGATATTCTGATTGCAATATGCGAGATGGGAGATAGAACAATAACGATTTCCTGTAAAAATGAGGTTGAGGTAACACGCTTATACTCAATTTTATTAAATGTTGAGAGATTATTGCAAATATTTGACGGAACTTTTGTGCCTTTAGAAAAAATTTCGATATTTGGCAATGATAGTGAGAATTATTATAAGTCTTTTGAAACACATTTAATAGCACAAAGGCTGCGCTATTTTGATCCTGCTGATTTGTTGTCGGTTCAAAGTGATCGATTATTAGATTATGAAAGTGTTTTGTCGGCGAAATTATATGATAGATGGTGCACATTGTTAGATGAATTAGGGGTTGTAAATCAAATGTATTTATATGCAACAAGCAATAGTGGTTTTACCAATGATGTTAAATGCTCGTTTCTGATTGAACAGGCGGAATCTTTGATAGAGGTTATAGGTAAAGAGAGCATTGTAATACAAAGTATGCCAAATGAGAGGGGAAATGAATTAAAAGTTTATCTTAGAACACTTATAAAAATCTATGGAAAGATTTTGTTTGAAAGCGAAATACAATATGATTTTGAGAAAATACTAGAATGTTTGGTTAATACACGTGTGAATATTATGCATATTAAGCTACATCAAAGAAAGCCTGCATTTGACGGAAAAGAATCTTCACTGTATATGATAAAAATGAGTTATTTGTATAGGATTGTAGTGCTGAGTAAACTAGGAATAGGGGAACTGGATTTTGGTGAGACTCTAAAAGAAAGAGTTAACAGATTGAATGAATGGAATGGAATACAGAAGCATCTTTTTCAGCGTTTACGTACAGGAGATTCGTGATGGTTGAATAATCTGAAATGTATTAAGTGAGCAGATAAAAGAGATTTACTGAGGAGAAAAATTATGGCGATACCAACAAGTATCCACAGTTTGCTATCTGGCAGGGAAGTAGAATGGGCAAGAATAGAATTTAAGACAACTTGGGATCCAGAGGCATCCCTCAAGACGATCTGTGCATTTGCGAATGACCTTGATAACTGGGGTGGCGGATATATCGTGATTGGGGTTGAGGAGAAAAACGGGATTCCACAGCGCCCGCTGATCGGAGTGTCGCTTGATAAGGTGGACGAATGGCAGAAAAGCATCTTCAACAAATGTAAGATGATAAGTCCGGACTATTCACCTATTATTGATAAACAGGAGTATGAAAATAAGACTTTCCTGGTGATATGGTGTCCCGGCGGATACGGGCGCCCATATGCTTCGCCTAAAACAATGGCAAAAGATGATAAAGAGCGGATTTATTATATTCGGAAAGGCTCTATCACAGCGAAACCATCTGAGGAAGAAATAAAGGACTTGTTTTCGTTGTCTAACAGGACTCCTTTTGATGATCAGGTTAATCATACGGCGGAACTTAAGGATATCAGCTTTCCACTTATAAAGGATTATCTGGGAGAGATCAATAGCGAATTATACAATCAAGCGGATGAAATAGGTCTTGAACGCGTGTGTAGGAATATGAATCTAATAAATGGCTTGCCGGAGTATGTCAAGCCGAGGAATGTTGCGCTGATGTTTTTCAACTCCAATCCGGACAAGTTCTTCCCCTGTGCACAGATTGATGTGGTTCAGTTCCCCGATGGAGAGGGTGGAGATCAGATCATTGAGCAGATTTTTAAGGGACCGCTTCATGTTCAGCTTAGGGATGCCCTTCGTTATATCAAGAATGTAATCATCACAGAGAAAGTGGTGAAATATCCTGATCGTGCCGAGGCAGATAGATTTTATAATTATCCGTATGTGGCTATTGAGGAAGCACTTGCAAATGCGGTCTATCACAAGGCATATGATGAAAGAGAACCGATTGAGGTACGTGTTACACATGATATGATAGAGATTATTTCACACCCGGGACCGGATAGATCTGTAACCATAGAGGGTCTTAAAGCGTATAGAGTTTATAGTCGAAGATATAGGAATAGACGAATCGGGGATTTTTTGAAAGAATTACATCTTACAGAGGGCAGGAATACAGGCTTCAGAAAAATACTGGACGCTATCAAAGCAAATGGGTCGCCGCTTCCTGAATTTGAAACGGATGAGTATCACGATTATTTTGTTAGCAGATTCTTCATACATGATGGGTTTTATGATAGTTTTACCGATACTTTTGCAGATAATAATGCGGGGGCTTCTGTTAGGACTACCAGAAAAACACCTCAAAATGAAACGAGTTTGAAAGAAGTTGAAAGAAGTTTGAAAGAAGTTTTGAAAGAAGTATTATCTGTCTCGGATTATAATAAAACGGAATCGATAATAGAATATCTCGATAAGCATATGAAAATATCTCCCAAAGCGGCAGAGAAAATTACAGGGAAATCTGCATCGACAACCTGGCGGTATTTGAAGGTGTTGGTAGATGCAGGAGTTATTACGCCGGAGGGTGGAACTAATAACCTTATGTATGTACTATGCCCGGAATATCATAGATAGAATATGTACAGGGAGTATATGGAGCAGAGGAGTTGACACATGAGATCGAATGTAAAAACAATCAAGTTGACAACAAGATTATCGCTGATTCTGGCTGCTATGACATATTTAATTTCAATCAAAGGTGTTTTGGGAATAGACGAAATAAAATGGCTTCCTGATACCTTTTTGTTTGCTGTTTTTGGAGGAGCATTCGCCAGCATGCTTGTTGTTATGATCTGTGAAATTTCAAAGTATTATGAGAATCGTGAAAGTACAGAAACATTTCTTTATTCACATCTGTATTATTTATACGGACAGTTACAAATCATGCTGAAGAATATTTATTTCCTTGCGAAGAACAATGATGCTATACAAAAAGATGCATTAAAGCAATTAATCCATAATTCTGAAGCTGAGATGAATACAGTGTTTTATATTGATTATGCTCCGTATAAAAGCAATAATGTCATTTTAGCTGAGAAAGAGAACTATAACAAGATTGTGTTTCCGGTTGTCCAAAGTTTTCTTCAGGATTGCAGAATGTTTGAGGTGGCAGTTCTTACTGATGATATGGTTAAAATAAAGGGGGGAATAGGTGACAATACCAATCTAGTTTTAGAGAAGCTTTCAACGCAAATACAAGAACCATTATCATTGCTCGATGCATTATTGATAAAAATCGACCAATCATGTAACGGTAGATATAATTGGCCGCAAGTGAGAGATAGTATGGTGAAAGGAATACCAGATACTCAAATTGATATGCTTGAGCGATTTCTGGGAAAAAAATAAGACGACATATGTGCAGTGGGAGAGTTTCATCTTATTATTTGAAAAAACAGGATTGTTTGTGAGTACAAAATGAGTACAATAAATTTGCGAGTCATACAAAAACAGGCAAATATGGACAAAATGCAAATCAAAAATACCGTAAAATCAACAAAGATAATAGGGTGCAGACACCCTTGAATTGAGCTCGAATGAGTTTTTCTCAAAAAGAACCCAGTATTTATGAGGGTTGCAAGCATATTTGTTTAAGAATTGGCAACAATTTGGCAACAAAATCAGAGTTATTCTCTGAATAATCTCATATCACAATAATAAAAGACCTTACTGATTCATATTGGATGGAGAATCGGTAAGGTCTTATCTTTATTTCTTCTTATTGGATTTTGATTTCTTCTTTTCTTCTTTTATCAAGGCATCGCTGATCTCTTTTGGCAGGACATCCACCGAGAACTGATGCGTATCAAGTTCCGGATATTTGTACCGCCAGTCATCATACTGATCTTTCGAGATTTCTCCCCCTTTAAGTTTTTTGGCTTCTTGAAGCCAGGAGCGGAACTTGTCATAGAGTTCCGGAAACTCCGGTGTGAATCTGTCCAGACGCAGAACCATCTCACCATCAAGCTCATCAATCTTCAGACCATACATATCTTCTATGGCAAAGAGCGTGTGCATGAGACCGAGCTGAGTGTCTATGTCGGGAACTGTCAGAGCTCTGGGATCCACATCAAGCAGATCGGACATTTCTTTAACTAGATCTGCTTTCGGAACTCTGACCTCGGATTCATATTGGGTAATCCTTACATCAGAGGTTTTTCCGAGAAAGCCAAGCTTCTCACCGAACTGCTTCTGAGTCATGCCCTTGCGGTTGCGAAAAAACTTTATTCGTTGCCCTATAGCCATAGCAATTTCCTCCTAAACATATATGTTGAGGATATTGTAGCAGATACAGAATAAATACGCAAGCAAAAACTAAACAAAAATATTTAAGAAAATACTTGACCTAAACAAATATGTATTGTAATATGTGAGATAACAACACAAAGCAAATATGTTTAGGCGTATGAGAGAGGAGGTGAATATCATGGAAAATAAAGCATTTTTGACTGTAGAAGAAGTAGCTGCGGAGATGGGAGTTTCAAAATCTTACGCATATAAGATTGTCAAGAAACTCAATGAGGAGCTGCAGCAG
>Ga0247610_10002127_pt1 | contig 23405 bp, 41 predicted proteins | sample 174DNAGHGhighgp2_FD_193483 | JGI IMG/M metagenome (GOLD analysis project Ga0247610, IMG submission 193483) | Sheep rumen microbial communities from Palmerston North, Manawatu-Wanganui, New Zealand - 1742 DNA GHGhigh gp2 | ecosystem: Host-associated > Mammals > Digestive system > Stomach > Rumen...
GTTCGGAGTAGGGCCTTCGTGATGAAGCATATACGAAGTAAAATGTAAATTATGCGGAAGGCGGGCTAAGTGCGGCTGGAGGGCTGAAATCTCAAAATGCACTATATCATCCTTGTAGCTCAGGTAGCAGAGTTCCCAAGGGATGGGAGGGTCAAAGGTGCAAGTCCTTTCTTGGATGACTTATGTAGACGTCACATATCGGTTCCATACTGCCGAAATTATGAAGTATGGACGTGCGATTATAGTATAGTGGTAATACGCGGCGTTGCCAACGCTGAATCACGAGTCCGAATCTCGTTAGTCGCTCTTATAGACGTATCAGCAATCTTTCTTTGCTTGAGGAGCCCGTCAAGTGTTGGTTCGAATCCAACCCTCTCAACTAATGGGAGGTCGCTCAATTGGCAGAAGCGCGGTTATATAAAGTACGTCTAGTTTTATTGCACCTAGGACAAACAGTTAAGTCACGGCGCTCATAACGCTTGAGGAATCGGTGCAACTCCGATAGGTGCTACTTTGGCAAGGGAATCCCGCCTGAGCCAATATAAGAGTGTTCGTAAGCCGTAAGTGAGGGTTGTAATACTCACTTTATATGGCCGAGTAGCCTAACGGTCAGGCAACGGTCTGTTAAACCGTCTAAAGTAGGTCCGACTCCTACCTCGGCCGCTTCAATGGTGGTAAAATGCCAGTTACCGCCATTGCCTTGATCGCATATAGTGCTTGGGCACCGCACTATAAAACGTGCCCTTCCTCATATGCCCGATTGGTGTAATAGGTTAGCACAGCACCCTTTCAAGGTGTAGACGTGGAGTTCAAATCTCCCATCGGGTACTCAGTGTGCGGAAAGGATGAATTCCCACTAACCTACGGGTAGCGCCCGCTTAGTCATTTAGCAGCACACTATAATAAAAAGACAACGAAAGTAAGTGGATTAGACAGACCGACCTGCAAGGTGCAGGAGGCACGAGGTAATCAAATGACACCAGCAGCAATATTATAATCACCACATATATATTTTGATTAAATATAAGAAGGTGTCATGTATAGGCGCATACAGCAAACTTTTATAAAATATTGCTAATGTTTATAGCTCCATTTAATTCGCGCCTAGTAATTTCGGTAGTATGCTTAGAGCCATTGCGAGGATAGTTGCCTGCAACATCCTACGTTCTACCATATGAAATGGCCACCGCCCCTGTGCTTCGGAAAGCGGTATATAAATTGGAGTAGGGCCACCCGCTATAGGGGATGGAGAAATATGTAGCAACTTGCGCTTTCGATGCACAGTGGCAGTAGCAAGTAAAAAATAGACCATCTGGCCGTGCAAAGGTATGCGCGTTATAAAAAATCACCACGGTACGTACTTAATGAGTACGTGCTTTGCGGGTAAGTGCCAGCGTCGAGAATGGCGTTGAATACTAGTTGCATTTTCCTTGGCAATCTCCAGTATGAGGAAAAACTACCACTGGGGCTGGCTGTAAGGCCCGGGTCCCTCCTACGCCGAAGCGCAACCCGCTAGGTCGAGAACCTAGCACGCCTCTCGTGCAGTAGATGAGTTTCTCTTGACTCTGGGAAGTTCCCTAAACAAGAACGGGATGAATATCCCGCAGACAGTCCCCGAGACAGTAAAGCAGGCGTTTCTAGAGCGCAATGATAGTTCGCATACGGGGTTTTATACTATCAGATTTACAGGAGTGATGAGAAGCTACTTCACTTAATACTCTGCTTGACCATAGACGTATGGCGGACAAATCCTGTATTTTATGCCCGAGTGGTGGAATAGGCAGACACACCGCACTTAAAATGCGGAGCTGTATAGCGTGCCGGTTCAAGTCCGGCCTCGGGCACTTTCCATTAGGTGGAGTGTGGAACCTACCGCCTTTTGGCTGTGATGTATGGGACGCCATATTGGCGTCCTTATTTTAAAATAAAAAGGAGGAATCTTTATGAAAAAACTAATCGCACTACTAATGACTCTAATGCTATGCTTTACTGCTATTCCTGCTCTATCAGAAGGCACAGCAACCAGCCCAGAATATAACCCAGCTATTACTATAATGCCAGAACCGGGTTGGGCAGTTACAATTCATTGTGAGCAAGCAAATCAAACTCTCGCGGCCGGCTCTACAGTAGTTCTTACCGCCAGCATTACTACAGCGCAGCCTGATTATTACAAACTATCTGATTATAATGTATCTTATAATTGGCAAGCTAAAAAGAAAGCTGATGGTGAATGGGAAACTGTAGGCACTGGAGAAACCTATGAGTTTAGTCTCAATGCAGACAATGTAAACTGGATTTTTAAAGTTACCGTGACTCTAACTAATAAACCAACGGAGTAATGCACTATGAAAAGATTTCTAGCAATATTAACAGTATTGATATTGATGCCATTTGCTAGTATTGCTGAGACAATTATAGAAAGTGATGAATACACTCCAGAGATATCAATAGATAGTGGTGAAGTAGATATACCGCATATCGCGCCCGTAAACTTAAATAAAGTAGCCGTTTCTAAAACGGCTACTAATTTAAATGAAAATTATGAGTCTGATATAATGTTAAAAATACCTACCACTAATATTGATGTATATGATATTGTATTTGTAGTAGATGCTTCCTTGTCTATAGATAATGCGGCGGAGCGTCTACTACAACAATATATGTCTGCAGCCGATACTAGGGATGACATCAATGTCGGAATAGTATATTTTTATGGTAAATCAAAAATCTATAGACAACTAGATGGAACTATTATAGAAAAAAATCATCCTTCCAAGTATACACATCGTGGTACCAATCTTAACTCTGGTATATTAACAGGCAAATATATGCTTGATAATCATACTGGAGTACCCGCTTCTAATAAGTATTTAATTATACTTAGTGATGGAGATACACACGTATATCAAAGAAATAATCAACTTAGCTTAAATGGTACCAAAACAGAAGGAGAAACTGTAGTCGTCCAAGAATATAATGGCAATATAGTTGCCGGACCAGATACATACCTCTTTAAATATGGTACTTATGCCGCACCCGCGGATTGGTATAACTATTTTATAGAGGTTGCAAAGGCTATAAATCGTGACGGCAATCTATATGAACAAACATGGGGATGGGACCCTCGTAACTATTATAATGGTGCAGAACATTATATTACCGGTGATTTATCTACCCATGCTGTATCTTCCGATAAAGCACTATACTATGCAATGCTTTCTTATGCCGCGGCACAACAGAAAGGATATAATTGCTATGCAGTATATGTAGATAGCGGCGACTTCTCTTATAGAACAAGTCAGTATGCTCAGTCCTTTATGAATTATCTGAACTGTGGCCGCAGCTTCTCATTAAGTAATATTGGCAAAGAGATTTCTTACGTTACTACTGGAAGCTATGTAATGGATTATATGGGTTCTGGTATTGATAACTTAGGCAATGAGTATGATATGGACTTTATTCCAGATGCTAGTAGACTTTATATAATTTGGAATGGAGAACGCATTGACGCAGAAACTAGTGATAATATAACATTCCGTTTTGGTGACCTATTTACATTAGTTTACAATGGTGACGAAGAGAATGACTACTTTAAGTGGGCTATTAACACTAATCTATTGCTATGTGATTCTGTTGAATTACATTATAGTATTAAATTAAGTAATCCACAAACTGTTGCTGGTGAATATGGTGAATACGACTTTGATGGTTCACAAGGCGGGATTCCGCTTCTAACGAATACAACCGCTACTTTGTATACTCCAGATGATACAAAAATTAGTGATTTCCCACTACCCGCAGTTGAATATTCTGTTACACCGACCCCGTCTCCAACTCCAACCGCCACCCCAACGCCAACGGTTACGCCTACCTTAACTGCTACACCCACTCCTACAGAGACTCCCACTGTTACTCCTACAGCGACTCTTACGGAGACACCAACAGTTACCCCAACCGTCACGCCTACAGAGACGCCGACAGTTACTCCCACTGAAACGCCTACAACAACTCCAACGGTGACTCCTACTCAGACGCCAACTAATAGTCCAACGCCTATAGTTACGTCGACTAGTAGTCCTACTCCAACAGTTACTCCCACAGTTACAGTTACACCAACGGTTACTCCAACAGAAACCCTCATAGTTACGGCTACTCCAACTGAGATGCCAACTGTAACGCCAACAAGTAGTCCAACGCCCACAGCTACATCAACTCCAACAATTACTCCAACTGAGAGTCCGACTATTACTCCGAGTGAACAGCCTACAAATAGTCCAACTCCTACACCAACAGAGAGTTCTACCCCAACTCCCATAATAACAGAAAGTCCAAGTCCTACTCCAACTAATAGTCCAACACCTACAATAACACCGACTATTAGCCCTACCAATACGCCAGTAGTGACTCCGACTAATACGCCTACTATAACGCCAGTGGTGACCCCAACAAATACACCTATAATAACTGTAACTCCAACTGTAATTGTGACCGAGACACCAACAGTTACTCCAACTGTTACTACTACTCCAGTTATAACGCCAACAGTAACTTCAACTATAACTCCTACTAATACTCCTACAAGTGTACCTATAATAACAGAAACTCCAACAAGTACACCAACAGTAGTTATTACAGAGACTCCTACAATAACTCCTACAATAACTCCTGGGTGGAGTACTCCTAGCCCAGTACCAACAGTAACACAGGAGATTACAAATGAACCTACTTCAACTCCAACAATTACACCCGGACCAACAGCTACTGTGGTTATTCCCACAAGTACACCTACGTTGGTACCAACGTATACTCCTGCGCCTACAGGTACGCCGGAACAAACGGAAGTGCCTACGCCTACGATAACTGATACACTGCGGCCGAGTCCGTCTACTCCGACTCCAAGTCCTGAAGTTACCGCATCTTCAAGTCCAACTCCAACAGCGACCCCGCAAGATACAGAAACTCCTACCTTAAAGCCGACGTATACACCTTCGCCCGCGCCAACAAAGATTCCTACTCCTACTCCATATACTGATGAGCAAGGACAGGAATGGACTTATCATCCTCAACCTACACTACCGGCAAATATAATACCTCCAAAAATGCCAGGAAAATGGTGGACGACAATTGATAGCTATGATACACCATTAGGAATTGAAGTTGCTATAAATCATGTTGGAGATTGCTTTGACTAAGAGGTGATAATAATGGAAGTATTTATATCTGCATTATTTGATACTGAATGGGGTCTAATCTTTATTTTTGCAATGTTGATGATTGCGCTATCAATAGAATTTTTTAATAATAAGCCTAGATTTTAAGGGGGAATTTATGTTATATTTTGTTGAATATAAGTCATCACCAGCTACTCCATCTTTTAGTAGGAGCTCTGGCTTTTCAGTAACTATGTGGGGGGGTACCACTATGCCGACAGAATCACAAATTCGTTCAGCAGGAGGAGTCCCTACTAGTGAACCTTATTATGGAATTGGTATTGCAGCAGTAGTAAAATATACTACTAGTAATAGTAGTGGTAGTACAAAAATAAAGCTTGAAACGGGTGGATATGGGGGAACATGGACAACAATATATGATATTCCACTTAGTGTCACTACTTCTTAGAAGACAGATACGATATTTTATTATGAAAAAGATAGTAGTAAAACTTTTCTTCAACGTAATACTTGGTTAAATTCTTTTGGAGATACATTACATATTACGGGTAGTATATGGAATGGGCGTGCTGAAGGTAGTTTTGATTATCTACGAGTTGTATTCGTATTCGGTTCACCAGGAGGGGCCTCAGTAAAAAAAGGAGACCCAATTAAAGCCAGTGATTTTACACCATTAGGATTATCTGCAACTATAGGCAATCCAATTAAAAATTCAAGTTTTACTACGGGTACTGTTATAACGGCTGATGAATTTAATGCTAAATTTCCACCTGAAAAGCATACTATTATTTGACTTATTATAAAAATTATATTATAATTATTATGTTGAAAGGGAAAAGAAAAATCCTGACGAGGACTTTGAAATGACAATAAACGGCAAGCGCGGAATACCATCGCGCCTTTTCCCTTCTTTATGCCTCTATCGTACAATGGCAGTACTGGGTCTTCGTAAGGCTCGTATGGCGGTTCGAATCCGTCTAGAGGCTCTATACGCTTGACTCGAGCCGTTCAAGAGGGAATAAGGAACCCAATTCCCAGGGCACAATGCCAACGGACAAGGCTTTGGCGCATGACTACTTAGGCGATGAGGGAGTGCGTGAACAACGTGACAGTGACCTCTAACCGAGTAGAACAGGGCGGTGGGACGTGAGTGGTTGGTAATTATATGGAACTAATCTATCCGGAGTTCCTGCGGTTCAAGGATGGGGTTCGCGGCACCTTAGACCGCATAATATGCCTCCCTAATCCAATTGGCAGAGATAGCACGCTAAGAACGTGTATAGTGTGAGTTCGAATCTCACGAGAGGTACAACTTGTTGTTCAGCTGACAGCCCAGTGGATGGATTTGACGCATCCCGTGCTACTACTGCGAGAGGGTTCACGCTTAGGCTTTGCATGCGGACCACGGCCCATGAAGGTAGCACATTATCTCTCGCTAGTTTAACTGGATAAAATATTCGCCTACGAAGCGAAAGATCTAGAGGATCGTGCCCTCTGCGGGAGACTTGGGGTAGCATCGGAGTCATGACCGATGAGATAATGCGCTCCTTTCGCAAGCCCTATATTTTATCAAAAGGAGTGATAAATATGGAAAATATTTTTCGTAAAATGGAATATCGTGTTTCTGGTAATAAACTTATAGGAGAATTACTCAAAATTAAACCTCACCAATGTGAATGTTGTAAAAATACTACTTGGCTAGGTCAGCCAATAAAATTAGAAGTGCATCATATTGATGGAGACAATACAAATAATGTTTTAGATAATCTTCAATTATTATGCCCTAATTGTCATAGTTATACTGATAGTTGGTGTAAAAATAAACCAAAAGCCCAAGTAACAGATGAACAGTTAATTGAAGCTTTACAATCTTCTCAATCTATTCATCAAGCATTAATACAAGTAGGCTTATCTACTGCTGGAGCTAATTATGATAAAGCAAAAGCTTTAATTAACAAATATGGTATATCATTAGCAGTACCAGAATCGGGTATATATACAAAAAAGGTACAACATTACTATTGTCCAGATTGTGGAGCTGAAGTGACTGTACCTAATGCTAGATGTCGTACTTGTACTAATCTAAATCTAAGAAAAATAGAACGCCCTACACGTGAAGAACTAAAACAATTAATAAGAAAAAATAGTTTTTTAGCAATTACAAGAATATACGATGATAAAATAACAGATAATGGTATACGTAAATGGTGCGATGCATATAATTTGCCACGTACTAAAAAAGAAATCAATTCTTATTCTGATGAAGAATGGGAATTAATATAAATATAATTCATTTTGGAGGTACCTATTATATGAATGAACCAAGACTAAAGATTCTACCACCCTGGACTATTCTAGTAAGAAAGCTAGAAGCTCTATTTGATGGTGATCCTCAGATTGCTTTCAATGTTGACTTTAGTAGCGAACATCCTTCTGTTGTTCTCTCCTGTAACAACGGAGATAAAGTTGCAGCCCTATGCCAAATCCTACCAGATGAAGTAAGTTTTGGTAATGTAACACTAAAGATCATGATTGATGGCGTTCCAAGTAACCGTACTTTTACTAGTAAGGTTGAACTATTTAATACTGCTTTCGATAAGAATCCTGCCTATGCTTATTCTGTTTGTCCTGCGGAAGAGGGATATCAGTGGATTGGCACTACCTATGTTGTATTCAACAATTGTGTTGTACAGTTCGCGGCGGATAACCTAAATGATTGTCACGGAGTAATTAGTACTCTATATGAGACAATTGCTAGTGAGCTTCTAACTGGGCCTGCAACTGAAGGTGTATTCTATAATACTAATGTAGAACGTGCAGGACTTGGGTTCCCGTTAGGCGAATGGCCCTAAGGTCTATTAACTTTCCTTGAGCGGATTTTCCGCTCTTTATGCCGTCGTAGCTCAGTTGGTAGAGCATCACATAAAGAAGTGTGAAGGTCAAAAGTTCAAATCTTTTCGATGGCTCCAAATCCTATAATAGCCAGTGATAGTATGGACACTATGGACGCCCTTTAAAGTTGTTCGCGGTAGTGAGAATAACCTTCGCCGTGGCGAAGTAAAAGAGCCACGGAATATGCGCCATTAGTTCAGTCGGTAGAACACAACACTTTTAATGTTGGAGTCCGGGTTTCGATTACCCGATGGCGCACTAATATTTGACTTTTAATATAAATTATACTATAATTTATATGTAAAAAGGAAAGGAGTAATAATATGCTAGTAGCTACTGACTATAGAGGCATTAGACTGGTAAAGTGCTCTGATTGTGGAGAGATTTATTCGGAAGATACTCATGGATGTCCTAATTGCGATTCTAATATTGTAGACTTTATATGGAGCGATGAAGATAATGAGAGATCCGAATCGAATTGATAAGTTTTGTGATGAACTTAAAACTATGTGGCATAAAGTGCTATATTGGCGCTTTTGGCAGTTTATTCTTAATATGGAACGTGCTTGTCGCGTAAATACTGGAAAAGATGTTTTCTATCTTGAAGATGATGAATGAATGAGTATTTCAAGGAGATTATCAATGAATAAATATGAAGAAGCCAAACAGCAACTAATTGCTGAATATGTGCGGCGCGAGGGCACAAAAGAACTATCAGAAGCAGAAAAATATGTTCTATGGTTTATTGACCAAGAGAAAAAATTCGCACAAGAATGTAAAAATAACTAATCCACCTGACATGGCTGTGACTACAAGGCGCGGAAAGGTGGCGGCAATCTTGCGCCCAAGTTTGGTGAAATGATATATCCGCTTGGGAAGAAAAGCAATATACAGCAAGAGCGAGAGATCACGTGAGTTTAAATATATATGTGTGTGTAGTCGGTCTCCCTGTGGCCCGTTACGTTATTACTTTGGCACAGGGGAAGCTTCCGGGATGTAGCTCAGTTGGTTTAGAGCACTTGTCTGATAAACAAGAGGTTTTCGGTAGTTCGAGTCTACCCATCCCGACCATTAACGTAAGTTCCGTATACGTCCGAATTACTACACGAAATGATGTAGTTGATACGGTAGAGAAAACTACGGCGCTATACTAAGTAACAACGAAACTTGGTGAAGGGGAATCGTATAGTAGACTAGTATGTCGCTCTCCAAAAGCGAAGACCTTGGCGCGCATCCAAGTTCCCCTGCCACTAAAGACTCGTCAGCAACATTTTCAAGCATCTGATTGTTAATCTGACTAGCTATAAACGAGTCTTGTATATGCCTGACTATCCCAATTGGTAGAGGAAGTTGGCTCAAACCCAATTTAGTCTGGGTTCGAATCCCAGGTTAGGCACATTGGCGCAGTATTTGAAGATCAAGCCAAACCCCTAAAAATCCTTGTGCCCTGGGTACTTTGACTGCACAACCAGGGAGGTATATGCCAGAGTAACCGAATGGAATAGGTATCCGGCTTAGAACCAGAGTTTTGTGGGTTCAACTCCCTCCCCTGGCACTTTCCTTCATAGGAATAATCCATTGATGACATCCCGGAAAGACGGGAAATATGGGGCCATAGTTTAATGGTAGAATATCTGCTTTGCACGCAGAAGATCGGGATTCGATTTCCCGCGGCTCCACAATATAGGTTCCAACACTCGTCGGTCGGGTACGGGTCTGCAAAATCCGCGTTAGTGAGTTCGACTCTCACTGGAACCTCATTATGGAGGATATATGATAGGTAATTATAAAGTAATAACATTATGCGGCTCAACTCGCTTTAAGGAGGATTTTGAACGTGTTAATAGAGACCTCACCTTGGCAGGTAATATTGTCATTAGTGTTGGTTGCTTTGGCCATTCTGGAGATAATTTTACAGAAGAACAAAAAATAATACTAGACGATATTCATAAGCGTAAGATTGATATGGCAGATGAAATCTTTGTAATCAATAAAGGTAAGTATATTGGCGCGAGTACCCGTAGTGAAATTGAATATGCAATTTTGCATGATAAACCTGTGAGGTATATGGAGTGATATTATGGCTTTAGAAGGTAAAGATGGAGCAAATTATGTACGAATGCAGAAAGGACATAGTATTATAAAACATATATTGTTATGTTTTATTGGAATTGGTTTTTTTACTATTCCCTATTATACTATTAGTAAAAACCATTATTGGCATCTGTAATGTACATAGTGTGATTATATCAGATGGAGTTGATGCATATGCGTAATCGTGCAGAAAAACGTCATAATGATTGGAAAAAGGCTATTCGTAAACGTAAAATTGTAAAAGAAGTTTATTGTTGGAATAACGAATTGTATGATAACTTGCATCAATATAGTAAGAATAAGATACATTGTTCATGTCCTTTTTGTCGCGCGAAAACCGCTAAGAAGAAGCAAGTTTGGAGCGGTGGAAAAAATTGGCCTGCCGCTGATGAAAGACGCATTGAAGAAATGGAAGATCAAATACTTGACAATGAACAAGATTTCTGATATAATTATTATAGAAAAAGGGAGATAAGATATACATAAGAGGCAATTTGATAAAATTTGTTGCAAAAGATTTAGAAAAGAACATCTCCTTTTTAGCGGCGAAAGCCGCATATCTGGGTGTAGCGCAGCTTGGTAGCGCAATAGCTTCGGGAGCTATGAGCCGAGAGTTCGAATCTCTCCACCCAGACTTATAGGCCATTACAGCAAATTATTTATAAGGTAAAAGAAATGTCTGTTAAACATAACTGAGAAGGTTCGATTCCTTCAAATTTAAATGGCCTAGTTTTCTATTAGACCAAACAGCAATTAGGCTCGCTCTTAGCGAGGGTCGTACAAGGGTAGTATATTTACCTTAAAAGTAAAAGATTGGAGTTCGAATCTCCACCTAATTTGGTCTAGTTTGAATATTCGCTCCGTCTTTGGAGCTAATAGATTGCCGCGTTGGGAACCTTATGGTGGAAGAGCCCTATTTGAAAGAGGCCGAGTAGTATCCGCAACTCTTCCGCGGCGTTTTTATTTTAGGAGGAATTATGTTTAATAGATTAAGACAAAAATTAATTTGTATATTATTATATCAAGATATGAAGAATGATATAGATACTTTACAATCAAATGAAAGTAGTATGCTATATTCTTTATATAAAAATGTACAATTTTTTGTGTATCCATTAAGAAAACATAAAGAATGACACTATGGCGGAATGGTAACGCACCAGATTGCTAATCTGAGGTTACTCGAAAGGGTATGCACGTTCGAGCCGTGCTAGTGTCGCTAATGCGGTGGCGGAATAGGTATACGCTATGGCAATGGCTTGCCTAATGGATAGGTTGAAGGTTCGATTCCTTGTATCAGGCGGTGCGGTTCGATTCCGGCACGTAAGACATAGATACCTGAATGGCATTGGTCGCCAAACCGAAAGCTGTTGGTGCGCTTTGATGACACATCGTATTAGGCGCCTAAGATTGATGAGCAATTTAAAGCAAAGCACAGTTGCTACTGTGAGGTGTAAATCCTCACCCGCATTTATAGTCCCTTAGCGTAATGGGAGCGCGGTGGACTTTGACTCCATATGTGTTGGTCCGATTCCAACAGGGACTGCGCTTTAAGGAGGTATTATTATGGATAAAGATAAGACTCCAATTTATGAGATTTATGTAATGGAATTGCCTTGGCAATTGGATGAGAAAAAGTTTCCTATTTGTGGTATTAGAGAACGAGTCGGATTTTATTATGATAAAGAAGATGCTGTTCGTGCGGTAGAAGAAAATTGGTGTGATCTTCAAGATCATTATGCTCAAGCCGCCGAAATCCGTAAGATATATCCCGGCCTTTATCCATTATCTTCTCGTTCTGAATATTGGTATTATTTGTGGAACCAGCAGGAAGAACGATTTGAAGCAGCGAAAAGACCTAAGTTTGAAGGATGGGGATGTGATTATTAAGTGAAGATATATACATCATATTTTGCTCAATTAAGAAAATTTCCACCTAATCTCGTGGGTCTTTCAACTGCTGTATGGAATCCGCGCTGGCGAGCGATGGGCAAAGACGCGCGCGGAGTAATATGCGTTGACTGCCCGCCATTTAAACCAGGACACGCATGTTCTGGCCTATGCAACGGTAAATGTGACCCTAAACATCCAGATGATTGTGAGTTTCTTAAAGCATATAAAACTCAACTAGATAAAATCAATATTCATAGTATACAAGAAAGTCTTGGAAAACTTGCTACTCAGATTGCACAAGATGAAGGATTACAAGATATTGATTTTGCTTTCCTAGTGTATGAAACTCCTACAAACCCTTGCTCTGAACGAGTTGCAATTCAGCAATATTTCAAAGAACATGGCATTAAATGTGAAGAATGGAATCCTAATATTTGACTTTATCTAAATTTTCTGATATAATATAATTACAGAAAGGGGAGATAAAGATGCATAAGTACAGTATGAAATCTCATAAGCGTAAAAACCATCAGCGTTGGTTTAACCAGTATGTACATTATATCAATAAGACTATGGAAGAAGATGACCTCTGGCTTGGACGTTTTTGCGTAAAACAAAGACGCACCAAAATGGAATGGTTTAAAGATGGTAGTGGTGGTCTTATGTCCGCAGAACTTATTATGTGGGATAAGAAAACTAATATTGTGCGCGTTCAATGGTATGATGGCCTTGAAATGGATTGGCGCTTTTGGCGTGATTTTAATGATTTCATCATCGAAGATTGCAAAGTCTGGGAAGAAGTTCCCGATGTACGTATAAATCGCATCGACTATCGAAAGGAGAAAAAGTAATGTTTTATAAGTATAATGTTGGTTGGTATGATTCCTATACAGATGAAGAGAAGCATAGTGAAGGTATTGTTTTTGCGCGAGACTGGAATCAGGCCGCAGACCATGTTGTCGAAAGTTATGATCGTGATAATGTGTTTGACTTATATTTGCAGGAATTGCTCGTAGAAGATGGAGAATATTGTCTTTCCAAGGAAGATATTGAGTATGCTTTCAAGGAAGACTAATAAAATACCGCAGAAAGGATGATGCGGGATAAAAATATCAACCATCCTTGACATAACCAAGAATCTGAAATTGGTTACAGTTATGTATTGAGACCTAAAGCCCTATTGACTCAATCGGACTATGCGTGTAAGCGATATTGTCAAAATATCGAACTACAGTTCTTAGCAGCCCTGTTCGAGGCACAACCGCGCTAAAAGAGTCTGAAACGCTAGGCATTTCGAGTACGCGGCCAGCTCGTTAAATCGGCCTCAGAGGTACCAGTCACTCTGTATAATAACGACTGTGTATCATAGGTGTGATGGCGGCGGCACCTAAAATCGCCACCGTGCGGCGCCAGTGGGATAATGCATTAAGCAAAAGTCGCCCCTTAAGACTGGCAAGTTTACTTCGGGACAGCATTTGCTGTCCCACTTTTTTATTTGACTTTTTATAAAAATTATTATATAATTTCTATGTAAGAAAGAGAGGGAATAAAAATGAAGGTTAAACGAGAAGAAGCATTTAGCGGTATTATCAGACGGGATGAACCTAAATTGATGCCATGTAAATGTCCACATTGTGGAGCAATTTTTCTTCTTCATACTGATGTAATTACTAATATATATAGAACTGGGCCATGTCCAAATTGTAATGAAGAATACTCGTGGAACACTCATAAGATTAGTCCTATCAAATATAAGTTTATGCGCTATTGGCGACTGAGAGATGGTGAGGCATAATATGAATCTTGATATTTATACTAGCGAAATGGCAAAGTCTGTATGGGATAAAGCCTTCTTTATGGACAAGATTCCCGGCGCAAAATGCGTAATTGATTTTGGTTGCGCCGATGGTGCTATGATTAGATATCTTTCTTCTCTTTTTCCTGATATTACTTTTATTGGGTATGATATTAATAATGAATTGATTGAGCGCGCGCAAAAAACTCCGCCATTTAATTCTAATCTTACTTATTATTGTGGCATTTGGGAAAATCTTGATGCATTATTAGACATAGCGACAGCACGGTTTACGCCTGATGAAATCTGTATTAACTTTTCTTCTGTATTACACGAAGTTTATTCTAGTACTGGCGGAATTGAAGTTATTCGAGATGTAGTTAATACACTAAAACCACGATACATCACTATTCGTGATATGTATTGTGATGAAAGTTTGCCTTTTACAGTTCCTTCATTTGATACTGTTTGGGACCCTTTACCTGCAGGCCCAAGTGCAGATTTTTGTGCGCGTTTTGGCCCAATCTTTGATTGGCGCGATATGACGCATCTTCTTATGAAACTTCAATGGGTAGATAATGGTTGGGAAGATGAGCTAAAAGAAGATTATTATTCTTGGAATATTGATAAGTTTATTGATGATATCGGCGGAAATTATATTCCAAGTTTTGATTGCCGTTATCAACTTCCATATCTTGGCGAGAAATGGAAGAAGGAGTATGGATGGTATAATCCAGATATTCATACTCACGCTCAATTCATTCTTAGGAGGGATGACTAATGCCGACTTTATATATTCTTTGCGGGCCGAGTGGTTGCGGAAAAACCACCTGGGCAACAAACTTTATGAAAGAACATAATGATATTCGTTATGTATCTCGTGACGAGATTCGCTTTCAGTTGGTAAATCCCGATGAAAGTTATTTTTCGCGCGAAAAGGAAGTCTTTCGGCGCTTTGCCAATACTATTCGGTATACTCTTGTTGATGGCTTTGATTGTATTGCCGATGCTACTCATTTGAATGAGTTTTCCCGCCGTAAGCTAACACAGGCAATTGATATGTACTTTAAAGATTATGCAATTGTTTATGTTAGTTTTAATGTAAATGTAGAGACTTGTATTAAGCATAATACTAATCGTGAGGGACGCGCTAATGTTCCTGAAACTGTAATTCGTAATATGTGTAGAGATTTTCGTGCTCCTTCTATTGACGAAGATGAGCGCGCGAAGGAAGTGATTGAAGTATGAGTGAGATTTTCTTCACAAGTGATACCCACTTTGGACACCGGCCCGAGTTCCTTTGGAAACCCAGAGGTTTTTCTTCTGTAGAAGAAATGGATGAGGCTATTATTGAAAATTGGAATAAAGTAGTAAAACCAGGAGATATAGTATATCATCTTGGAGATACAATGCTCAATGATAATACGCACGGGCTTGAGTGCTTTAAGCGGCTAAATGGACAGATTTTTCTTATTTACGGGAACCACGATAGCGATACTAGAAAAAATCTACTGTTCACAGAACTTTCTGGTAAGATGCTCGGCGGTTGGTATGCTTGGCTTATCAAGTACGATAAACTTTCTATTTACATGAGCCACTATCCCAGTCTGACTGCGAATTACGACCAGAAACACTTCAGCCAACACGTACTTTCCTTGCACGGGCACACTCATCAGAGAACCAATTGGCTTGACCCGAAAAATCCCTTCCTTTATCATGTCGGTCTAGATTCCCATAATAATACTCCAGTTCATATTGACGAAGTAATTACAGATATTCGTCAGCGTTGGGAAGAACTTGGCCGGTTACCTACGCCTAGCAAGCCTGAAGATTTGTATCCATATGGAGGTATGATTTAATGAAAACTGAAAGGCGCACTCGTCAAGTACCAGAAACTTATAATGTATATATTGCTGATGATGGTACAGAATTTCTTTCACGCAAAGATTGCGAATCATATGAATATAAAATGACTAACGGTAAAAGAGATATCCTATTTCATGCTGTTGAATCTATTGATAATATGCCAGCTATTATGTGGTTAATTAAAGATAAAGAAGATTTTGAATATCTTAAAAAGGTTCATTGGGCACATCATGATATAGTAGGAATTTTTACATTACCGGGATGGTATATTGCAGAAGAGCATGATGGCGGTGATAGCCGCGATTGGTATACAGTAGATTATATAGAAGATTACATAAATCACTATCAAGAGATACTTGATTATATGAAAAATTATTTAGTCTAATATTTGACTTTATCTAAATCTATGGTATAATTATTATGAAAGATGAAAAAGTTTGGGATTATTCTGATTGTCAAATCGGACATCCTTGTACTAATTGTATAAATAATTGTACATTTAAAATAAGAAAGGATAAAAATATGGAACAAGATAAATATCCATGTGATGATTGTCCGCCTCCGCATATGTGCGGTTATTGTACTTTACGTGAAGAATGGGAAAAAACTCATCCTAAAAAAGAAATCAAAGAAAAATATGAATGGGAATAACCTACAGTCGTGACAACGACCAAGATGAAAAGGAGAATGAAAATGAACGAACTACTAAAGAATCTAAAGGAACATGAAAATGTAACTTATACTGCGAATGGCGCGAAAGCCTATCATTCTACCATGTCAAAGGTGTATGATCTTTTCGCGCAGGGCGGAGCTATGCGTAGCGCATCCGATAGTGATTGTGCTACACTATTCGCGGCCGCATACAAGGAAGACCCTTCTCTGGCCCTAAAGTGCCTATTCTGGCTTCGTGATATCCGTGGTGGCCAGGGCGAAAGACGTTTTTTCCGTGTTTGCCTACAGTGGCTAGCAATGAATCACAAAGACGAGACTTGTCATCTAATTCCGCTTGTATCTGAGTATGGCCGCTATGATGACCTATTCGAACTATTCAACACTCCATGTGAGCCTGAAATGCTTGGATACATTAAGTATGTTATTGATAAGAATGAAGACCACCTTGTATATAAGTGGATGCCTTCTATCAATACATCTTCTAAGAATACTCAAGCTCGTGGTCGCAAGATTGCCCGTGAGTTTGGAATGACTGAACGTGAGTATCGTAAGATGCTTTCTGAAGGACGTAAGGCTTGTAATCTTGTTGAAACCCTAATGAGCCAGAATCGTTGGGATGAAATCGCTTTTAATAAGCTTCCTTCTCGCGCCGGTATTCTATATTCAAAAGCGTTCGCGCGCAGAGAAGAAACCAAAGAACGCTACGCCGCTTTTATGTCTTCTGATAAGACTAAGGTAAATGCTGGCACTCTATATCCTTATGATGTAGTTAAGAAAGCGCGTGAAGTTATGGGTGGCGATAGTTGGTGGTATCGCTCTGTCGATGTTCCTCTAAATGATACTAACCGTCTTGCGGCCAATAAGTATTGGGATAATCTTACTAATTATTTCAATGGCGCAACTCTAAATGCCCTATGTGTCTGTGATACAAGTGGCAGTATGCTAAGTGGCTATGGTAGTGTAGCTCCTATTGATGTAGCTATTTCTCTATCTCTATATACAGCTGAACGTGCAAAAGGTCCGTTCCATAATCACTTTATTAGCTTTAGCTCGCGGCCGCAGCTTATTGAAGTTGAAGGCGCAGATTTCTGCGATAAGGTATATCGTATCTATCGTAGAAATCTATGTGAAAATACTAATATTGAAGCGACATTTGACCTGATTCTACGAATGGCTACACAGAATCATCTGTCTCAGGACGATTTACCCGAGACGATTATTGTTGTCTCAGATATGCAGTTCGATGCTAGTCGGACCAGTTCATACTATACAGGTATGACACTTATGGAAAAAATTGAAGCGAAGTGGAATGCTTGCGGTTATAAGATGCCAAAACTTATCTATTGGAATGTTAATGCATCTGGCGATGGAAATATTCCAATGAAGGATAAGGATGGCATTACATTTGTAAGCGGCGCATCTCCTTCAATTTTTACTCAGATTATGACTGGAAAAACGGGTATTGATTTGATGCTCGAGGCGCTTCTAAGTGACCGCTACAAGCCCGTGGCTTCCATTACCGCATAATTTTTCCCTCTCCTTTCTTTAAGTCAGGCAACTTATTGCTTGACTTTTTTCTTAATTTCAGATATAATTATTATAGTAAGGAGGTAAGAGAATGAAAGAATTAAAAGAACATCATGAGTTTATTAAAAGTTTAGGTTATGAAGTAGTGATGACAGTGCTAATCGGGTCACAAAATTATAGATTAGATAATAATAATAGTGATTATGATACATTTACTTTTATTCTTCCTTCTGAACGGGATTTATATTTAGGACATGATCCTATTAGTGGAGAAGTTGAAGTAGCCAATGGAAAATGTATGTATAAAGATATTCGTCTTGCTTTAAATCTGCTCAAGAAAACTTCTCCTAATAGTCTTGAATGCTTTGTTAGTAAGTTTCATTATTATGAGCCAAAGTATGTTAGCATTTTAACAAAGTATTTAGATAATGAAAATACATTAAATAAAATGAGTCATTGTAATTATGAACATATGCTCTATGCAATGGCAGGCATGGCGCATCAACTTACCAAGCGTAATATGTCAGCGGGAAAACGCTATTCACATGCATTGCGGCTCTATAGTATGAAAGATAACTTCTTAAACTTTACAGATACCTTTCAATTGCTTAAACTATTACCGCGTGATTATCAAGAAGCACTTCATGCAAAGCGTGATACTATGGAATCACACGATGCATATTATAATGATGGATGCGCCAGTATCGCAAGCATTCTAGATGACTGTCGTGATAGATTTAAAAAGACTCCTATTCAACATGCAATTGAGGTAGAAGGTCTTAAACTAATTGAAGAAATGCAGCAAGAATTGATGCATTATTATATTAAATATATTTTATAAGAGGAGTTAAAATGGAACTAGATATCCACGAAGGTAAACGAGTGCTATATAAGCATAATGGTCAGTGGGAAGTTGGCGAACTTACCGAAGCGCACAATACTAAACTTACTAATAAAGGACTTTATCTTTCTATTATTCCGAAGGAATTTATTGGTCAGGATGCTCTATACCTGCATGATGCAGAAATAAATGATATTTTTCTTGATGCGTGGCCTGTAGAAGATTATTGGCGCGATTATAAAGATATTTTCATGACCAAAGAAGAATATATTAAGTTCATTGAAAGTGAAGATTTTGTTAAGGCTTCTGAGCAAGCTTATGTATCTGATGGAGAATATTATTATTATCCTATTAGCAAGTATACAAAGAATTGGATTGAAAAACAGCCATTTGACTATGTAGTAAGGATGGTATGATGAAAAAGAGAATTGAATCAAAAGATTTACTTGCTTTTAAAAATGCTCTTTCTATAAAAGTACAAAATGGTGAAGACGGATTAGATAATCTAATGTGTTCATTTAAAATTAAGGATGATCCGCTTATTTATCTATATCCAATTCTTGACTGGCTTGACTTAAAAATTACATCAGATAATTTTGAGTTTTTTAATTTTTATCAACCTTAAATGGTTGATTTTTTTTTAATTTATGATATAATAATTATAGAAATGAGAAAGGAAGTAAGAAAATGCCTGTAGCGAAAACGTACAGTAAGTTAGAACTTAGCGGCGAGCCATTTAAAGAAAATGGGCGTATGTATATCAACGTTATCGCGCAAAAAGGCATTAAGAAAGTACGTTGGTATACTGATGCTGAATATCAGCGGATGTATCCAGATGAACAAAAAGAAAATGATATAATGAACTTTAATGCTCGTTATGCTTTCGGTTTTCGTGAACCTGGATATATAACGATTTATCACGGCGATGAAAATCTTCTTGAAGATTTTGTTGAATCTTATCCTACGTCATTTTGGCGCAATCTTACTTTCAATTATTATACTCCTTCTCATATTAAAGTCCCAGAACTTCCTAAAGGAATTGAAGCCATTCAGCTTAAATGGGAAGAAGTGCAAGATCATGACGATAGGATGAAGCCACATGAAGAAGTCACTAAATATATTGCCAATCATTATGGTAAGTCTACTAATAATGTTAGTACCTTCCAAGGACAAGAAAATGGTTGGCTTGAAAAAGAAGTTAGTATTACAAAAAATACAAAGCGTGAAGATCATTTCGGTGAAAAGCATACGCATACTATGTGTGATGCCGAAGGTAATATCTATGTATGGGAAACAGGCGCCAAAGATTTTGAAGTTGGTATGGTTGTTAAATTAAAGATGAAAGTCAAGGCGCACAAAGAAATTAATGGAGAGAAATGTACTGTTGTTTGGTACTGTAAGGAAATATGAAACTGTTAAATCAACGGTATTTTGGCTTAATTGCTCGATGTAATGCTTGTGGCGCGATTATTGGTTATAGTCCAGAGGATGTGTCTGCTACACAGAATATATCGTGTCCTCAGTGCAGATTTTCAATTTGGGTGCCGCTAAATCCTACGTATGATGGAATTGTGAAGGAAGAAGGGAAAAAAGAAGATGGCAAAGAGAGTATGGTTTGAAAATGCTAATGGAGAAGAACGGGTTATTAAAAATACTGCAAATACTTGGGCTGAAGTTAATGAGGCTATTAAAGCATTCATTAGACGGTGCAATGTTAATAAACATAATGAAGCTAAGAGAATCTATGGAGATCAATATGATCCATCCAAAGTACAAGAGTTTAAGTGGAATTATACCAGATGTTGGAAGCAAGAGGATGGGCGTATAAAAATTGATGTGGGTTCTCACACTGAGTTTTTTCTGTGGGAAGGAGAGATAGAGAATGATAGTTAAAGCCGCGGTTCGTATTGCGGATTTGCGCCAAAATAAAGAAATTATTATTCCATGTATGAGACATTGTGATGTCTTTTATATTCTTCATGAGCTTGGATATAAGAAAAATATTGATTATAAAGAATTAGATCAGGGATTCATTGATGAAAAAGGAACTTTTTATAATCGAATAGCGGCATATAAGCATGCTTGGGCGCATAAACAATTAGGCGAAGAATATAATATACAACCATTATTTAGCGAAGATTTGTGGTGATATATATGAGCAATGAATTTAAAGATTATTTATATGATAAAATATGTGATGTTGTTCTTAATTCCGGAGCAATGGATGAGATTGAACAAGTTCGCGGCATTTCATACTCTATTCGCAATTACGTCTACGGACGTAAGAATGGACAAGAAGTTGTTCTAATGGTTTGGTTTGATGATGATACTGGTGAATGGCGAATAGAGCATAGGGAGACGGATAAATAATTTGACATTTTCTAAAATTATGATATAATTATTATATAAGAAAGAGAGAAAGGATGATTTAAATGCTGAATAAGAATCAAGAACGTGAACTCGCCTATGTAGTTCTAATTGATGGCATTGAACCGATCCCTGGCTATGACCGTGTAGAACATGCAATTGTTGGCGGCTGGCGCGTAATTGTTCAGAAAGATCAGTTTAAAGTAGGCGATCCCGCTATTTATTTTGAGATTGATTCTCGTGTTCCTTCTGATAAGGAGTGTTTTGCTTTCCTTGAGAAGCGCAATTACAAAATTAAGACTTTGAAGATGTGTAAAACTATTTCTCAGGGTTTGCTTATGCACGCAAGTGATTTTGGATGGACTATTGAAAATAAAATTACTCCGGACGCTTATGGAACTTGTGCAATTGATACTAGTGTTGCAATTATTGATGATGAAGGTCAGATTCATCGCGCAACTGATGAATCCCGCTTCCTGACTAAGAAACTGGGAGTAACTTATGCAGATGATGAAGATAATCAGCGTAAGGCAGCACCGGTAGATAAGTATAAGAAAATGGCTCAGCGGCATCCCACTATCTTTAAAAAGTCTTGGGCTCGTTGGATGATGCGTTCTGAACTCGGTCGTAAGATTATGTTTTTCTTCTTTGGTAAGAAGAAGGATAAGAAGAATGGTTGGCCAACTTGGGTTCAAAAAACAGACGAAGAAAGAATAGAGAATATGCCTTTTGTGCTTCAAAACAAGAATCCTTGGATAGTAACTGAGAAATGCGACGGAAGTAGCACTACCTTTACCATGAAGCGTGGGAAATTCAAGAAAAAGGATTTTTATGTATGCTCTCGAAATGTATGTTTTGATAGCGTAGATAAGCCGTGTTATTATGATACCAATATTTATTGGGAAATGGCACAGAAATATCATATGTTTGAAGTGCTTTCTCAACTTCTTGATTCTATGCCCACGATAGAGTGGGTAACGATTCAAGGTGAAACCTATGGTGAAGGAGTCCAGCGTAATACTTATGGACTTTCCGGTCATGATTTTATGGCTTTTAACCTGATTACTTCTGATAAAGGTCGTTGGAATAGTTGCGATATGAAGGAAATCCTTGAAAAAGATTATCATATCCCTTGTGTGCCTATTCTTAATGATAGCTATATTCTTCCAGATACTGTAGAAGAACTTCGTGAATATGTGAATAGCCAGCCTTCGGTTATTGATGGTGAGATAAAAGAAGGTATTGTATGTCGTTCTCCTGATGGCATTCATTCATTTAAGTGTGTATCACCAGAATATTTGCTTAAATATCATAGCTAAAAAATATTTTTATGGAAAAAATTGATGAGGTTCTTCATCTTCATAATTACTATTTTTATGGATGAAGAACTTCATCAAAACAATTTTAGGATGTGATATTATGGGTAAATTTATTGATTTAACTGGAAAAACTTTTAATCGTCTTACCGTATTGTATAAAACCGATAAAAAATAGGGTAATGATTGGATATGGCATTGTAGATGTGAATGCGGAAACGAATGTGATATATGTGGCGCTTCTATCCGTTCTAATAGAACTAAATCTTGTGGATGTTTAAAGCAAGAAAAAGATAAAATGCCAAAAGGTAATGTTAAAGATGAAATTGGTAATAAATATGGTCATCTTACAGTAATTGCTCGTGCTGGTAGTAATGAAAATGGATAGGCTATGTGGGAATGTGAGTGTGATTGCGTGGCAAAAACACATATCATTGTATTAGGAAATAACTTGCGTCGTGGGCATACTCAGTCTTGTGGGTGCGATAGACGTTCTCATGGAGAGTTAAAAGTAGAACAATTATTACGTGAAAATAATATATTATTTATATAGGAATATAAGCCTTTTAAGTTCTCTTCTGGCGCAAATGCTTCATTTGACTTTTATGTAAATAATGAATATATTATCGAGTATGATGGAGAAACTCATTATCAATATAATTTACATGGGTGGCATGATGAAGCACAAATGAAAGCACAGCAGGAACGAGATATTATAAAAACACAGTGGTGTAAAGATAATAATATTCCGCTAATTCGTATTCCATATTGGCATTTACAAGATTTATGTATAGAAGATTTACGATTAGAAACAAGCAAATTTATTATTTAATATGGAGAATGTTGAAATATCATGGATAAAAATGAAGTAATTCGTATTCTTAAAATTGAGCGTGAATGCATTAGCCGTGATTGTGATCGCAATTGCGGCCAATGCGATTTAGTTCAAGAGCAAGAAACTCTATTGGATG